>Ga0187780_10000016_pt1 | contig 149243 bp, 144 predicted proteins | sample 1015_Q2_SP10_20__FD_132429 | JGI IMG/M metagenome (GOLD analysis project Ga0187780, IMG submission 132429) | Tropical peat soil microbial communities from peatlands in Department of Meta, Colombia - 1015_Q2_SP10_20_MG | ecosystem: Environmental > Terrestrial > Soil > Wetlands > Peat | place...
CCTCCGCCCCCGTTGCAATTTCCGGGCGAGTTTTTTGGTTACGCGACGCAGCCGCACGGTGGCCGGCGCGTGGGATTCTTTACCAGCGGCGATGATGTATTGGTCGTGGCTGAGGGTGACACGATCATGAACGGTTTTCGCCTCAACCGGATAAACAATGACTCGGCGGATATCGAAGAAATCTCCTCCGGGCGTCATGCAACGGTTCAAATGGTTCAGTCGCCGGACGCCGGTCTGGCTCCTTCCTCTGGAACGCCGGGGCTACCCGGGCAGGCGGGGCAGAACCCATGAAGACGCATTGCCAACAAGCGGGCATGGCGCCGGGGCGCTCCGGAGAATCCGGCTACGCCTACCTGATGGCGCTTTTTCTAATGATGGCGATGCTGATCGGCTCGCAAGTCGTGCTGAGCAATCTTGCTACCCAGGGGCGCCGCCAGCGCGAGCGCGAGATGATCTGGCGCGGCAATCAATACATTCGCGCAATCCGGCTGTACTACCGGAAAACGGGGCATTATCCGCAGTCGGCGGATGATCTGCAAAAGGGCCTTCCCGGTTTGCATTTCCTGCGGATCGAGGCTTACAACGACCCGATGAATAAGGACGACGGAGCGTGGAGGTTGATCTACGTCAACGCAGCGGGCCAGATCATCGGCAGCGTGCGCTATGCGACTCTGCAGCAAATGGCGCTGCTGGATCTAAACGGCGGCGTGATCCCTTCAGGCCAGCAGGGGAGCTCGGCCGATTCAGGAGGCCAGTCAAGCTCGTCCAGCGAACTCTCAAGCGGCACTGGCCAATCGACTGCGGCTCAGCCGAGCTCTGCGCAGGGCCAGCAGGCCGGTGGAATACTTGGATCGTCAATGCTGCAATCCGGAACGTCGGGACTGAGTCTGGGTTCCTCGCCGTTTAGTTCATCGCCGCAAGGTGGAGCGAGCGGGCTCAGCCAGGGTACCGGGCTGCTTGGCGGGTCTAACCAATCGCTAGCTGCCATCGCTCAGCTCAAGCCGACAGGTCCCGTCGATGGCCCGGTGCTCGGCGGGTTCGTTACGGGAGTCGCCAGCAAGATCGACAGCCCGTCAGTTAAGGTTTACAAGGGTGGCAAGACGTATCAGCAATGGGAGTTCATCTGGAATCCACTCGAAGATCAGGCCCGCGCCCTTCAGAACGGTCTTTCGCCTCAGGGGCAGCAGCCGGGCGTTGGTCTGCCAATCGCCAATCCATTCGGTGGCACTTCGAATGCGCCGGCGAATCCGAGTGCAAATCCTCCGGCGGGTAACGGTCCAGAGGCCCAGCCGCCCCAATCTCCATTGCCGGTGCCGCCGCAGAATCCGCCGGACCAGCCCTTGATACAGCAGGATTAGCGCAACTGCGGCAATGCTTTGCAAATTCTGCGTCGGCGGGGCAAAATGGAGCTGCAGCCAGATGTTGTGTATCGAGTCGCGCGTCGGAGGCACCGATGGCCGTCGAAATCGCTAGAGGCGTGACGCTGGAAAAGCCGGGCGAAGACGAGAATTTTCTGAAGGACGAGGGCATTCTCTTTACGTCGCTCGACAAGGTGGTCAACTGGGCGCGCCGCAGCTCGATCTGGCCCATGTCGTTTGGGCTCGCGTGCTGTGCGATCGAGATGATGTCGATGGCTGCCTCTCGCTACGATATTTCGCGTTTCGGCGCCGAGGTATTTCGGGGATCGCCGCGCCAGTCGGACATGATGATTATCGCTGGCCGCGTTTCTCAGAAAATGGCGCCGGTGATCAAGCAGCTTTACGCACAGATGCCGGAGCCGAAGTGGGCGATTTCGATGGGCGCGTGCGCGACGTCTGGCGGCGTCTTCAATAACTACGCCGTGGTGCAGGGCGTCAATCAAGTGATTCCAATCGATGTCTACGTTCCCGGCTGCCCGCCTCGGCCGGAAGCTCTGCTCTACGCCGTATTTCAAATCCAGAAGAAGATCGACAACGATCGCGGGAGCTTCCTGCGCTCTCTCAATCTCAGCAAGAGCTGATCCGGACCGCACCACTCGCAATCGTCTAGTCACTTACAAGCAGTTCTGCGCCCATTGAATTCAATGGGGTGGGGCTGCCGTCGGCTCCATCAGTCGAATCTCTGGAGGCGCGTAGGAAGCGACATCAATCTTATGGTTTAGGCAGATTAGCTTGTAGTGTTGCAAGTCTTCCGGGTGGCCGCCAGTGTCTCGCGAAAGGTGGTCCAGGAAGTGTGACTTAGTGTAGATGCGAAAGACGTTTCCTGTGAATGCCTCGTCGTCATTTTTTCCGCATGACCCGACCAGCTCCTCGGTGACGAGATATGCCGCGTAGTGTTTCCAGAATAGTTCGAACTTCTTGCAGCCCTTCACGGACTCGATCGGCGAGTAGCGCGTGACAATCTGACTTGATTCGGGAGTCTCCGGACGGTTCAACGGGGGCGATTCGTTCAGTACTGCCTCCTCGACGAGAAGAAGCAATGAATTGTCTCTGGGCTCCGTTAGTTGGCGAAGGTAGAAATACCTAGCGGAGTTCAACGCGCCGAAGATTGCAGGGATAGACACTTCACCGGACCTTTGCGGTTCCACCATGGACCTCCAGGATGCTTCCCGGCGCAAACTGCGCTTGCCGCACGTAACCCATGCCGATGGACGTCCCAGTTGCCGGCGAAAACGCAGCGCTCGTAACATAGCCGACCTCCGCTCCGCCCGCGTAGAGCTTCGTTCCTGACGTGGGTGGCGTGGCTGTCGAAAATTTCAGGAGCACGCGCTTGCGATTCACGTGCCCGCGCGATCGGACGCGCTCGACGATCTCCTGTCCCGTGTAGCAGCCCTTGTTGAAGCTGATGTGCGTGTTTTCAACGGCCGCTTCGTGCGGGATGTGCGCCTCATTGAAATCGACAGGGAACCACGGCACACCCGCCTCGAGCCGCAGCGCGTTGAGCGCAGCCATGCCGATGGGCTCCCCTCCACTGGCGCGAACGGCGGCGAGCAACTTGCTCCACAAGGCAGGGAGGTTTTCGCGCGGTGCGACGATCTCGGCTCCCGGCTCGGCGAAGTGAGAGCGCTTGACCAGGAATCCGGATACGCCCTCGACGGCAGTTTCCTGTGCCGACATTTCCGGCAGATCGGCGACAGACACGCCGCAGAGATCTGCGATCACTTCCATCGCCCGCGGTCCCTCGACGGCGACGCTTCCCATGCGATCGGTTTGGTCGTCGATTTGGACGTGCGAGCCGATGACGTACTTCTTTAGCGTCGCGACGGTGCGCTCGCGCTGCGAAACGTGCGAGAGCACCAGCAGCTTTTCCGGCAGCGCGTAGACTTCGAGCTCCGCGAGGATGTGCCCTTGGGGATTGAGGAGCAATGCGAGCGTCCCGCGCCCCTCCGCAAGCGACTTGATGTCGCCCGAGGAAATGTTGTGCAGGTACTGCACGCGGTCGCGCCCGGCAAGCACGAGAATCGCGTGCCAGTTCGAGTCGATCAGCCCGACGCTCTGTTTGGCGGCGCGATATTCTTTTTCAAAATCGGAGAATCGCTCGGGCAGCGTGCAGCCTTGAAACTCTGCCAGCTGCGCGCCTGCCGCGCGGTGTGCGTCAATCAAAGGCGTGTCCACGGAGTGCGCCGGTAACGCCCAATCTTAGCAGATGTCCCCCCGCCTGCTCCGAGCGCTCGCCCACCCGCGCCCCGGTAGTGGGTCAGTTTCCGACTAACCGACAAACCTTCCGGAATCCTTTCCATCACTACTCGGAAAGCCCGATTCTCGGGACTCGGTGGGGTAGAATCGAGCTCCAGGTTGAAATCTGGCGGGAGCGATTCGAGATCATGGATGAGAGGGCAAACCGTCCCAAAATGCGCACGGGGCTGGTGCTCAAATTTCCTCGCAAGGCCCATCAGTTGACCGAATCGATCACGCCGCTCGACGGGATTTTTACACTGGCCCACTTCGGCATACCGGATATCGACCCAAATGGGCCGCCCAGCGGATGGACGATCGAGGTAGATGGCATGGTCTCCCGGCCGATCAGACTTACGCTCGACGATCTGATGCGCCGGCCGAAGCGAACCGTGCGTTCGGTCCATGAATGCGCGGGAAATCCACTGAAGCCGAAGCAGGCCGTTCGCGCAATCGCCAATCTCGTTTGGGGCGGAGCCGACCTCCGGGAAATTCTTGATGAAGCAGGTATCAATCCAGCCGCATGCTTCATTTGGTCCTACGGCGTCGATCACGGCGAATTCGGCGGCCTCCGGTGCGAGTCTTATCTGAAGGATTTGCCGCTGGAGCGCGTGGCGGCGGGCGACGTGATTCTGGCCTATGAGATGAACGGCGAGCCGTTGACGGTCGAGCACGGCGCGCCGGTGCGGCTCTTCATTCCAGGTTATTACGGCACGAACAGCGTGAAATGGCTGTGCCGGATGACAATCGCCGATCGCCGTGCGGACGGCCCGCTAACCACCGTCCTCTATAACGACCCGCCCCCTCGTTCGCGGAGCGCCGGCAGGGATTCAGCGCTGCGGCCGGTCTGGGAAATCGCGCCGGAGTCGATCATTGTCGCGCCTGCGCCAGGAAGTGAAATACGAGCGAAGGAGCCGATCGAGATCTGGGGATGGACATGGGCGGCCAGAGGTGTTGCGCGCGTGGAGGTCAGTACCGACGGCGGCGCGACATACGCTCGCGCCAACCTGGCGGCGCGCCAGGGTTGGTCATGGCAGAAGTTCACATACCAATGGAAACCGGATGTGGCAGGCACGGTCACACTTGCATCCCGCGCGACAGATTACGAGGGTGTGACACAGCCGCCATCCGGGGCCCGCAATTCGATCTATAAGGTAGGCGTCTGCGTCAAACGCTGAAATCAGTCGTGATGGGAGGTTCCCAACTCGACGGGCTTGCCGTGCGGCGTGTGTCGATAGGCGTCTGCCCACGCCTCCTTGCGCTGGAGCAGAGACGCTGGATCGGACAAGCCTTTAGCAGTCACCAGACGCTCGAGCGCCGCGAGCCAATGCTCATAATAGTGTGAGCCGTCATCGGGCTCGCCGCGATCCGCGGCGTTCTTGATTTCGTCGGCGAGCGCGGCAGCCCATTCTTTCCACGTGAAATATCCCTCTTGAGAGAGCTTGACTGCGAGCGCGAACGCCTGCGCTTGCCACGGTTCAGCAAACACGGACCCGCCCGCGTCGCGCGGCAGGCTCGGCAGCGCGGCGAAGCGTTCGGTTTGCGAATCTCGATCAGGCTGGCTCAAGGTAGTCGTCCCACAAATCGACATACACCGCGTCGCGCGGCGAGGCCGCGTCGCCCCAGAGCTCGCGCGCGGTGAAGCGAATCGAATAGACGTGCTGCGGCTTTTCGCCGAGAGAGTGAGCGTTCGTATCCGGGAACAGGTGGACGCCATGATCGCGCTCGATCGTGCCAACCTTGCCGCGCGCGTAGCGCGGAAGCCGCGTGTGGCCGATCGGATTAATGTTGCGGGCGCGCACGCGCTGGCCTGTTTTGAATCGTGGAGCGATCGGCACGTTTCGAGTCGAGGGAGCGCCCTGCGAGATCATGTCGGCGACCATCGCGCCCGTGAGGGGCGGCGTGAGTCTGGGCGAGCCGGGCGCGGGAATGCCGCTTTCCATCTCCGCGCGCGTGGCCAGGCCGGAGCTGACCGCCAGCTCGACCATGGCCGCGATCCATTTCTCGTAATACATCATGCGGAGATAGTCCGCCGCCGGAATTTTTTCGATCTGGTGGCGCAGGGCGTCGAGCGTCCACTTCCCCCAACAATTCATGGCGGAGAGAAGTCCGAACGTGCGCGCTTCCCAGGGAGCATGGAACACAGGCTCGTTGCGCTCGTATTCGATGGGGCCCATGCCGTGCATGCCGCCCATGTCGTGCATGCTGTTCATGCGGCGGCTCCCTTTCCCGCGGGCGTAGCCTTCGCCACGCCGACCATCGCATCGCGAGTGACGAGCGCGGCGAGTTCGTCTTCGCTCAGGTGTTCGGTACCCGCTGGACGCTCCGGAAGCACGAGGTAACGAATTTCGGCTGTGCTGTCCCAGACGCGCACTTCCACACTTTCGGGAAGCTCGAGCCCGAATTCGCGCAGCACGCCGCGCGGATCGATCACGGCGCGCGAGCGATAGGGCGCGGACTTGTACCACACCGGCGGCAAGCCGAGCACAGCCCAGGGATAGCACGAGCACAGCGTGCAAACGACCAGGTTGTGCACCTGTGGCGTGTTCTCGACGAGAACCATGTGCTCGCCTTGCATGCCGCCGTAGCCGAGTTCGGCGATGGCGGCGTCCGGGTTGGTCAGCAGGCGTTGACGATACGCGGGATCGGTCCATGCGCGGGCGACGATGCGCGCGCCGTTGCGCGGGCCAACTTTGTGCTCGTAGGTGTCGATCAGCGCGTCGAGCGCCGCGCGATCGACTAGCCCCTTTTCAACCAGAAGCGATTCGAGCGCCTTCACGCGCAGGGCTGGGTCGGAAAGAACAGCCTGATGTTCGTGTTTGTGATCGTGCGCGTGCGGGTGGGAGGGATCGGAAGTCACAGCAGTTCCCCAGCTGTCACGCGACCGTCAAGAAATCGCGATGGGTCGTGGTGATCGGTTTCTTTTTCTTGGCTCAAAGGGGAGTCCATCCAACCGGAATTCGCGATTTGGACCTCTGGCTCGTGGATCATACAATTTCACCGCTCTTGACACAACGAATCTGCCGCCACAGCAGGCCGCCGAGAACAGGTAGCTCCCCGCTCCTAACTCCCGAGTCACGGGCAAATCGGAAGGTGACCCACTACCCACCCCCCCGTTTTTTGGTGCCTTTGATTGATGAAACGAGTTATGGTGAGTTGGGCGTGGCCTTCGGCCACGCCGCTGCGCGAGCCTGTGCGGCCGCCCTGCTGGCCAGGGTCGGATGATTCTTTGACAATTGAATAGGACGGGGTGGCAACGAAGACCTCCCTTCTCTCAGCATCCCGCCATAAATCAATCCAGAAATTAAGTGGGACACCATCGCACTTAAGTTTCCGCATAACTCGCTGAAAACAAACGAAAGCGGTGCGCACAAAGTGGGACACTTTTGCGAGCGGCTCCAGCGCAGCCTGGAGTTCCACGCGGGTGCGCGAAACCCGTGCGTGTGCTAGATTTTTTGTATAGCCATGTCGCTTGGCATTTACATCCAGGTACCTTTCTGCCAGACGAAGTGTACCTACTGCAACTTTCACACGGGTGTCGTTTCGATTGATCGGCATCGGCCCTATGCCGAAGCCGTGTGTCGCGAGATCGCAAAGGCGGGCGAATCGCCGCACGCGACGGTGGACACCGTGTACATCGGCGGCGGCACGCCGAGCCTGCTCGATCCCGCCCATCTGGCCAAGATCATGGACACGCTCCGCGGATCGTTTCGCACGGAGTTGCTCGAAGTCACACTCGAAGCTGATCCCGAGACGATCACGCCTGAAAAGGCAGCCGCCTGGGCCGCGGCAGGTTTCAACCGCATCAGCCTTGGTTCGCAATCGTTCGACGACCGCGAATTGCAGGCCGCCGGCCGCATGCACCGGCGCGCCGATATTTTCAAAGCGGTTGAATCGCTTCGCGGGGCCGGAATTCGCAACATCAGCATGGACCTCATTGCAGGCCTGCCACACCAGACGTCGGAAAGCTGGGAAAAATCGCCGGACGAGCTGCTCGGCATCAGGCCCGAGCACGTCTCGGTCTACATGTTGGAACTCGACGAGGGAAGCCGTCTCGGCCGGGAATCGCTGGCAGGAGGCAGTCGCTATTCCGCGCAGGCGATACCAGACGACGACACGATTGCCGATCTCTACGAATCAGCGCGCCACCGGCTGGCGGCGGCTGGCTACGAGCATTACGAAATCTCGAATTGGGGCCTCCCGGGCTATCGCTCGCGCCACAATCTCAAATACTGGCTCCGCGAACCCTATCTCGGTTTCGGCGCAGGTGCGCATTCGTTTGACGGTATGATGCGCTGGGCGAACGCGCATGACCCGGCGCGTTATGTGGCGTGCGTCGAGCAGGGAAGTTCGCCGGCCGAACAGTTCGAGGGACTCACGCCGTTTCAGATCCTGGACGAGGAGTTTTTCGTGGGCCTGCGGCTGCTGGAAGGTATCGACCTCGCCAGAATCGAGCGCGAGTTTTCGGCAGAGCTTCCGGCGCGGATGGCCGCATTGCGAGAGCGAATCGACCGCCTGGAGTCTCTTGGCTTCATCGAGCACGACGGCGGACGGATTCGGCTCACGCCTGACCGACTAACGGTTTCCAACGAAGTGTTTGTGCAGCTGCTCGGATGACTGGATGGAGATCTGCGCTAGTTTTCTAGACCCAGCGCGCGAATCTTGGTGAGGAGAGTCTTGTAGGAGACGCCGAGCTTTTCCGCGGCGCGTGTCTTGTTCCACTTCGTTTCTCGCAGCGCGTTCTCGATCTTGAACCGCTCGACGTGAGCCACGGCCCGCTGCGACACTTCTTCAAGCGGCCCTTCCCAAATGAATTGCTCTTCCAGCATCCCCATTGGCAATTCCGCTGGCTCCGGCCGTGCTGCCGGCAGTTGAAGCGCGTCGGGATCGATCTCCATGCCGCTCGCTAGGATTGCGGCCCGCTCGATTGCGTTTTGAAGCTCGCGGACGTTTCCCGGCCACGAATAAGTCGTCAGGCGCGTGCGCGCCTCCGGGGTCAATTCGAGCGACGGCTTGTGAAATTCTCGGCGAAAGCGCTCGAGAAAATGGTCGGCCAACAAAAGCACGTCATCTCCACGCTCGCGCAGTGGCGGAATCGTGATCGGAACTGCCGAAATACGGAAATACAGGTCCTCGCGAAACGTTTTCGCTGCGACGGCAGCTTGCAAATCCTTGTTTGTTGCCGTGACGATCCGCACGTTCACTTCGATCGACTGCGTGCCGCCGACGCGCTCGAACCGCTTTTCTTCGAGCACGCGCAATAGCTTGGTCTGCATCGAAAGAGGCAGCTCGCCAATTTCGTCGAGAAATAGCGTGCCGCGATGAGCAAGCTCGAGCTTGCCCATCTTTCGTGCACCTGCACCTGTGTACGCCCCTCGTTCGTGCCCAAAAAGTTCGTTCTCGATCAGGCCTTCGGGAATCGCAGCGCAGTTGAGCGCGACGAACGCTTGCTCGGCGCGAGGACTCAAGTGATGAATCGCTCGCGCGAAAAGTTCCTTGCCGCTTCCACTTTCACCGAGCAGAAGAACCGTCGAGTCCGTAGCGGCGACGCGCTGCACCATCTGGCTCGCTTCCTTCATCGTCGGGTGTTCGCCGACGATGCGCGGGAAGCCGTAACGCTCTGTATATTCTTCGCGCAGCAGCAGATTTTCTCGCAGCAGCTCCTGTTGCCGCGCCGCCCGCTCGAGAAGCAGCTTCAAGTGGTCCAGATCGACCGGTTTCTGGATGAAATCAAACGCGCCCTCTTTCATGGCGGTCACAGCTTCATCCACCGACCCGTACGCCGTCATGATAATCACGGGAAGCGTGGGCTCGGCGCGGCGCGCTTCGCGCAGGACATCGAGACCGGAATTGCCGGGAAGCTTCAGATCGGAGAGAACAAGCAGGTAGCGGCGGTTGCGGACTTTATCGATTGCCGCCCGGCCGTCGGGAGCCTCTTCAACCGAGTAATCGGCGCGCTCAAGCGCCTTGCGGAGCATCGCTCGCAGCTCGACTTTGTCCTCGACCAGTAGGACGGGTTCCATCGTGCACGGTTATCAGCGAGCCCAGCCGGGATCGCCGCCGGATTTTCGGAGGTCGTCTTCCGCGTCCGAGATGGCTTGCTGATCGGCTTGGATATGGGCCTTTATTTTGTCAATTTCCGCAATCTTGTTGTTGATGTCGCTGCGCGTCAGTTGCTGTTGCATGGCCTTCGTCGGATCGGTGTAGAACTGCGTGTTCAGGACCCCGAGCTCGCGCTGTGCCACGTCCAGTTTGGCTTGGTCCTGTTCGAGCTGGTGCCGGAGTTCTGCAAACTTCGCGCGCCAAGATTTCTCGTCGCTGGCGGGTTTCGCCGCGCCTCCTTGGGCAACTTCGTTGCCACCGGCCGGCGCAGCGGTTCCTTCGCCGACGCTCGAAATGCCCCCTTGGGTAGGAATGTTGTCGTTGTCGAAGGACTTGGCGCTTTTGGCGGCTTCTTTCTTCTGGTCGCGTGCCTTGCGAGCTGCCTCGGCGAGAGACTCCTGCTGAGGCGCTGCCGCTGATTGCGCCTGGCTCTGATCCTGGGGAGCCGCAGCGGGCGGTTGATCGGCCTGCTGGCACAATGCGCTGACGGGAACCGCGAGCATCGCTGTTGCAGCCAACCATACGATTCTGCGCATGGCTACGCCTCCTAGGCGCGCAATCTGATATGCGCCATACACCAGTTTAGATGCTGGCTACCCGCGACGGGAATAGCGAGCCTGACCGCGCCTGCCGCAAAGGTAACCACAGCAGAAACTCAGCACCGCCGCCCGGGCGATTCCGGGCCTCGATGCTGCCGCCATGCTGTAGGGCCACTTTTTGGACTACGGCCAGACCTAGACCGGTGCCTTCGGACTTGGTTGTGTAGAACGGAAGAAAGATCTTGGGCAGGTCGTGCTCGGGAATTCCGGGACCATTGTCGGCGACACAGATGCGCTGCCAGCGTTTTCCGCCCAGCTCCTCGATGGATCCCGTGATTGTGACGCGAGGCAAGGCTCCCGCCGCGCGCGCGGCTTCGATGCCGTTGCGCGTGAGATTGACCAGCGCCTGCCTGATCAAGGCTTCGTCCCCTGGCAATTCCGAAAAATCTCCGCCGCAGGTCACTTCGCAGTTGGGATCGACTTCATGCAGCTCTCGCGCGACGCGTTCGATCAACGACTGCATTGACACCGTTTCGTACGAGATGTCGAGCGGTTTGGCAAACTTCAGAAACTCGGTCACTACGTGCGTGAGGGCGCGGGTCTGATCGAGAATGCGCTCGGCCGAATCGCGAACATCGCCCGGCTGGGCTTCGCTTCGGATCATCTGCGCGTATCCTGAGATCGTCGCAAGGGCGTTCTTGAACTCGTGCGCGATGCCGGCGGACATCTCGCCCAGCGCTGCCAAATTTTCCTTCCAGCGGATTTGTTTCTGAAGCGCTGTCAATTCAGTGAGGTCGCTCATGAGGCAGAGAGCGCCGCTTACTTTCGATTCCATTTTCCTCGGCGGGTCGGTGACGTGGGTCCGCAAGGCCGGCCGCGCGGATTGAAAGATCGGGGAGATGGTGACGCCCAGACGCCGAACTTCGCCTTCCGGCGTGACATGTTCGACTTCGTTGCGCTGGAAGGTCTCCCCGATTTGCAGACATTCCGTCAGCATTTGTGCGAGACCGGAATCGCTTCCCAGCAGCTCTTTGTACGAACGGTAGCGCAAGGGGCGCATGCCCAACGCGTCTTCCGCGGCGGGATTCGTTGAGCTGATTGCACCATTCGCGTTGACGAGCAGCAGCCCGGTAGGCATGTTGCGGGTCACTTCTTCGGTAAGGCGTTCCGACTCCTGAGCCCGCTCTTGCGCCAGCATGTGCAACCGCGCGAGCTCTTTCTCTTGCGCGCGGAGCTTTTCGATCACGCCCTGCATCGACGCCGCCATGAAGGCCGAGGCGTTGTCGGTATCAGCTTTCGGACTGGACCAATCCTTTTGAAACTCAGCGGATTGGCTGCGAATCACTTTCCGCGCCATGAGAATCAAGGCGACGACGGCTCCGATCAGGACAATGAACGCGATGCCCCATGAGAAGAGGACGTTCGTCGGAATCACAGGCATGTGATGGGCGGGGATCGGCGGATTCATCGACGATCTCCGTGAGAATCCGTGTCTCGCAATGTGTGCGCCATCAACGTCCCATCACCAGCGATTGATACCAATTCACGACCGGTGTTCCAAAGAACGCGACCAACAATGCGGCCATGCCGAGAAAAGTGCCAAACGGCAGCTCGTAGGTCGGGTTCTTTCGACGCGACAATATGAAGGCGATGCCCAGGACGCTGCCGAGCAGCGAGCCGGCGAAAATCGTCAGCAGCGTCCGCTTGATGCCCAGGAAGGCGCCGACCATCAGCATCATTTTCACATCACCCATCCCCATCCCTTCGCGCCTGCGAAGCCTGAAATAAAGCTCCGAGACGACCCACAAGAGCGCGGCGCCGATCGCCGCGCCCAGCAGGGCATCGGCAAGCGACACCAGCCATATCGGGGGAAGAGTATTGAAGGCGTGAGTAGCGATCCATGCGGCTGTGCCATCAGCCGGCTTGATAGCCAGACTGAAAGCCACGCCGACCGCAAACCCGGTGAAATTGACCACGTCCGGCAAGATTCGTTCCCGCAAATCCGTAAATACCAGCACGACGACGATGGCCGAAAAAGTCGCCCATTTGAGCGCTTCGACAGTGAGACCGAACGATCGGTAGCATCCCCACAAAAGCACACCGGTCAGAAGTTCCACGAGCGGATACATCGGCGAAATCTGCGATTTGCAATCCCGGCATTTGCCGCCAAGAAAGAGCCAGCTAAGGACCGGAATGTTGTCGTATGGCCGAATCTTCGCACCACATTTCGGACAGGCCGACGACGGAAAGACGATCGATTTGTGCTCCGGGATGCGCAAGATGCAGACGTTCAGGAAACTGCCGATGATCAAGCCGAAACAGAAAACGAATATGTCGATGGCCAGCTTGGGGATCACCCCTTGAATCTGCCACATAGCGCGAGGCGCCTCAACACGGCCACGGGCGATCGTGCCTGACTACTAACAGGTTTGACGCACAGAGATCGCGGTGCGCGGCGTCGCCAGTGCTTTTCAAGGAGCAGGTCAGGAAATCGGGCTTGTTTTAGAGTACTTTGTAATGTAAAGTACTCTACGCACGGAGGGCGCGATGTCCAGAGAACGGCGGCCGAGCAAGTCCCCTGTGGTTTCCAGGGCGTGGAAAGAGCAGTTTGAGGCTAACCTCGGAGCGGCGGACGGATTGCCGTGGGATGACACGTACCGTCTCACGCCGTCCGAGTGGCGGGCGATAGAGAAGTCCGTTCAACAGTTCCAGTTGGGGGAAGGCGCGCAAGGCAGGCGACTGATGGCGCGCGCCCGCGCTTTTGCCAAGGCTACAGGCGACGCGCTGTTTCCGGAGGCCCTGAGGCTGTTCATTCGCGAGGAACAGCGACACAGCGGGCAGCTTTTGCGGTTCATGCGCGCGCAGGGAATCCCTTCGGTCGCGAAGCATTGGGTGGACAGCGTATTTCGCCGCGTTCGCGTCCTCGCAGGACTTGAGCTTGAATTGCGAGTGCTCGTCACTGCTGAAGTGATCGCAGTTCCGTACTATCGTGCGCTTGGCCGCGCTACGCGATCCGAACTGCTCCGCTCGATCAGCGACCGAATCCTGCGCGAAGAAACCGAACATCTGCGGTTCCAGGCCTCGATGTTGTCACGGATCGAGACGAGCCGCCTTCGTCATCTGCGTAGACTGGTCTGGAAAGCCCACCGCTGGTTTCTGATCGGCACGTGTTGCGTCGTGTGGACGGAGCACCAGAGTGTTTTCTTGGCGGCGGGGATCTCCTTCGGTGGCTTACTTGCGCTCTCTCTCTCGCTATTCTCTGGGCTCGAGCGAGCCGCCCACTCCGGCGAGTGTCCCATGCCGATCAGTTACGAAAGCCGAATGGCACCATCGAAAGTTAGCGGAGGTGCCTTCGCGGGACATTTCGCTCCCCAGACCGCGGCTGCTGTGGAAAGCCAAGCCTCGGAGTTGCGATGATGGCGGTTATACTTCTGGTCCGGCCGTGGGCCACCTCGCGGCCACCTGATCGATGGTACAGACGAACAAGAGCCAGGGGCGCGAGGCGCTACGAATCCGACCCGGAACGGCGCGCGATATTCCAACAATCATCTCGTTGATCCGCGAGCTCGCCAAATATGAACGACTTTCGAGCTACATTCACCTTGATGCCAAGCGACTTCGCCGGCATGGTTTCGGAAGGCGGCGCTATTTTGAATCCCTGATCTGCACGCGCGCGGGGCACACTGTCGGCTACGCGGTCTACTATTTCGCGTATTCGACCTTTACTTGCGGTCCAGTGCTGTTTGTCGAAGACATTCTCGTGTTGCCGGAAGAGCGAGGCAAAGGCGCGGGCAAAGCGATGATGAAAGAATTGGCATGCATCGCGGTCCGCGAAGGTTGCGGTCAGATGGAGTGGCTCGTTCTCGATTGGAACACTCCCTCGATCAAATTCTACGAAGGCCTCGGTGCGCGTCTCGATAAGGAATGGGTGCTAACGCGCCTCACCGGCGCCAAGCTTCACCGATTAGCCCGCAGCAGGTAATCTTGTTTCATGGCTACCTGGTTCGAGCAAAGAATCCGCCGATACGAGCACAAGCGATGGGCGCAGGAGCCCAATCGGCGCACACTTCCGTTCGCTTGGGGGCTCGAGCACATCGGCGCGAACGGGGATGGGGCGAGTCCCCGCGAATTTCTCTCGCGCTTTGCGGCACGCACGGTTGCGCAGAGCGACGAATGGTTCGCGGCGACACCGGCGCGAGATTACTCGCTCGATGGCGACGTGCTCTCATTCACCAGCGCCATCGCCTCGCGCTGGGAAGAAAACAATCGCGTGTACGGCCAGATTTTCCGCGCGAAGCGCAAAGGCCCTGCCGTTGTCGTGCTCGCACAATGGAACGCGCGGTGGGAGCAACAGCAAAACGTCTGCCGCTGGTTGCAGCGGCTCGGCATTACGGCCGTGAAGATGAGCCTGCCGTACCACGACCGCCGAGCAATTCCGAACCATCCTCGCGCCGATCACATGGTCGGGCCAAATATCGGGTTGACGATGCAGGCGGCGCGGCAGGCCGTTCTCGACGTGCGCCGAACGCTGCGCTGGCTCGAACAAGAAAGTTACGACCGGCTGGGCGTGCTTGGCACCAGCATCGGCTCGGCGATAGGGTTCATCACGATGTGCCACGAGCCTGCAATCCGGGCAGCGGCGTATCTCCATGCGTCGACATATTTCGGCGATGTCGTAGCGAGCGGACTGACGACGATGAACGTCTGGGAACCGATCGGAGCGGCGGGCGTCAAGCCAGATGAGCTTCGCGAATTCTGGTCGCCGATCAGTCCATATCCTTACATTTCGAAGCTGCGCGGGGCGGGGAAGAAAATTCTGCTCATCACGGGAAAGTATGATCCGACGTTTTGGCCCGAATTGACCGATCAGCTTGTCATTAAGATGCGTCAAGCGCAGGTTGAATTCGAGCACCTATCGCTTCCGTGCGGGCATTACTCGATGGGAGAACCGCCGTTCAGCTACATTGCGGGACATCGCTTCGGGAAATTTCTGCAACGCGCGCTGGCGAAATGAAGGTGTGAATCAGCGAAGAAGCGCTGCGAAATTTCCTTCAGCAACCTCTCGCGAGACCGCCTCGATATCCGGTGCCAGCGAGCGGTCTACATCCACACGCGGGGAAATCGCGCGCACGATGTTATAAGCCTTCAGCGTTTCGGGTCCCGGCTTGAGCGGCTCGAGGAAGTCGATGCCCTGGCACGCCGCGAGGAGCTCGATCGCGAGGATATGCCGCAAGTTGGCGAGAAGCGGATCGAGCCTGCGCGCCGCGCCCATTCCCATCGAGACGTAGTCCTCCTGATTGGCCGAAGTGGGGATCGAGTCGACAGAGTGCGGCACGGCGAGCGTCTTCATTTCGCTTGCGAGCGCCGCGGCAGTGACCTGCAAGATCATAAATCCGGAGTTCAGCCCGGCCTCGCGCACGAGGAACGCCGGAAGTTGGCTGGTCTGAGGGTTCGTCATCTGCTCGATGCGGCGCTCGGAGATGCCGCCGAGAGTGGTGATCGCGATGGCCATCTGGTCCGCGGCCATCGCGAGCGATTGCCCGTGAAAATTGCCGCCGCTGATCACTTCTCCGGAATCCGCGCCCGAGCCTGCGAAGACAAGCGGATTGTCCGTGGCGCTATTCATCTCGATGGTGAGCGTCGTGCGAATGTGCGCCAGCGCGTCGCGAACGGCGCCGTGAACTTGGGGAGCGCAGCGCAGGCTGTAGGGATCCTGCACGCGGGGATCGTTGGCCGGTGAACGATGCGATTCGCGAATCTCGCTGCCGCGATTCAGTCGCTCGATATTCCGTGCCGTTATTGATTGTCCGGGATGCGGGCGCACCTGAGAAATGCGCGGATCGTATGCCGACGGGCTACCGCGAAGCGCGTCGAGTGAAAGTGCTGTCGCGACGTCGGCCGTTTCGGCGCCGTTCTCGGCTTCGCGCAACGCGAGCGTCAGGAGCGCGAGCATTGCCTGGGTGCCGTTGAGTAGCGCGAGACCTTCCTTTGCTCCGAGCACGAGCGGAGCGATTCCAGCTGCGCGTAGCGCTTCGGCGCCGGACATGAGGCGGCCTTGGAGGATGGCCTCGCCCTCGCCGATAGCTGCCTGCGCAAGGTGTGCGAGCGGCGCGAGGTCGCCGGAAGCGCCGACGCTGCCTTGCGAGGGAATCACGGGATGGACGCCGCGGTTGAGCATCGCGAGCAAAGTTTCCGCGACGAGCGGGCGCACTCCCGAAAATCCCTTGGCGATGGCGTTGGCGCGCAACGCGAGCATGGCGCGAGTGGCCAGCTCGCTGAGCGGCGGGCCGACGCCGCAGGCATGGCTGCGGACGAGATTAAGTTGCAAGTGACGGATCTCGTCGTGCGAGATACGCGTCGTCGCCATTTTGCCGAAGCCGGTGTTGACGCCGTAGACAGTCGATTCAGTTTCTGTGAGGCGATCAATCACGGCCCGAGAGGCGTTCATCCGCTCGCGCGCGGCCGGTGCGAGTTCCGCCTGCGCGCCTTCGAAGACGATGCGGTAGAGGTCTTCGAGGGTGAGGTGATCGCCGTCGATTTGGATAGGTGTCACGCGCGAACGCCCGTGCCGATGACGATCTCGAGAGGCATGGTGATTGTCGTGCCGTCGGAAAGCTTTTGCAGGCCGGCGATTATCTCGGCGTGGGCCTTAGCGCGCGTCTCAGCCGTCAGTTTTGCCACGAGCGGCCGGAACGGGGCGGCGACTTCGGTGAACTGCTGCCAATATTCTTCGGGCGAGCCGTGCCAACGTGCGGTAACGGTGCGAACCTCTTCGTGAACCTGTGTGAATCCGGCTGCTTCAAGCCGGCTTTTCAGCAGGCCGCGCTCGCCAAACATGAACGCATGAGGCGCATCGGGATCCGGCGGCGGAACGTCGACATACTTTGTGAGGACACCGACCGTTGTGCCCAGAAATGGCTGTTCTCTCTTGCCCCAAACCAAGAACGCGACGCGCCCGCCTTGTTTCAAGACGCGCCGACATTCGCGAAACGCTTTCAGCTGATCTGGAAAAAACATCACGCCGAAGCGGCAAGTGACGACGTCGAAGGATTCGTCCGGGAAGGGAAGCGCCTCCACATTGGCGACCCGGAACTCGATGTTGCGCAGGCCGCGCGCGTGCGCGAGCTCTTCGGCGAGGCCGATCATTCCGGGACCGAGATCGGTGGCGATAACGTGCCCTGAGGGCCCGACGGCCTCGGCTACCGCGAGCGCCGGATCGCCGACGCCGCTCGCGAGATCAAGGGCGTGCATTCCCGGGCGAAGTTGCGCGGCTTCGAGAATCGCGTCGGTGGCGCCGCGCGTATAGGCGGAGAGCTTGGCCTGCCATTTCCGCCAGGCGGCGACTGTGGCGTCCTCGGTGCATTCCTCGCGCAATCTTTCGCGGTATCTTTCGATCTTGACGGGATCGGCTGCGCTCACTGTAGTGTCTCCGTTTCTCGCTTGGATTCGTTGCTTGGATTCGCAGATCTGTCGCGGTTGTTGGCCGGGAAGTATTTTCGATACTTCACGGGCAACGATTTCGGACGGCCCAGACGATCGCAAATCACGTGGTTCGTTTCGCCGGTTGCGATCAGCTCTCCCGACGACTGATTGAAAACCTCGTAGCTGAAACGAACCGTACGACGTTGCGAGCCGGCGACTCGCGTGCGAACCGTGAGCGTGTCATCGAACCGCGCTGGACGCTTGAAGCGACAATACGCCTCGGCCACAACTATGAAGCTGTCGTCCTCGGCCTCCATCTGCTTGTACTCGAAGCCAAGCTGGCGGCAGAGCTCGACGCGACCGACTTCGAACCATATGAAGTAGTTCGAATGATAGGCCACGCCCATCTGGTCCGTCTCGGCGTAGCGGACGCGAATCGTGGTATCGGCAAAGTCCGGCATCGGCATCGAGTGGGCGATTATCCGTCGCCCCATTTCGGCGTGCGCTTTTCGAGGAATGCGGTGAGACCCTCGCGAAAGTCGGGAGTGGAGCGAATATCCGCATTCGCCTCGATTGCGACTTCGAGCTCCGCGCGGATGGCGGCCTTGTCGAAATTGAGCAGAAGCTTCTTCGTCTGTGCGACGGCGGACGGGCTGACGGCGAGCAGCGTGCCTGCGATTTCGCGCGCCCGCGCCATAAGCGATTCGCTCGGGACGATTTCCGTGATCAGGCCGATCCGGTAAGCTTCGGCGGCGTCGATGATGCGGCCGGTCAGAAGCAGGTCGCGCACGTGCCGGTCTCCGATTCGCCGCCGCAAGAAAACGGAAACGAGCGCGGGCATGAATCCAAGCTTCACTTCCGTATAGCCGAACTTGGCTTCGGGCACAGCGATCGTGAAATCGGTAACCGTTGCGATCCCGCATCCCCCTGCAATGGCGGCGCCATTCACCGCGGCGATCACGGGTCTCGGAAAACTGTAGAGGCGGTAGAGCAGCTTCGTAAATCGCCTGGCGTCCTCGAGATTTTTCGGCAAAGTCTGCCGAACGGTGTGCTGAAGCTCGTCGAGATCCATTCCGGCGCAAAAAGCCTTGCCGGCACCACTGAGGATCACGACGCGCGCGCGATTTTCCTCTGCGTGTTCTAGCGCCCGCAGCAAATCCGTGATCATCTGCGCGGAGATGGCGTTACGCTTCTCTGGGACGGTCAAAGCGACGGTGGCGATTCCGGATTCGTCCTGCTGATACGTCAGCGTCTGATAGCCCATCGTTTACGAACTCCGGCGTCTAATTTGGTTTGGCAGCCTCGGCGCTGTGCGCATATTTTTCGCGCAACTCGCCAGTCAGCGCACAGGCGATGGCGAGCGATTTGGCGTCGATTCCGGTCGCCACGCCGCGGGCCGCGAGGGTTGTGAGCACTGTTTCAGTCGGAATGTTGCCCACGAGTTCATCGCCCGCGAACGGGCAGCCGCCGAGCCCAGTGAGCGCGCCATCAAAGTGCCTGCAGCCTGCTTCATAAGCCGCGAGAACCTTTTCGGCGGCGCCGTCTGGTCGGCTGTGCAGATGTACGCCGATTTCAACTCCGGCGATGCAATTTTTCACCGCACGATACAGATTCGCGACATCATGCGCCGATGCGCGGCCCACGGTGTCTGCGAGCGAGACCGTGCGCACCCCGATGTCCTTGAGCCACACCAGCGTTTCTTCGACGATTTCCGGGCCCCACGGCTCGTCATAAGGATTGCCGAACGCCATCGAGATGTAAACGACAAGATTTCTTTTGGCGGTCTTCGTTTGCCGCTGGATCTGTTCGACGAGTGAACGTGATTCGGCGCGCGTCATATTCGCGTTGGCTCGACGAAAGTAGGCCGAGATCGAGTACGGATAGCCGATCGTCGTAACGCCGGGCGCGGCGAGCGCCCGCTCGAGCCCCTGTGCGTTGACAACGATTCCGATAATTTCGGGCGCCTCGCCCGAAGGCAGCTTTGCCCTGCTCAGTTCCTGCATTACGGCTTCGCTATCCGCCATCTGCGGGACGTGCTTGGGCGAGACGAAGCTGACCGCGTCGATATGGGAAAAGCCGAGCGACACCAACCGCGAAAGATATTGGATCTTCTCTCCCGTGGGGATGATTTGCGACAGACCCTGCCATGCGTCGCGCGGGCACTCGATGATCGTCACGTCGGCGGTCATATCTTGTGCGCCCACGGATTTCGATAGATGTGGCCAGCGTACCAGAGCAAGAAGATTCCTACAGCCGCGAAAATTCCCATCAGCCACGGGAAAATTGCTGGAATTTGCCGCCGCATTGCCTCGACGATCGCCATGACCAGCGCGATCGCGATCCCGATGCATCCGACGAAGAAAGATATTTCATACATGAACCAAAGTCCCGAATATGAAAATCGCGCTTGGTGCGCAAGGGCGGACGAGGCAAACAGCGCGACTGCGCACGGAGCAATGCACATCAGAACAATCGCAAATCTGTAGGGTCCGTTCGGGCGCTGGGTCCCCGCAAGCGCGTCCATCTAGGTTTGCAAGACCCCCGTCTTGAATTCCCGGACTTCAGGATTGAGCGCAGCGGATTCGAGAGCCTCGCTCAAGGCCTCGCGCGTACGCGCGGGATCGATAATGGCGTCCACCCACAACCGTGCCGCAGCATAGCGCGGGTCGGTCTGATGCTCATACTTTGACCGAATGGAGTTGTATAGCTCCTTCTTATCGGCGTCGCTCAGTTTCTTTCCTTCGCGCTCGAGCTGACGAATTCGCAGCTCCACGAGCGTGCCGGCGGCCGAATCTCCGCTCATGACTGCATAGCGAGCCGTCGGCCAGGCGAAGACGAAACGCGGATCGTAAGCCTTGCCGCACATCGCATAGTGTCCGGCGCCGAACGTGCCGCCGCAAATCACGACGATCTTGGGGACGACGCTATTGGCGACGGCATTCACCATCTGCGCTCCTGCGGCAATGATGCCGCTCCATTCCGCTTCTTTTCCGACCATGAAGCCGTTGACGTCGTGCATGAAAATCAGCGGCACGAGATTCTGGTTGCAATCGAGAATGAAGCGCGCTGCCTTGGACGCCGACTCCGTATAGATGACGCTGCCGAACTCGACGCGCTTCTCGCCCGTTCCCGGCGCAGAAATCACGACGTTTTTCTTCTGATTTGCGACGATGCCGACGGCCCAGCCGCCAACGCGCGCATAGCCACACACCACGGTCTGTCCGAACTCGGCGCGGTACTCCTCGAACCGGCTGCCATCTACGATGCGCGCGATGATATCTCGCATGTCGTATTGCTTCGACGCTTCGGCCGAATAGATACCGTAGATTTCCTCGCCGGGATGCGCCGGAGGCTCAGCGGGTTTATGGTCGAACGGTGCGCCAGGCTTGTGTCCGATCTTTTCGACGATCGCGCGGATGCGCTTGATACAAGCATCGTCGGTTGGTTCGCGGAAGTCTGCCGTGCCGCTGATTTGCGCGTGCATCTTCGCGCCGCCCAGTTCTTCGGCGGACGCCTGCTGTCCTATCGCCGCTTGTACGAGCGCGGGGCCCGCTAGGAATAGTCCGCTGCCTTCGGTCATCAGAATGTGGTCGCACATGACCGGCAGATATGCCCCGCCTGCGACGCAGAGTCCCATGATCGCGGCGATCTGCGGAATACCCATCGCGCTCATCACCGCGTTGTTGCGGAAGACTCTGCCAAAATCGTCGGTGTCCGGAAATACTTCATCTTGCAGGGGCAGAAATACGCCGCCCGAATCGACCAGATAAATTGTCGGAATGTGGTTTTCGATAGAAATGTTTTGCGCGCGAATCACTTTCTTGGCGGTCATCGGGAAAAATGCGCCGGCTTTCACCGTCGCGTCGTTGGCTATGATCATGACGCGGCGCCCGGTCACAGAGCCCAAACCGGTAACCACGCTTGCCGAGGGCGCGCCGCCCCACTCGGAGTACATCTCGAAAGCGGCGTAAATTCCTAGCTCGAAAAATTCCGTCCCCGGATCGATCAACTTGGCGACGCGCTCGCGCGCGGTCAAGCGGCCTTTCTTGCGCTGCGCTTCAATTGCTTTGGGTCCGCCGCCCTGTTTGATTTCTTCTTCCTCGTGCTTGATTTCGGAGACGCGGCTAACCATTTCGCGCCTATTTTTCTGAAACGCTGGAGACTTGGTATCGACATGTGACTCGATCGGCGTCCCCGGCAAGGCCCGCGGCTCTTCGCTCTTTGTTTTCGCGGCCAACTCAGACCCCCTGCCGTGTAGCGACGACGCGCTGTCGGATGAAATCCACAATGGCTTGAGTCGGTGTACCGGGGAGAAAGACTTCGGCAATTCCCGCCTGTTTCAGTCTCGGAATGTCCGCCTCTGGAATGATTCCTCTGATGAGGACAGTAACGTCGTTCATTCCCTTTGCGCGCAAAAGCTCCATCAGGCGCGGGCAGAGCGTGTTGTGCGCGCCGGAAAGAATGGAGAGACCGATTACATCCACGTCTTCCTGCAGGGCCGCCGACGCAATCATCTCGGGTGTCTGGCGCAGGCCCGTATAGATGACCTCCATTCCGGCGTCGCGCAAGGCACGGGCGATCACTTTGGCACCGCGGTCGTGTCCGTCGAGCCCCGGCTTTGCTATCAGCACGCGAATCTTCTTTTCTGACATGTTGCTGCAAGGATACTTCAAAATCCCACGAAATGGATGTTGGCAGGTAGTCTCAACTTCAGGCCGAATTAACTACGTCACGCTGACTTCTTCGTAGGTCCCGAAGACATCGCGGAAGGCGTTGCAGATTTCGCCGAGCGTCGCGTACGCTTTTACGGCCTCGAACAGGAAGGGCATCGTGTTCTCGGTGCTCGCCGCTGCCTTGCGGAGCGCCGTCAACCGGCGCTGCACTTCGCCGTTTGACCGCTCACGCCGCAGTGTGGCGAGACGTTGCGCCTGGCGCCTCGCTACCGTCTCATCGATCTGCAATATCTCGATCGGCTTTTCTCCCGTAAGGTAGTCGTTCACGCCTACGATGATTTTCTCTTTGCGATCGACCGAGACTTGATATCGGTAGGCCGCATCGGCGATTTCGCGCTGCGGGAATCCGCGCTCAATGGCGGCGACCATACCGCCGAGCGCGTCGATCCTCTCGATGTAGTCAGCCGCCCCGCGCTCGACTTCGTTCGTGAGAGATTCCACGAAGAAGGATCCGCCTAAAGGATCTGCCGTGTTCGTGACGCCGCTTTCGTACGCCAGAATCTGTTGCGTTCGCAGGGCGATTGTCGCAGCCGCTTCGGTCGGGAGGGCCCAGGCTTCGTCGAGCGAATTCGTGTGCAGCGACTGCGTTCCTCCCATTACGGCGGCAAGCGCCTGAACGGCCGTGCGGACCACGTTGTTGTAAGGCTGCTGCGCTGTCAAAGAACAGCCAGCAGTCTGAGCGTGGAATCGCATAGCCCAAGAACGCGGATTCTTCGCGCCGAATCGCTCGCGCATGACGTGATACCACAATCGCCGGGCGGCTCGGTATTTTGCGATCTCCTCGAAGAAATCGTTGTGCGCGTTGAAGAAGAAGGAAAGCCGCGGCGCGAATGCATCCACGTCCATGCCACGCGCGAGGCAATGCTCGACATATTCAATTCCGTCGCGCAGCGTGAAGGCCAGTTCCTGAATGGCCGTCGAACCTGCTTCACGAATGTGATAACCGCTAATCGAAATCGGATTGAATTTCGGCGTACGCGTGGCGGCGAATTCGATCGTGTCCGTTACCAGCCGCATCGACGGAACCGGCGCGTAGATGTACTCCTTCTGCGCGATGTATTCCTTCAGGATGTCGTTCTGAAGAGTTCCGGAAATCTTCTCCCAGCTCGCTCCCTGCTTTTCGGCTACGGCCAGGTACATCGCCCAGATTGGCGCCGCTGGCGAATTGATTGTCATCGACGTCGTGACGTCGGCCAGCGGAATCTGGTCGAAGAGAGTCTCCATGTCCGCAAGCGAGCTAATGGCCACTCCGCATTTGCCGACTTCGCCTTCCGACAGCGCGTGGTCGGAGTCGTAGCCCATCAGCGTCGGCAAATCGAAGGCTACCGAGAGACCCGTTTGTCCCTGTGAGAGGAGATAGCGAAAACGCCGGTTGGTGTCCTCAGCTGTGCCGTACCCGGCGAACTGCCGCATCGTCCAGAGGCGGTTGCGGTACATCGCCGAATGAATGCCGCGCGTATACGGAGGTTCGCCCGGTGTGCCTAGATCCTGCTCGGGATTCCACGCGCCGAGGTCGGCTTGCGTATAGAGCCGACGAATCGGATGACCAGAAACGGTTGTGAATACGGCAGGCCGCTCCGGGGAATTCAAGAGTGTCGGGGCGAGTATCTTCGTCTCCCACTCCCGTTCGGCCACGGAAGGTTTCCGCGCTTCGGTTATTGCGGGAGGTGCGGCGGTCTTCTGATTCTTGTCAGACGCCACTCTTCGCCTCCCTTTGCCCCGATTTTACCTAATGTCCGGCGCGCCGATCTACATCCGGGGTGCCGGGAATGTTGGGCGATCGTGAGATGCCGCCTTTGATTGCGTCCGCAAGCGTGATGCTATTGACTTCCAGCGTGCGGCCCATCGCCTGGTTAAAGTTGAGCTCCGCTTCGATCAAATTGATGCGGTCGCGCAGCTCGACTCCCTGAGCCGTGGTGAGCAACTGTTGCTTTTGCACGACCGTGAAGGCAGTCGATGTGCCCAATTGGAGTTTCTTCACTTCGTCGTCGTAGCTCTGCTGCGCGTAGATGCGAGCCTGTTCAGCGGCGGCGATCGCTGCGCGGTCCTGCTCGAGCGTAATCAGCGTCTGGCGCACGTTGAGGACGATGGTGTTCTGCGTTTGGAGGTACTGAACTTCCTGCTGCCTTTCATTGAGTTGCGCAGTGGCGTTTGCTGCCTGTGCGGCGCGGTTGCGGATCGGGAGCGTCAGGTTTAAACCGCCCTCGAACGTGGGGAATTTGCTATGAATGAACTGGTCCCATGCATCCGTGAGGCCTGCTGGGATTGGAGTTCCCGGCGCAACGTCGGTGGATCCCACAAATCCGATCGGGGTCGTTGTATCAGGAAAGGTTCCGCTCGTTGCGAACACGGGAGTGGTCGCGGTGATCAGTCCATTTGGCAACAGCGGAATTCGCACACCATCCAGACCGGTAGTGGAGTACAAACCGAAAAGGTTCAGCGTCGGCAACAAAAGATTCTTCGTGGCCTTCACTTCAACGCCAGCGTTTTTCAGGTTGAGCTCGGCCTGTTGAAGTTCCGGTCGCTTCTGCCAGGCCTCCTTCACCGCATCCTCGAGCGCGATGCTCTCGGAAGCCGGACTAAAGATCGTTGTCGTGGGGATGATCTCGACGCCCCGGAGCGAGGCTGCCAGGGGATTCTTTGTTATCGCGACGAGCAAGGTGGTTTCGTCAAGCAGCTTTGTGGTTTGGGCTTGTACCAGCGCTTGCTGGTCGGTCGCCAGCTGTGATTGTGCTGTGATCACGTCGAGCGGGGCCATCGTCCCGATTTCAAGTTGCTTCTTGTTGTTTTCGTAGAGCTGTTGATCGGCCGCGACGGCGACTTGTTCCACTTTGACGTTTTCCCTCGCGTACACCAATTCCCAATAGTCCGTTGCAACCTGAGTGACCGTCGTAATGACTTGTTGGGCGAACTGCGACTCGCCTACTTTCACCGTGTTCTTCGCTTCGATGATGTAGCGATTGTTGATCGTCCGGCCAAAACCGTTCAGTAAAGGCTGCGTCAACTGAACCTGTAACGTCGATTGCACGGAGGGGTTGAAGGAGTTGAATACGGACGTACTTGACGACCGCGTGTTGTCGAATGTGACTTGCAATTGCGTACCCGGCTGGAATCCCTGCGTGTACCCGAAATTCGCGACGAAGCTGTGGTCGATGATCGCGGCGACTCCCGAACCCGCGCTGACTCCGGCGAAGAACGGGTTGTTGATCGGGATCGTTTGTTCCTCCGTCGTCAGACTGGACGTCACCGAGGGGTCGAAGACAGTCTTGCCGTTCGCGCCCGACTTCGCGAGGAGGAGGCTCGCTTCATCCAACCACGGCACGTAGCGCTCCACAGCAATCGCGAGATTATTCTCAAGGCCGAGCGAGATCGCATCTTCGAGGCTCAACATAAGCTTGCTGTTGGAAATCAGTTGGTCGATGCGGGGAGCGTTGGTGACGACGGGTTTCGGAATGCGCATCGGCGTATAGGGGGCGAGAAGAGTCGGGAACCACGAGTTCCCCTTTGAGTAATGCGGGCCGCTGGTTAGTCCGAGACTGCGCGCCGGAGCGGGAGGCAGGCCTTCGGTCGCGGCTGGTGGTTGGTACTGCGGCGGTGGACCCGCCTGCGTAGGAGTCTGACTCTGGCCGCTCTGCGCCGCCGGCTGGTCCTGACCGTAGATCGGGGATACCAATAGAGATGCCGCCGTCACAAGCGTCATCGCGGCATGCATAAGTCTTCGACTCATTATTTTCGTCCTCTCTGAATGTTCAAGTCTTCTCAAATCTGTCAGTAACCCCAAGTCATTGAAACGTGCGACAGGCGCGATTTGTTTCAGTAAGAGTTCCGTCGCCCACGACGGCGGCTCAATTGATCCCCCGGGCACGCAGCTGTTCGGTGGGAGTTCAGGCACTCCGGCCGGCGGTGCCGCGGAGCTGGCGCGCTTTCGACCGGACAGACCCGAAAGTGTAGCATCGGCTCATGGGGGTGACAATTGCCGGTACCAAGCTGCCGTTCGCCGGTGGCGGGCCCTCGTTGGCCGGTCCCGCGTTGACACACCGCTCTACCGGCCCTACCATCCCCACACGTGATCCCAATGCCCATGTTCGCTCGCCGCCAAGCTCAGACGCGGGATACGTTCTCTCCTCGAGAGACCCGGCTTCATCTTTGCCGACTGATCCGAATCATGCGCCTGCTCGTGGTCGTGGGCGTGATCGCGGCTGCCGTTTCAGGCGCCAGCGCCCAATCCATCGACCAGGTGGTCGCTCAGGCCAAAGGTGGCTACGTTACTGACCTTGCTGGTGTTCTGAGCCAGCCGGCGAGGGACCAACTAACAGGCCTGTGCACCGAGGTAGACCAGAAGGCTCAAGCCCAGATTGCTGTCGTCACCGTCAAGTCGCTCGAAGGCGATAACATCAGCGATTACGCCTTCAATGTTGCTCAACGCCTCGGAATCGGTCCGAAGTCGACGAACCGCGGCGTTTTGATCATCGTTGCACCGAACGAGCACAAATATTCGACGCAGGTCGCTTATGGCCTAGAGCCGATTCTGCCCGACGGCAAGGTCGGCGGATTCGGCCGCGAGGCAGTCCCATATTTCCGAGAAAACAACTACGACGCGGCGATTCTTCTGATGACGCGCCGCGTCGCAGATGTGATCGCTGCCGACCGCGGCGTCACGCTGTCCGGCACCTCTCCCGCGGCCCCAAGAGCTCCCACTCAGGGTTTGCCAAACGCGCTTGGATCGATTTTCACGTTGATCATTTTCATCTTCGTTTTCGGTGGATTCCTCGGACCGATTCTATGGGCGATCTTTGGGCGCTCTGGGTCCACCGGCCGTAGAGGCAGGTGGGTAGGCGGTCCGCCGCTGGGCGGATGGGGAGGTGGCGGATTCGGAGGAGGCTGGGGCGGAGGCGGTCTTGGTGGCGGAGGTGGTGGCGGATTCGGCGGTTTCGGAGGAGGATCGTTCGGGGGCGGCGGCGCGAGTGGTGGCTGGTAAGGCGAGGCTGACAAACCTATGGAAGCAAAGTTGACGGAACTCGTTGATCGGCTGAAATCGGCAGCGGGAGAGAATCTGACCGGCGTCGTGCTCTACGGCTCCGCTGTGACCGGGGAGTTCCAGGAAAAGCATTCCGATCTGAATGTGCTGTGCGTCGTGAAGCGAGCCGGCCACGCGGAGCTTGAACAACTGCATTCGGTTGCCGAATGGTGGATGCGTCAGGGAAACGCCGCTCCGCTCGTTTTCACGATGGAGGAGCTGACGCGCTCCGCCGACGTTTTTGCGATCGAGATGCTGGACATGAAACGCCATCATCGAATGCTCTTCGGCGAAGATTTTCTCGAGCAGCTCGAGGTGCCGATGCGACTGCACCGCGCACAGGTCGAGCACGATTTGCGCGTCAACTGGCTGCGCTTGCGGCAGGCGATTCTGGCCGCGCCGGAAAAGAAGAAGATGCACTTCGGCATCATGGTGGCGTCGTTGCCGGTTTTCTGCGCCCTCTTCAAGCACTCGCTGATTGCCCTCGGTCAGCCGATGCCGCACGGCAAACGCGCTGCTGTCGACGGCATCGCGGTGCTGACGGGCGCCGACCCTTCGGCATTTCATGCTCTGCTCGAATTCCGGGAAGGGAAACGTAAAGAAAGACAGATTGATATAGAAGCCACGCTGCATTCGTATTTGGAGTTTGTAGAAGTGGCCACGAGCGAAGTGGATCGGCGTCTCGATAGGCTCTAGTTTAGTTGAGCCAGATTGCTGGCGGGAGGACAGTGATGAAAGCATTTCTTGCTGTGGTGGCGGTTCTGGTGATTCTCGCACTGGCATGCGCTGGAATGTACATCTCTCGTCGGAATCAAATGGTCACTCTAAACGAGACGGTCAAATCCGATTGGGCGCAGGTCGACGTGGTCCTGCAGCGCCGTGCGGATTTGATTCCCAATCTCGTCGAGACGGTAAAGGGCTATGCGGCACAAGAAGTGACCGTGTACGACGATATCGCCAAAGCGCGCTCGGCTCTGCTCAGCGCCAAGACGCCGACCGATAAGATCGCGGCTAATGGCCAGCTCGACGGAGCCATCGGACGTCTGCTCCTTATCGTCGAGAATTATCCCCAGCTCAAGTCGAACGAGAACTTCCTGCGCTTGCAGGATGAGCTCGCCGGCACGGAAAATCGCATCTCCGTTGAGCGCAAGCGCTACGACGACGCGATTCAGGCCTACAACACGTACATCGGACTATTTCCGAACAACGTCATCGCGGGAATGGCCGGCTTCAAGCGCAACGACGCGTATTTCGCCGCACCGGAGGCCGCGCGCGAGGTGCCGAAAGTGCAGTTTCCGGCTCCGGTAACTCACTAAACCGGCACGAGGCCTTAACTTGACCGAGCGCGCGCGCCGCGCTACGCTACTTTTGCGTTCAAAAACTTAATGAAACAAACCGTCCGAATCGCCGGAGGCATCAGCGAGCTCTTCGGCCCCCTCGATGAGAACCTGAAATTTCTTGAATCCACTTTGAACGTCCGGACGCACCTGCAAAACAACAACATCGAAATCGAGGGCGAGCCGGCGCAGGTCGAGCGTGCGGCGCGCATCTTCGGCGCGTATAACGAACGCGTGCGCGAAGGGCGCGTTCCCGATAGCCGCGAGGTAAAAGCCCTGCTCCGCGTGGCGGCTGAGGAACCGACCTCCGCGTTACACGGCGCCTTCTCTCCCTCGCGAGTCCGTCCGGTCGGCCGGAAGAGCATTGCTCCGAAGAGCGCCAATCAGAAGCGCTACATCGAAGCCCTTGAAACCTACGACATGGTTTTCGCAATTGGCCCGGGCGGCACGGGCAAAACGTATCTCGCCGTCGCGATGGCTGTCTCCGCGCTGCTTGCCAAACAGGTGAACCGAATCATCCTGGCGCGTCCCGCAGTCGAGGCCGGTGAACGCCTCGGCTTTCTTCCCGGTACGCTGCAGGAAAAGGTCGATCCGTACATGCGCCCGCTCTACGACGCGCTGCACGACCTGCTCGAAGCCGACAAGTTGGAAAGTTTTCTCGAAAAGGACATCATCGAGGTCGCGCCGCTCGCCTTCATGCGCGGCCGCACTCTCAACGATTCCTTCGTGATCCTCGACGAGGCGCAAAACACGACGAGTGAGCAGATGAAGATGTTCCTTACGCGCCTTGGCTTTAATTCGAAAGCCGTGATCACGGGCGACATTACGCAAATCGATTTGCCGGACGCGCGGCGATCGGGCCTCGTCGAGGCAATCGAAGTCGTTGGGAAGATTGAGGGTATCGCTCTGGTGTATTTCGATGAGCGCGACGTAGTCCGGCATAGCTTGGTTCAGCGCATTATTAAGGCCTACGACGAATATTCCGGCGGCAAGCCGGGGCCCCAAGGTCCCGGGCGCTCCGCATAGCCGCAAGAGATCACCACACTCTCCCATGACAGCCGCGCTTGAAAACTGGGCTGCGCAAATCCGCGCGGGAGACACTCGCGCCATCTCGCGCGCCGTCTCCGCGATCGAAAATCGCAGCGAGAAGGCGGAATTACTTCTGAAGGAGCTTTTCCCTTATACCGGGCGGGCCTTGCGCATAGGCGTCACGGGCGCTCCTGGCACGGGTAAGAGCACGCTGGTCGATAAGCTCGCGGCGGACTACCGAACGGAGGAAAAAAGCGTCGGCATCATTGCAGTTGACCCGTCAAGCCCATTCACCGGCGGCGCAATTCTCGGCGATCGCATTCGAATGCAGGGCCACGCAGCCGACGAAGGAATTTTTATTCGCTCGATGGCCACACGCGGTTACCTCGGAGGGCTGGCACAGGCGACGGGCGATGCCGTGTTGCTACTCGATGCTGCGGGCAAGGACATAATCTTGGTCGAGACAGTTGGCGTGGGCCAGGGCGAAATCGAAATCGTTCGCCTCGCGGATTGCACGCTTGTCGTTCTCGTGCCCGGAATGGGCGACGACGTTCAAAATCTCAAAGCTGGCCTCATGGAGATTGCCGACATCTTCGTGATCAACAAATCCGACCGCGAAAACGCTGGGCGGTTTGAGGAACAGTTGCGCGCGATTTTGCAACTCGTCCCTGAACGCGACGGCTGGAGACCTCCCATCGTCCGCACTGTCGCGACGGAAGGCCACGGCGTCAACGAACTCGCAAGCCAGATCGAGCTCTTTCACAAACATTTTGACGAATCTAAGGATCGGCCTAAGCGGGAACTCGCGTACTGGAAGGATTGGCTATTGCGCCTGCTCGAAAGGCGGCTTGTCGAGCGCGCGCTCAAAAACAGGATGACCGAATCCGATTTTGACGCCATCGCATCACAAGTTGCGGCGCGAAAGAAAGATCCGTACGCCGCGGTAAACGAAATTCTGTCGAGGAGCCGTTCGTGAAGCTGGGCGATCTTGAATTTCACATAATTTCTGCAGGCAACGTCTTGCTCGATGGCGGCGGGATGTTTGGCGTCATTCCTAAGGCGATGTGGGAAAAGAAAATGCCGGCCGACGCGCGCAATCGCATCACACTCTCCATGAACTGTCTGGTGATCCGCGCAAACGGAAAGCGCATCCTGGTTGAAACCGGCGCGGGCGACAAAATGAGCCCGAAACTGCGCGACATCTACGGCCTTGATGGACCATTTTTGCTGGATGGACTGCGCGCGCTCGATCTGCGTCCGGAAGACATCGACCTCGTCATCAACACGCACCTCCACTTCGATCATTGCGGTGGCAACACGCACATCGAGCAGGATCAGGTGATTCCGACGTTCCCGAACGCCCACTATTTGGTGCAAGTGGGAGAGCTCGACCACGCGATGCACCCGACTGTGCGCGACAAAGCAAGTTATCTGCCCGAGAATTTCGCGCCCGTTGGCGCGTCAGGGAGGTTGCACCCGTTGGAAGGCGAGCATATCGTTACGCCCGGCGTCGAACTGATTCGCGTCCCCGGCCATACCGAGCACATGCAGTGCGTCAAGTTGACGGGCGGCGACAAGGTAGCGTTCTTCTTTGCCGATCTCGTGCCGACCACTGCCCATCTCCCGCTTCCTTGGATTATGGGGTACGATCTTTTCCCCATGACGACGCTTGAGAACAAGAAGCGGTGGGTTCCGGAAGCGATTCGAGAGGGCTGGATTGCCCTGTTCGCCCACGACCCGAAAATCCCCGCCGCCTATCTCCGCAGCCGCGACGGCGAGTGGGAAGCAGAACCCGTCCGCGTCGATTAGACGTCCGACCAACGATTCATCCGGAACGGGAAACCGATTCTAGGAGCTGGAATGCCGGCGAATAAGTCTAGAACGAGCGCGAAGAAAGAGCTTGTCAAGATCGGGATCATCGGCGGCAGCGGCCTTTATCAGATGGCGGGACTTACGAACACGCGCGAAGTTCGCGTGAAGACTCCATTTGGCGATCCCTCCGACGCTCTCGTCATCGGCACGCTTGAGGGGCGCCGCGTGGCCTTTCTCGCGCGCCACGGGCGGGGCCATCTCTATTCGCCGAGCGAAATCAACTACCGAGCCAACATCTGCGCGATGAAAATGCTCGGCGTTGAGCAAATCATCTCCGTAAGTGCCGTCGGCTCGCTCCGCGAAGATCTCCCGCCGATGGATTTCCTGATTCCGGACCAGTTCTTCGATCGAACGCGCGGTCGCAGAGCCACCTTCTTTGGAGAAGGAGTTGTCGCGCACATCGCTTTTGATAAGCCGACCTGCCGGAGTCTTTCGAAGCTGCTCGCGGAAGCCTGCGACCGCACCGGCGTGAAGGCTCACAACGGCGGCATCTACGTTTGCATGGAGGGCCCCGCCTTCTCCACGCTCGCGGAATCGCACACCTATCGCCAGCTTCGCTTCGATGTGATCGGCATGACCAACCTGACCGAGGCCAAACTCGCGCGCGAAGCGGAACTTTGCTACGCTACGTTCGCCATGATCACCGATTACGACTGCTGGCATCCCGAGCATGATTCGGTGACGGTCGATATGATCATCGGCTATCTCAACAAGAATGCGGAAAACGTGCAGCGCGCCATCCGCGAAGTGGTCCGCACGCTGGGCGAGGAGCGGAATTGCAAGTGCGGTTCGGCCGTCGCACATGCGATCCTGACCGATCGCAAGAAAATTTCGGCGGCGGCCAGGAAGCGCCTCTCGCCGATCATCGGAAAATACATTTGAAGATGCTTCTTTTCGTGCCGCACGGAATCATAAACAAGTTCACCATGCATTCAAATTCGGTGCGGCACAATTCTGCCGCGTCGCCAAACACGGACCGCCCATGTCACTTCTCGTAGTTGGTTCGGTCGCATTCGACGCCATCGAGACGCCTCACGGAAAGGTCGATCGCACGCTTGGCGGCGCCGCCACGTATTTCGCTCTGGCCGCAAGTCACTTTGCCCCGGTGCGCCTCGTAGGAATCGTAGGCGAAGATTTCACGCCGCAGGACGAAGCGGTGTTTCGCGGCCGCAAGATTGACCTCACCGGCCTCGAACGCGTTCCCGGAAAATCGTTCTTTTGGTCCGGCCGCTACAGCCAGAACATGAACGAGCGCACCACGCTTGCGACCGAACTCAACGTTTTCGCTGCTTTCCGTCCGGCGCTGCCGCAAAGTTATCTCGATTCGCAATACATTTTCCTCGGCAATATCGACCCCACGCTTCAGCGATCGGTGCTAAAGCAAGTTGTCCGCAAGCCTAAGGCCGTCGGCCTCGATACGATGAACTACTGGATCGGCGGGACACCTGCGGAGCTGCGCGAGACTCTGAAACACGTTCAGATTCTGACCATTAACGACGACGAGACGCGCCAGCTCACCGGCGAGCACAACCTGTTTCGCGCGGCCAAGCACGTTTTCAAGATGGGACCGAAGACGCTCATCATCAAACGCGGCGAGCACGGCGCAATCATGGTTCACGACAGCTTTGTGTTCGCCGTTCCGGCGTTTCCACTCGAGGAGGTCCACGATCCCACGGGTGCTGGAGACACCTTCGCTGGCGGTTTTATGGGCTACCTGGCCAGCAAGGGACGCGTCAACGAGCAGACGCTGCGCTCGGCGATGGTTTATGGTTCGGTCCTGGCGAGCTTTACGGTCGAAAAATTCGGCGTCGAGCGTCTGGCCAAGGTCACGCGCAAGGAAATCGCGGCCCGCGCGCGCCAGTTTGCTCGCATCACGACATTCAAGCTCTAGCGCTCATTATCGCAGCGGCGCCAGAGGATTTCCTGCGGGCCAACCCTTGCGCCGTGAATCGAATCCGAGTTGACGTGCCGCTCGCGGGGATGCTATCAATCGTTGCGGTTTGGCAGGGGGATTTGCAGGCAGCTTGACCTTTCCCTCGGTCCGCATTCCCGGCCGCCGGTCGCGAGCGGCTTCGGGATCCCGCAGAAACTTTTGAGGAGGTAAGGTTTGACACGCTCGCGGTGGGCTGCGCTGGTGTCGATGGTCGGGAGTCTGCTGCTCGGCAGTTGTGGCGGCAGCAGTGCGCCTCCGTTCAACGCCACTCCGGCGATCACAAACCTTTTCCCCTCGCTCATCACCGCCGGCAGCGACTCCTTCACGTTGTCCGTCGTAGGGACTGGATTCATATCGGGCGCCAAGGGCGTCTCCTTTGTGTATTGGAACGGCTTTCCTCGGTCCACGTCGTTCGACCAGATCACCGGCCAGCTTCACGTGCAAGTCCCCGCCTCGGATGTCGTTGCAGCTAATGTGGTCAACGTGACGGTGGTTAATCCTGGGCCTGGCGGAGGCTTGTCCGCGCCATCCACTTTCACAATTGAACCGGTGCAAGCGGGCGCGCCGATAGTGACCGGATTTTCGCCGACGAGCGCCAAGGCTGGCGGCACCGCTTTCACGTTGACCGTCAATGGCAGCAATTTCGCCGCAAACGACGGCGTCACGTGGAATGGCTCCGTTCGAACGACGACGTTCGTCAATTCGACTCAGGTCACGGCATCGATTACGGCTTTGGATATTGCAAACGCTGGTTCTGCCAGCGTCGCCGTCTATACGCCCGGGTTCGTCGTCGGCTCCACTTCGACAAATTTCCCGATCACAGGTCCCGACAATCCAGTGCCCACCATCTCGTCGCTCTCGCCTTCAAGCGTTTCCGCGGGCTCGCCCGATATCGAAGTCCGAATCTCGGGGTCCGGTTTCGCGCAGAGCTCGTTTGCCGAGTGGAACGCCACGCCGCTCGCGACGGCTTTCATTTCCTCTTCGCAGTTGATAGTGCTGATTCCGGCAGCCGACCTGACGGCAAGCGGCACAAATGCGACCATCGATGTGTCGACGCCGGCCCCAGGCGGCGGTACGTCGAAGACGCTGACATTCAAGGTCAATTGAGCCCCCGACGCCGAGTCATCGCCGCCAAACTGTCACTTGTATGCCTTAACTCTTAACTTGCGGTTGCATCGCTCTATGTGGACTCAGTCGCTGAATTTCCTTATTCTCGATTGCGCCACATGTTAGAACCGCTCAAACCACCTGCACTCCGTGCCGACGATCAAATTCGGGTGCTTGCGCTCGCGAGCCCTGTCGAGGAAGACCACCTGCGAAAGGGTTGCGACGAGCTCTCGGCCCTCGGCTTTACGCCAACATTCGATCCGGAGAAGGTGCTGGCTCGCGACGGCTTTTTCGCCGGGCCAACAATTGATCGCGTCGCTTCGCTTCGGGAAGCTCTCGCCGAACCCGCCACGCGCGCGATTTTCTGCGCCCGGGGAGGCTATGGCTCGAATTATCTGGTCGACTGCCTTTCCGCCGCGCCCGTCGCGCCTTCCGCACCGAAGATCCTATTGGGCGCGAGCGATATCACCTCGCTACAGATTTACTTGTGGCAAAAATTTCGCTGGGTGACTTTCTACGGCCCCATGGTGTCGATGAATTTCGACCGTGGAGCGGGCGCGCCCCATGGTTACGACCGGGCGAGCCTGTTGAGCGCTCTCACAGAAGCCACCCGGGGCTGGACCCTCAACCTTCGGGGCGAGTCAATCGTTTCGGGCATCGCGGAGGGAGTCCTCCTCGGCGGGTGTTTGACTCTTGTCGAGTCGACATTGGGAACTCCGTGGGAGATCGACACGGCCGGCGCGGTTTTGGCCCTCGAAGACCGCGGCATGAAGCCGTATCAAGTCGATCGCGCGCTAATGCACCTGAAGCAGGCCGGAAAGCTCCAATCGGTTCGCGGAATCATTCTCGGCGATTTTCCGGACAGCGAAGGTCCAGCCGGCACTGAAACCGTGCGCGACGTCGTGCGTCGAATTCTGTTGCCCCTGCGCGACAAACAGGGTGGCTTCCCCATCATTTGGGGCGCGCCGATTGGGCACACGGCGCGCCCAATGTTGACGCTGCCGCTCGGCGTTTACGCCCGGATGACCGCCGCGGCCGGGGGAAGCGGGTCAACGAAGCTCGAAATCTTGGAGCCGGCTTGTGTAGCTTGAGCGATAGGATTCTCGTCATCACAAGCAATTTCATTTTCCGTTCTGCGCGGAAGCTCATCTGTTTATGATTGAGATAGGGTGAAATGAGTTCGGGCCTTTCCAAATCAGTGGTTAGCCACGTCCATCTGCTTGGCATCGCGGGATCGGCGATGTCCCCCGTGGCGGGAATGCTTAAGGAACGCGGATTTCACGTCACCGGCACCGACGTCAACGTCTATCCGCCTGCCTCGACGTTGCTCGATTCCCTCGGCATTCGCTGGAACGATGGATACCGGACGGAGAACTTGCAGCCCGCTCCCGATCTGGCAGTAATCGGCAACGCCATATCACGGGGCAACGCAGAGCTCGAATACATCCTCGACGAAAAAATTCCATACTGCTCAATGCCGCAGCTCCTCGAGGAGCATTTCCTGCCGGGAAAGACTTCGATCGTCGTTGCGGGCACCCACGGCAAAACCACCACCACAGCGATGCTCGCTTGGATTTTTCAAACCGCCAGCCGGCGTCCTGACTTCTTGATCGGCGGCGTGGCGCCGAATTTCGGAGATCGCAGCTATGGCCTGGGCGGCGGCGAGGAGTTCATCATTGAGGGCGATGAATACGATACCGCGTTTTTCGACAAAGCGCCCAAATTTCTCCACTACCATCCGGACGAGCTCATTCTCACTTCACTGGAATTCGATCACGCAGATATTTATCCCGATTTCGCTTCCATCGCGCTACAGTTTCGCCGCCTCGTGAATCTGGTGCCGCGGCGCGGCCGCATCGTGATATGGGGCGAGAGCCCTGAATTGCGCAGCATTGTCTCGAAAGCATACTGCCCCTTCGAAACCTTCGGACTTACGCCGGAATGCGATTGGTGCGCCGGTGACATCGTCTGGCACGACGCTGCGACCGAATTCCGCGTCGCCTACCGTGACAAAGAAGTCGCGCGCATCCGGATTCCTGTCGCCGGTCGCCACAATGTACTCGACGCGCTCGCAGCTCTGGCGCTCGCGCACGGTCGGGGAATCGAGTGCGACGCGATCGCGCACGCCCTCGCCACCTTTCAGAGCGTGCGCCGCCGGATGGAGATCAAAGGCGAAGCCGGAGGCGTTCTAGTCGTTGAGGATTTCGCGCACCATCCCACGGCGATTCGCCTGACTCTCGAAGCTGCTCGTACGCGCTGGCCCGGCCGCAAGATCTGGGCGGCGGTCGAGCCGCGCTCCAATACGATGCGCCGCAAGGTCTTTCAGGCGGCACTGCCCGACGCGTTGGCGCTTGCTGACGCGGTGCTTTTCGGCCCGGTGAATCGCGCGCAGTTGCTTGAAGAGGGCGAGCGATTGGCGCCAGAGGCCATTGCGGACTCAATCCGGGCACGCGGGCGGTTCGCTGCCGCTTTCGCGTCGTCGGACGAGATTTCCGAGCTCCTGGCCGAAAAGGCGGGGCCGAGTGACATCGTTCTCATCATGTCCAACGGCAGCTTTGATGGCCTTACCTCCAAATTGCTGGAAAAGCTCAACGCGCGGGCCGGTGTTCGCGCATGAACCATTTCAATCGAGGGCTCCGTTGGATAACCGCGACGCTTTTCCTTATCTCTGCGTTCCTCGCACCTCGCCCTGCCGCCGCAACGATCCAATATCGGGTATCGCTTGAGGAACCCGCTCAGCACCTCTTCCGCGTGACGATGACCATTCCGGTCGAGGGCAGAGAAGTCGTCACGGCCATGCCCGCATGGAACGCGCTCTACCGCGTGCGAGATTTCGCCCTTCGCATGGAAGGCTTGCACGGTATTTGCCCTGCGATGATCGGTGTGCCGCTTGCCAAGCACCAGATCGACAAGCAGACGTGGCGGTTCTCGCTTGATGGCGCGTGCCAACCGGGCGATCACAACACGTTCGAGATTCAGTACGCAATCGAGTGGAACGATCTCGGTCCGTTCAATTCGCAGATTGACGCCCACCACGCCTTCATGAACTTGGCGGAGATCCTGATGTACGTCCCGGATCGCCGCAAGGAGGATGTGTCCGTTCAGTTCGTCGATCTTCCATCCGGGTGGCGGACAGCCGCGGAATCGGTCGCCGTTCATGTCCCGAACGAATACATCGCTCAGAGCTACGACGGCCTGGTGGATGCGCCGGTTGAGGCCGGGAAGTTTGATGAGTTTGAATTCACTGAATCAGGCGCTGAATTTCGCGTCGTGGTGGATTCACACTCATGGAACAAGGCGATTCTCGAGGAAGCGCTTCATCGGATCACGGGATACGAGCTGAAACTGATGGGTGATGTGCCGTTCGACCCGCCTTATAAACGATACACCTTCTTCTTTCATATCGGCCCCGACGGTGATGTCGAAGGCGGCGGTATGGAGCACCGGAATTCCACCGCAATTTCAGCAACGACCACCGAAGGCGCCGTGGCCGTATCGGCTCACGAGTTTTTTCACGTCTGGAACGTGAAGCGCATTCGCCCGCAATCTCTGGAACCGGTCGATTACACCAAGGAGCAGTACACGCGCGCGTTGTGGTTCGCCGAAGGCGTGACGAGCGCCTACGCCTCCTACACTCTCGCGCGCACGGGGCTGTGGTCAAAAACGCAGTTCTTCTCCGATCTCGCCCAACAGATCGGCGAGCTCCAATCTCGTCCAGCTCGGGCCTGGCAGAGCGTCGAGGAATCGAGCCTTGACGCATGGTTTGAAAAATACGACGGATACAACACGCCCTACCACAGTATCTCCTACTACAACAAAGGGCAGATCGTCGGCTTCTTGCTGGATTTGGCGATTCGAGACGCGACAGACAATCACAAATCGCTGGATGATGTCCTGCGACGGATGAACGCGGAGTACGCCCAGAAGGGCAAGTTCTACGACGACAGTGCTGGAATCCGCGCGGTCGTCGAAGAAGTAACAGGCAAGAGCTTTGCCGATTTCTTCAATCGCTACGTTTCAGGCACGGACGAAATCCCGTACGCCGATTTTCTTTCCATCGCGGGACTTGAACTCCAAATCGGCACGGGCCGCGCCGCGATCGGGGAAGTTGCCCATCCAACCGAGCGGCAGCGCCGCATACTCGAAGGCGTACTACACGGCTCGAACGACTGATATGCTCTTCTCGCCGCCGTGTCCATGATTCGCACAGTTCTCGTCGCGCTGATGTTGGCGCTCACAGTTCTTTTCGTCCTGCCCTGGCTGATCCTCTGGGTCGTCATCACGGGAAGTCCCGACAGCATGTACTGGCTAGCGATGAGAATCGTGCGGTTCGCGACGCGAAGGCTCGGCGTCCGCGTGCGTGTCGAGGGACTCGAAAATGTGCCGCGCCAGCCATGCGTCTTCGTTGCAAACCATACTTCTACAATCGATCCGATGGCATTGCTCCCCGCGATTCCGAAGCGCGTTGGCATCGTGGTCAAACAGGAGCTCTTTCGCGTTCCAATTTTCGCCACGGGGATGCGCGCCGTTCAGTTCGTTCCGGTAAATCGCGGGGACAAGGAATCCACCACAGCCGTAGTCCCTCTCGCCGAGCAATATTTGAGGCGTGGACTCTCGTACATGTTTTTCTCAGAGGGCACTCGCAGTTTGGATGGAAGGCTTCGGCCGTTCAGGCGCGGCGCGTTCACATTGGCGATCAGTGCGGGTGTTCCTGTGGTTCCGGTCTCGATTGTCGGGGCGCACAAGCTAATGCGAAAGGGTAGCTTGGTTGTCCACCCGGGGGAGGTGATCGTTCGCTTCGGGCATTCGGTCGAAGCGTCTGCCTACACAATGGACCAGAGAGGCGCGCTCATTGCGCGCGTCGAGACCCTTGTTGCAGCGGGTCTTCCCTCGGACCAGCAGCCCGCGTAGCGGCAGAATGTGATTTCTGGCTGCTATACTGCTTTGCGATGCCGCAAAAGCTCATTCACGAGGTTATCCCAGTCGGATTACTGCAATGCAACTGTTCGATCCTTGGCGATCCTGAAACGGGTGAGGCGATCGTCGTCGATCCCGGCGACGAGGTCCACCGCATTCTGGAGGTCCTTCGTCGCCACAAATTGAAAGTTCGAGCCATTGTCAGCACGCACACGCACATCGACCATGTTGGCGGCCTCGCAGCGCTTCATCGTGCGACGCATGCGCCTGTGTTGATCCACGACGCCGACCTCGGCCTCTATCGCACCCTCGACATGCAGGCCCAATGGCTCGGAGTCCCTACACCTGAGACAGTCCGAATTCGCGACTTCGTGAAAGAGGGCGACACACTTCGCTGGGGCGGATTTCTCGCACGCGTGCTTCACACGCCCGGGCACACCCCGGGCAGCATCAGCCTCGTTGTGGAAGGTGCTGGCGCGCCCAACCACGGTCGCGCGGCTCCGCGGCGGTTGATTGCGGGCGACACGCTATTCCAGGGAAGCATCGGCCGCACCGACCTACCTGGCGGCTCGTACCCTCAAATCATTCGCTCGATTCATGAGAAACTCCTCGTCCTCCCGGACGATCTTCTGGTGATTCCGGGTCACGGTGAGGCCACCACGATCGGCGAGGAGCGCGAATACAACCCCTTTCTGCAATAACCTCCTCCCGCACTTTGCTTGGTTGCGAGAGTACCTAGTTCTAGAACCATCTATTGCGGGCCAAGGAACACCCGGCGCGCGCTTGCTTTGACTACATAGCGTCGCCGCTGAATAATCGTGGCGGTCGTCCAGAAGTCTGCTTGGCGAGCTAGTTCAGGCAGCGCCGAAGGGATGCAGTTCTCATAAGGATGAGGTATCTTTGCTCGTATAATCGATTTCGAGATGCTGCCGCCTTCGCGTCCGGGGGGGCACGCGTTTCTTCGAGTGAGACGCGCGCCCGCATTTCTGCGATGAATCGTCATGATAGTTCCCAAGTTCTCGGCATCGGCGGGGTGAGCAACACATGAGACGTTCCGACCTAGTTCGAAATTCTAGCAAGGGGAAAGCTTTGCGTACTTCACAGATTGTATTCGGAGAACGGCAGCATCTTCTGCGGGTGCTCGATTCAGTCGAGCGCAGCGCTTTGCCTGCGGCGCGCATGGACCAGGAGCGCCGCGTGATCGAGCAATTGATTCACGCGCGCACCCAGGAACTCAATCGCATCAATCCCGGGTGGGACGAAAAGGTCGGTACCGTGCTGAGCGCGGAAGTGAAGCCCGAAGCGCTGGATCAGCTCTCGCGCCAGGCGCCCAAGGAAGACTATTACCTGCTCCGCCTGATCAGCGAGCATCCGAAAGTAGCCGCGAAGACGCTCGGCCGCTTGTCGCATCATCCCTATTCCGCGATCCGCGAGAATATCGCGCGCCATCCGAATAGCGACGCTGCGACACTCGCCCGGCTGAGCCGCGACCGCAGCCAGCCGCTGTGGTATCTTGTCGCGTTCAATCCGAATGCGCCTGCGCCGCTTCGGAAGAAACTTCAGGAGCGCATGCGCCGTCTTGGCGAAAAATCGGCCACGCAGTAAGCCGCACTCGAGACGCGAACGCCGTTCGACCACGCAGTCCTCATCGTCCTGATATTTGGCGATTAGACCAGTCTCCGATCGTTTGTTTTCAACGCGTTAGACCGTGCTCTACTTGGTGCATTTTGGCGATTAGGGGTTTGTATCCGCGCCAAAAGCCCTTGCCGACGAAGCAAAAATTGACACGCGCTAAAAGGCCGGCAACAGGGTCGCGCTGTGGTGCTGGACCTGAATTGCTAATTGTTCCAAGGGGATGCTCTAAGCCGAGGGTGACAGTGATCTTGAAAAATCCTGCTGCGAGGCGTTGGACTAGTAGCCCTTCTGAGTGTCTTTATCGATGTCGGTGCCGACGAGCGGATAGTGCAGTTGCTCCCAGCGCGTGAGGCCGCCCGCGAGAGCCTTCACTTTATCGTGATCGTAGCCGAGCTCCCACATTTCCATCACCATGGGCGCGCTATCTTCTTCGTGGGAACAATTGCAGTAGAAGACGATCATCTTGTTGCCTGGGAGTGCGCTTAGCAACTGGTCTTGTTCGCGGGCTTCGACCGTCGGGTCGTAGGCGATGTTCACAGCTCCCTTAATGTGTTCGGCCGCGTAAGCCTCCGGATCGTCGGTATCAACGATGACGACGTTGCCGTTGTCCTTCATCAGCCGTTCGACTTCTTCGGCAGTGATGCGCGACACCTGCGGGAAGGGAATGGCATCCTTCGCGGACGCGGAAGCGCCCTGGCCGGACTTGCCGGCTTGCTGCGCGGCTCTTGGCACGGCGCCGGACGAAATCGCAAGAATCAGTATGAACGCGGCCGGCAAAATTGCGGGAATCAATCGAGGTTTCATCCGTTTTTCTCCCGCGACAGGCGCGGAGCTTCCGCCCCGCGCCGCCGCTAGGTTCATTCTACGCCCAATCGTCGATCTTCACGCCTCGGCGGATGCCGAAGTCGGTGACGAACCACATCGTCTGGACCTTTCCGCCCGATACGACGACGTGAATGGCCTTGGGGTTGATGAACGGCTTGATAAGCGCATCATCCGGCAGCTTTCGCCAGCTTGCGTATGGCTCAAGTCCCGCTAATGCAAACGGCACCGCGGTCGACTGAATGACGCCGTTACCCCAGTAAGACGCGTTTACTTTGGTCACGTTTTGCGAGAACCACTCGCTCAACTGAGCCTTGGTCTTGAAGCCGTGCACATCTTTCAGCAAGCCGGCGACCGTCGGATCGATCACGACCGTTGCAGCTGATCCTGATGCGCAGAACGAGCTTATGTAGTCGCGCATCAGGTGGTGAGTCGGATAGATGCTCTGGCTCGCGCCGACGCTGGCGATGCTGCTCCAGCCGGTCCCGACGCTGACCACGCTGTCCGTAGGCTTGAAGCCCATCTCGACGTGCAGCGGAGCCCAGTCTTCAGGCAGGGCCTCTTCGTTTTCGCCGTAGCACTGGTTGTTGTACTGCATCGTGTTGCCAAGAGTTTCCCATGCGTTCACGTTGTTGCGGAGATCGCCGGCGGTCTTGGACATGATCGTGAACGCGCGGCCGACCACGGCGTTCGACCTGTTGTACGGCCCCATCGCGTTCGTCCCGCAATTGAAGTTGAGCTTGTTGCGGATCGGGCCGTTGATCACGACCATGTTCGCCATCGAGCTGGTCGAATTGCCGAACGGCGCCTGCGTGGCGAGGGCCAGAATCACCGGCAAGTGCTCAGGCGATGCCCCTGCCATCACGGCGCTGATCGCGACCTTCTCCACCGTGAGTTGTCTCGCGCCGCCCGTGATGTTGATCGTTTTAATCACCTCATCGGGCTTGTGGCTGGTGCCCTTGAGCATCTCGGCCACGCGCCTTTCGGTGGGAAGAACGATCGTGTTGAAATCGGTCCACTCTTTATCCTCGAACATCACGCGCAGATTTTCTTCGGTATTCGGCGGAAGCAGTCTCGGCTCAGCCGCTTCTTCAGGAGGCTTCCCCGAAAGCTTCTCCTCGGCCGTAAGAGGACTCGTCAGCGCGTTGACGACCGCGGTCATCAACGGCTGACCGGTCAACATGTCCTTGCCGGATACGTAGCCGACGTCGACGGCTTTCGGCTGACCGGTGAAAGGAAACGGCACGGAGACGTAACGGATCGGCATGCCTGTCTGATATTTCTGAACGTAGCCCGTCGCATAATGCACGATGTTCGAAGAGGCGACGCCGATTGCGGGAATCTTGCACTGCGTTTGGATCTGCATTGCCCAGCGGCTCACGGCCGCGCAACAGCCGTTTCAACCAGCGACGCCGACGATCGCCGCGTCGGCTTTGCTGGCGATGATGTCCTTGATGATCGAGGGATCGCTGCCGAACATGCCTTCCGCGGTCACTTTCACTTGCGTCGTGACGCCGGAATAGTGCTTGTCGAACCACTCCGTCATCGCACCGTAGAAATAATTCGCGGCATCCGGACCTTCCCAGGAGAGATTAACCATGTAGATTTTCTTGCCGTTCAGGTTATCGAGCGGCGGAGCCAGAGGGACGCGGGTTGCCAGCTTACCCTCTATCGCCGGATTCATGACCGTGATCAGCCCTTGGCCGTCTGCTGAAGCGACCGCCGCAGAGGCTTTCGGAGCGGTTCGTGCGTAGGACGGTGAACCTGCAACGAGCGTCGGACTGACGCCCAAAAACGCCAACATCTTTCGTCTATCCACGTTGTTTACCTCCCTTAAATGTGGTCTTACCTAGACGCCACCCCCAAGGACAAACTTCACCGGGGATTGTATGACTATCTACGCTGGGTGGCTCAAATTTTTGTGCGCGAAGGGTTCTGACGGAAAGCCCCGGCGAAATTGGTGATTTGGCCCCAAACCGGCGAATCCAGTGGGAAGTTTCTTGACGGAGGCTACGCCGGGGCTAGTGAAAGAAGTGCATGTACACAAAAATAAGGGCGACGTAGGCGGCAATGCCGAGAGAAAATCCGCCGATGTGCAGGCGCGGATGGATGGCGCGACCGTATCGAATGCTCGCGATCAGGAAAGCAAAATTGGACAAGACGGCGAAGGCGAATCCGGCGACAACGAGAATCTCGCCGGGGAGCGCTCTCCAAGCCCAGATCCCAGGCCAAAGTGTGATATACGCGAGCACGGCGGAGCCAACCGTGACAGTGGCGGCGGTCGCGGCAGTGTAGCCCGCTGCAAATCCCACGTTTGCGTGCAACAATATCAACAGGAACGCAATCAAATATTCGGCCAGCACGACGAAGGCTACGAGAGCGCGGTAGCGGATATCGGTCGGACCGAAAAACCGCGTCACCGAAAATAAGACAGCTGGCACAAGAATGTTGGCGATTGCGGCGAGCCAGAGCGCGCTGCAGAGAATGTGCCGCCGCAAGCGGATGTTCGCCGCATCCTGCGTGGGCGCTGTCGAGATTTGGGTGGACACGGTGTTAACCGGGCGGATTATACAGCAGGAAGGAGTATGGAAATGGGACTCTTTAGCGCGTACACTACCGGGACGAAATTGCCCTGACGATGGCCAGACCGACCTATCGAGCTTATCGAACGCTACTGCATTTCGGGATCGCTGCGTCGTTCGCAGCCTCCTCGCTTTGCCCGGCGCGAATGGCGTCTGCACAGACCGTTCCAGAGCAGCCAGCAGCCGCGGAAGGGACTGAAACGCCAGCTCCGCCGCGCGCGGAACCGGCCCCGTCTGCGGCGCTGCTCGACGCAGGTTTTCGCGATCTCTATCAGCTGAACTTCAAGGGAGGGCGCGAACAGTTTCTCTCCTACGAAAAGATTGCTCCAAACGATCCGATGGGAAAAGCCGCTGAGGCGGCGAGCTATCTCTACGAGCAGTTCAACGCAAAGGGGATTTTCACGTCGGAGTTCTTCTTGAGCGATGAAAAATTCCTGAACGGCGCATCGGGCACTCCGGCGCAAAACCGCAACGACGCGTTCCTTTCGGCCAACCGCGTTGCGCATGACATGGCAATTGACCGCCTGCGATCCGATCCTCGCGACCGGGAAGCTTTGCTTGTTCTTACCATAACGGACGGAATGGAAGCCGACTACGACGCCCTCATCGTCAAGAAGCAGATGGCCGCTCTGGGATTGACGAAGCAAGCGGACGCGGAAGCGTTGAAATTGCTCGCGATCGATCCAAGCGCGGAAGACGCCTATATGGCGCTTGGCGCCGCCAATTACATCATCGGATGCCTGCCGGGTTACAAGCGCGCATTTCTATGGTTCGGCGGCGTTCACGGCGATCGCCAGCGCGGAATGGAGCAGTTGCAGCGCACGGCCGAGCACGGTCATTACCTGCAAGCGTTCGCGAAGGCGTGGCTGGCGCTGGCCTGTGAGCGTGAGCATCAATACGACCGCGCGCGCCAGTTACTCTCCGAGCTGGCCGCAGAATTCCCGGAGAATCCGCTCTTCGCGCGCGAACTCGCCCTGGCCAGCCACCCTGCCGCCACCAAACCGTGAAAACCCTGGCGTGACAGCTTTCTTTTCTAGCGCAGCGATGACCGCGCTGGCGGTCGCGCGGCTGCTGTGTTATTCATTCCTGCGTGGGCGGGTCTATGGGGGAGTGCGTGAGCAAGGTGCGGCGTATCCGGATTGTCACCCCGATATTCTTCGCGTGGACCCTGACATTTCACGTGGCGTCTGCCATCGGCCAGGAATCTCAAACCGGCCCACCGCCCTCTACCGCAGCGGCCTCACAGAGCACCTCCAGTTCTTCGGCTGCCGCGGCCGCTCCTCTTGACGTTGAAGAAGGCAAGCGCCTCTTCGTACAAAACTGCTCGGTCTGCCACGGAGTAAACGGCGGAGGAGAAGAGGGGCCCGACCTGCACGGGGTCTCCGCACAGTTTGGTGCGCCGGAGTTGCAGGGAATCATCCGCAGAGGGATTCCCGGAACGGCGATGCCCGGATCGGCCACTATGTCCGAGAGGCAAGTGGCAAACGTCGCGGCCTTCGTGATCAAGCTGGGCAGCGCGACAGCGTCTGAAAAGGCGCCGGGCGATCCCGCGAGCGGCGAAGCGATCTATAAGTCGAGCGGCTGCCCCACGTGTCACATGATCGCAGGCCGGGGTGGCAGCATCGGCCCTGAGCTGACGCGTGTCGGTGCCATGCGCGGAGCCGCCAACTTGAAAGCTCGCCTGCAGGATCCCGGAACGAATCTCCCGAAGATGCAGGAGAATCCGTTTGGCTCCAGTTGGACGCAATACCTGATGTTTCGCGCCGTCGACAAAGACGGGCGCGTCGTCGAGGGCATGCGCGTGGGCGAAGAAGACTCGTTCACGATCGTCCTCAAGGACGCGGGCGGCAAGTTTCACGCGCTTCGGAAACCCGACCTGCGTTCGCTGGAAAAGGAACCGGGGAAGAGCATCATGCCGACCTTCAAGGGCACTTTGTCCGACGCGCAAATGAATGATTTGGTCGCGTATCTCATGACATTGAAGAGCCCGCAATGAAAAGCCTTTTCGTCGCAACTGGTCTCGTGATCGCGCTTGTGCCGTCCGCGGCGCGGTTGCGTGCTCAGGATGTGTCCTACGAACAGTTGCTGCACGCTGACGCGACTCCTCAAGACTGGCTGATGTATGGCGGCGACTATTCCTCGCAGCGCTATTCGCGTCTCATGCAAATCAATCGAGAAAATGTCGGAAGCCTCAAGGCCGCGTGGATCTACCAGCCGAATCGTCCGCAGCAGCCGTTCGAATCCTCGCCCGTCGTCGTGAACGGAATCATGTACGTCACCGAACCGCTGAGCACCGTGACGGCTCTCGACGCGCGGTACGGCACAAAGCTCTGGAGCTGGTCTCCAAAGATGCCCGATCGGATTTACACGATTGGAGTGCATCGCTCGAATCGTGGAGTCGCCGTTTACCACAACACCGTTTACATGGAGACGCTCGACGCGCATTTGGTGGCGCTCGATGCGATCACCGGCGCCGTGAAGTGGAGCGTGCACATCGACGACAACAATCAAGGCTACGCCATGACGGGCGCGCCTCGCGTACTGAAGGACAAAATCATCGTGGGTATCTCCGGAGGAGATGTCGGGATTCGCGGCTTCGTCGATGCCTATGATGCGGCGACAGGCAAGCGCATGTGGCGCGTCTGGACAATCCCTGCGCCCGGCGAGCCCGGCTCCGAAACCTGGGGCAAGGACATGACCGGCACCGGCGGCGGCGGAACCTGGGGAACCGGATCCTACGATCCAGAGCTAAATCTCTTGTATTGGACTACCGGTAACCCAGCGCCCGACTACAACGGTGAAAATAGAGTGGGAGACAACCTCTACACGGACTCGGTGCTCGCGATCGATCCCGATGCGGGAAAGATCAAATGGTATTTCCAGTTCACGCCGCACGACACCCACGATTGGGATTCGATTCAAGTGCCGCTGCTTTTCGATGGCGTTGTCGACAGAAAGCCGAGAAAGCTCTTGGCGCAGGCGAACCGCAACGGATTTTATTACGTCCTCGATCGAGTGACGGGCGAGTTCGTCGCCGGGGTCCCGTTTGTGACCCAAACGTGGGCCAATGGCCTCGACGCAAAGGGCCGGCCAATTCTGCTTCCTGATATCGAGCCAACCCCGGAAGGGCGGCTCGTTCACCCCGATGGCCACGGCGGCACGAATTGGAATAGCCCGGCATACAGTCCGCAGACGAAGCTCTTCTATGTGTCGGCGCGCGAAACCGGTGCCTACACGGTCGCGGGCGAGGCGAAAGTCCACTTTCCCGATTTCGGTGGAGGCGGGCGCATCAATCTTTCGGGTGACGAATCCTACGGCGCGATTCGCGCACTTGAAGCAACGACCGGCAAGTTGAAATGGGAGTACAAGATGCTTGCGCCAGCCGAAGTCAGCACGCTTGCGACGGCGGGCGGGCTTGTTTTCTCCGCGAGCGACGAAGGCAATTTCTTTGCGCTCGATGCCGCAACCGGAAAATTGGTGTGGGAGTTTAAAGTCGGTGGAACGAGCTCGGAATCAAATCTCATTACATATGAAGTGGACGGCAAACAATATTTGATTGGGGCATCCGGAAATTGTTTCGTGGCTTTTGATTTGCCATAATCGAAATTGGAACGGTCGAGGAGAATTGCTTTTATGAAAGTCAATCGACGGAAGCTGCTGTCGCTGCTGGGCATGTCCCCGGCGCTACTGACGGGCGCCGAGACGCAACAAAAGAAAAAAGGCGCGCAGGGCAGCGCGGCAAGTGAACCGAAATTGACGGCCGTGAGTCCCAAAGGAACTCCGCCGCCGATCCAGCTCTATTCCATGGCTCCCCGCGCGAGCTCGCTCGATGGCAAGACGATTTACGTCGTCGACGCCACAAGTTTCGACGGTAGCGAGACGCTTCTGAAAAACATGCAGGCTTGGTTTCAGCAGAACATGCCGTCGGTCAAGACGGTCTTCCGGAAAAAGGCCGGCGTTTACGCAGAAGATGATCCCAAGCTCTGGGCGGAAATCAAGGCAAACGCGTACGCGACCATCATGGCCATTGGGCATTGAGGAGGCTGCGCCCCAGCGACCGTGAGTCACTGCGTAACGATGGAAAAGATGGGCGTCCCGGCAATTCCGATGTGCACCAAGGCCTACACGGAATTGTCAAATCTAACTGCGGCAAGGGAAGGCATGCCGCATCTACGCGAAGTGTTCACCCCTCATCCTGTCGGCGGCAAGACCTCCGAGCAACTCGCAGCCTATCTGGTGAATCCCGACCCGGTGTCGGGGAAACAGATCATGAAGGAGATCGTTGAAGACCTCACCACTCCGCTCACGCCGGACGAGATGAAGACCGGCATGCAATCCATCGCGGCAGGACCTCCCACGTTTGGTCCGGATACTGCCGACGGCCTGCAAGAAATCTTCATGAACAACGGAATGACGGATTACCTGCCGATCATCATTCCGACCGAAGAAAAAGTGGAGGCCATGCTCAAGGTGACGAGCCACAAGCCTGAAGAAGTACTCAGGACGCCGCTGCAAGGCGTGGGCTATACGTCCGCTCGTTGGGGTTACACCGTGAGGCAGGTTGCCGTGAACGCGGTGATGGCAGGATGCAGGCCGGAGTATTTTCCAGTAGTGCTGGCCATGGCATCTGTGGGACCGCTGGGGCTCTTCGGCTCGACGACATCGTCGAGCAGCGCCATCGTGATCAATGGCCCCATCCGCGACAAGCTCGATATGAATTACGGCCTCGGTGCGCTCGGTCCCTTCGCGCAGTCCAACGCCACGATCGGGAGAGCGTGGACGTTGATGGGCAAGAATCTCACCAACGGCGGGATACCGGGCGACACGTATCAGGGCGGGCAGGGCAATCAACTGGACTACAACAATTGCGTGATTGCAGAGGACGAGAAGAACAGCCCTTGGACTCCCCTCCACGTGCAGTTTGGATTCAAACCCGAGGAAAACGTCGTCAGCATTTTCGGCGGTCCGGACGTTCGCCAGGGTCATGGCGCAAGGGGCGCGGGAGCCGAGCCCGCGATGTTCGACGAGCAGATCAGTTACATGATGCAGTCGATGGTCGGCGGGTCTGGCGCGCTCGTGATTTGCGACCCGCTGGTGGCGAGGCGTCTCGTCGATCAGGGCTACGACACCAAGGAAAAGCTCATCGACTGGCTGTGGAAGAACACAGTGCGCACAGCCAAAGATTTTCGCGAGTCCTTCCTGGCGCCCTTTCATTTGTATCCACTCGCGCTTCAGGGAAGGGAACCGTATGCCACCTGGTACAAGGTACCCGAAGACACCTTGATCCCGTTCTTCCCCCGAGCTGCCGATATCAATCTCGTCGTGTGCGGCGGTCAGGCGAACGCCTTCTTCCAGGTGGCGAACATGAATCACGGCCGCAGCGCATCGATCGACAAGTGGATGTAAGCAGTCGCGAATCGATACCTTTGGCCCGGGCGACGCAAGGGCGCGCGTTAATCACGTCTTGATCGCTCGCGATCGATTGGAATATAGTGCTCGCCATGTCAGCAGCCACGCCGATTCCACAGTCGCTAGGCCACCTCGAACTGCTTCACATCGAGGCGGAAGACAAAACTGCGCTCAACGGCCTGTTCTGGGAGCCGCAAAGAAAAACCGACTCGCTCGTCCTGATGGTGCCCGGGGGCACGACGGGCGCGGCGCTGTTTCCGGCGCACGACTACACGCCGCTTGCCCGTCTGCTGATCGAACACGGCTACGCATTCCTGCTTTCCAACATGCGCGCGTCCTACAACAACCCCTACGCCGAATATGGCGAGGCGGTGAAGGACATCGCCGCGTTCGTCGCATACGCGAAATCGAAGGGCTATTCGCGGATTGCGATTCTGGGCATCAGCCTCGGCGGCGCTCGCATGGCGCAGTACGTGGTGGAGCGGAATGATCCCGCGATCAAGGCGGTCGGCTTTATCGCGTCGATCCCGTCGCCGTATCTCGAGTTTCAAGTGCGAAGCAGCGAAGCGGACAAACGCCGCCTGGAAGACACGCTCAAGCACGCGCGCGAGTTGGTCGCGCAAGGCAAGGGGAACGAACCCGTGGCGTTCGACAACTGGTTTCCCCGCGGCGTTTCCGTGATGGGAACCGCGAAAGTTCTTCTCAGCTACTTTGGAGCGCCAAGCGACGCCGGTTCGCCGAGCTCGGTCAAATACGGACCGCAGATCAAAGTTCCGGCTCTCGTGATACACGGCGATTCGGATGAGCTTGCCCTTCCTCCGAACGCGCAGAAGATTTTCGACAGCCTGACGGCTTCGCCGCAGCGCGATCTGGTCTGGGTCAAAGGCGCGAGCCATTATTTGACGCCGGGCCCGCTTGCCGACTCTTACGCCAAGCTCACTTTCGACTGGCTCGTGAAAAACATGCCCGCTGGCGCACGCCACTAGCCTGTACTCAAGCACAAGCGGAGACGAGATGGGACTAGCTGAGACGGAACGCCTGAGCGAATTGGTCGCCGGCGCTGCTCTGAGCCATGCGATCTGCAGCATTGCCGAACTCGGAGTCGCTGACCAGATCGAGGCCGGCACCTCGCAACCCGTGGAGCGGTTGGCCAAAGCCACGGGAACTCACGAACGATCGCTCTATCGGGTCCTCCGGTACATGGCGTCCCATGGGATTTTCCGCGAGACCGAGAACCGTCATTTTGATCACACGCCGCTTTCTGCAGTTCTCCGAAGCGATGCGCCCGGTTCCTTCCGCGCTGCCGGCCGGATGTTTCACTCGTTGGGGGGGCGCGTGGCCGCGCCTTCATCATTCGCTGCTTACTTCCAAGCCGGGTTTCGATGAGGCCTACGGCCGACCCCTATTCGACTATGTCGGGACGCACCCGGAGCTAGCGGCAGTCTTCGACGCGGGAATGACGTCCTTCCACGGGCACGAGACGCCGGCGATGCTTGAGGCCTACGATTTCAGCGGCGTTGACACGCTGGCGGATATTGGCGGTGGCAACGGGTCGTTGATCGGCGCTGTCTTGCGCCGATACCCGAAGATGAAGGGAATCCTGTTCGACTTGGGACACGTCGTCGCGCGGGCCAACGAACGCCTGCGCACAGAAGGTCTCGGCGATCGCTGCTCGATTGTGGAGGGAAGCTTCTTCGAGTCGGTTCCCACGGGGCCGGACGCCTACGTACTGCGCCACATCATCCACGACTGGACCGACGAACAGTCCGTTCAAATCCTGAAGAACGTGCGCAAAGCGGTTCCCGCGCACGGCAGGGTCTTGATCGTCGAATTCGCCGTGCCGCCGGGCAATCAGGCAGGCCTGGGCAAGGACGCAGACATGCTCATGCTCGTATTCCCGGGCGGGCTCGAGCGAACGGAAGCTGAATACAGTTGCCTTCTCGAACGAGCCGGTTTCCGGCTCGGCAAGGTGATTCCGACGACGTCCGCGGTGAGTGTGGTCGAAGGCCGGCCAGTTTGAACGCCTGAAGGCCTCCATTCGCAGGTTCTTCTCGACGAATCCCTCGCGTGCGTGTGCGAAACGCTCTATCGATCGGCTCCGGCATGCGCAATTCCGCAGGCGTTCATGCCATTCATGAGCGTCCTCCCCGCCGATAAATAAGCCACGCGGATCCCACCATCGCAATCGTTCCTGCAGCGAGCTTGCCCTCGAACAGCCATACGTTCGTAACTTCCCCTGGCGGCACGACCGTGCAAAACAGAGCGAGTGCCGTCATCGCACCTCCCGAAAGCGCGCTGACGCGCCTGCCGGCTTTCCAGGCACTTCCGAAAATGTAGAGGTAAGGCAGAAATCCGCCGATCACCATCAGCGAGACGAGCTCGTCGTATGCAACGCGCATCGTGTCCCCAAGCTGATAGACCACGAGCAGGGAACTGGACACGATTCCGAGCACGAAGATCGAGATGTAGGGCGTTCCCCATCGCGGATGGATTTTCGCGAAAGCTTCGGGCAACAATCGATCCGCTCCCGCGGCGAACGGAAGCCGCGACGTCGACGCGCCCAGCCCGCCGATGAATCCCAATCCACCCAAAATCACCAGCGAAGCGAGGAGCGCAGAAAGCCACGGAGCGTGCAGGAGCACTCCCGCTGAGTCTCCCACGTTCGCATATCCGTTCAGTTCGCTGATTTGCTCGGGCGGGAGCACGACTAGAAACGCGACTGTCGCAGAGATATAGAAAGCAGCGGCGAACGCGGTAGCGATCCAACCCGCCCAGCGCATCGTGCGCTCGGGGTCGCGCGTCTCCCCGGCCATCATGCCGGGGCACTCCATCCCGGACATCGCGTACGCAATCGCGGCCCAGAAATTGACGGTCCCCCAGCTCCATTTCGGAGCGATGTGCATCGGCGTCGCCGAACCCCGGCGAACCCACACCATCCACGCCACCGCGACCAGCAACAGCCCTACGGCCCATGTGGCGAGTCCTCCGAGATTCTCGGTCCACTTGCCAATCTTCATCCCTATGAGATTCGAACCGAGCGCGATCCAAATCACGGCTACAGTGGCGGCCAGAAGGTAGAACCGATTCTCTCCTAGCCGTGCCGACCACGGACCGAACATCGAGAATCCCACTCGCGTGTAGAGGAGGGACGCCGTCGGAAACAAGAACGCGGTCCCCATCCAATACACCCAGAAGCTAAGAAAGCCGGACCACGGCCCGAAATCTTGCCGCGTCCATACATAAAGACCTCCTGCGCCGGGGTATTTCGCGACGAGCACTGAGACGGCCACCGTGAGCGGCGCCATGAAGAACACGGCCGCCAAAATCCATAGCGTGACGGAACTTGGCCCCGCGTGCGCAGCGATCGGAATCCATCGCGCAGACGTGACGCAGGCGATGGCGAACAGCGCGAGGTCGCGCAGCCCGAGCTCGCGCCTGAGAACGGGTCTATCGGAAGACATAGGCGCGCAGGATACCCTAGCTGGCCGCGAGCGCGAAGCTAGGCCGTGTCGCGGAGAACCGCCATGGCAGCATTTCGTCCATTGATGCCAATGACGCTGCCGCCGGGATGGGTGCACGCGCCGCACATGTAAACCCCCTCCATCGGCGTGCGCGCCGAAATCCGGTTCGACCACATGTAAGCGGGCAAGCACTCGCCCTGAAAAATGTGGCCGCCGGTGAGACCGACTTTCTCTTCGATGTCCGGCGGGCCAAGCACCTGGACGTCGATCACGGCCGAATAAATATTCGAGCAGAACCGCGCCAGCGATCGCAGTGCCAGCCGCCGCACTTCGTCTCGTCTCTCGTCCCACGTACCGCGCGCGAATTTGTACGGCACGTACTGGGCGAACACGCTCATGGTGTGCTGCCCGGCCGGCGCAATCGTCGGATCGTGCGCGCTCTGGAAGTACAGCTCGCACCAGAGATGCTCCGGCAGCTCGCCGCGACGTGCGGCGGCATATCCGGCCTTCCACTCATCCTTTGTGAGCGGAGTGTTGATCTGCCCGTAGTGGTGCGGCTCGTCGGTCCCGGGCCGCGCAGTGAAATTGGGCAGTTCGCGCAGCAGCACATTGAGCTTCACCGTGCAGCCCTCGATCGGAATCTCCTCGACTCGTTTCTTCCACTCCAGATCGGCCGCCTTTCCCAATAGGCGCAGCGTTTGCCGTGGATCAGCATTCGAGACCACGATTGGCGCCTCGATCAGCCCGCCCGCTTCGAGAATCACGCCTTCGCCCGGCAATATCTGCGCCACGGGTACGCCCGTCGCCACCACCGCTCCCGCTTCCTGCGCGGCATCGCAGAAATAGAAAGAGACCATCCCCATCCCGCCCCGCACGTAGCCCCACATTCCAGGCATTCCGCCCAGCCGCCCCGACGCATGATGGAAGCGGATGCTCGCGGTTCCAGGGTCGAATGGACTCGCATTCGTGCCTATCACCCCCTGCCCGAGATACGCGATTTGCAATCGCTCGTCGCACAGGTAGTGCTCGACGAATTCGGCCATCGACCAATCGAAGAGAACGTGCTTTGCCTCGTCATCATTTCCGAGCCGGGCTTCGATCTGTCCTCGCGTCGGTGCATCGCCGATCCACAGGTCGCGTTCCCCCTCCGGTCGCAACGCATCGCGCAATCGGCGCAACAGGTCGCTCATCGCGCGCCAACCTTCCACATCTCCCGGCGCGAGCTTGCGGATTTCCTCCGCGCACTTTTGATCGTCGTCCCACAGTTGCACGCTCGACCCATCGAGAAACGGGACAAAAAGACCGTTCACCGCAGGCGTCCACTGGAATCCGCGCGCAGGCAGCCCCAATTCGGAGACGACCAGAGGGTGGAGCAGCCCGGCGAGGTACGCGCAGGGCGACACCCGCACGCCGGGAAAGGGCTCTTCGATTGTGCAGGCGCCGCCCACGCGCGCGCGGCTCTCGAGCACAATCACTCGCTTGCCCGCCCGCGCGAGGTATGTCGCGCACGCGAGCCCATTGTGGCCCGCGCCCACGATCACGGCGTCCCACCGCCGCGCCGTTAGCTCGCGGATCGTGGCGGGCAATCCGATTTCTCCTAGGACGGTCGCGGTCGGTGAACTCACAGCCGTTAGTATCTACAGGCGAGGCTCGGTTGGGAAGCACGGGTGTGTCAGGTCCCGTTTCAGTCGTTCGACTCGCATCTGCTATATACTTCCGCGAAATGTCCGCTTCGATCACCGGCGACGTCCGATTCCAGCCCGCGAGCGATCAGTCGCTGCTTATCTACTTCGGCGAGAGCATCACGCTGGAAGCGCACGAGCGCGTTCGAAAATTTCTGCGCTTGCTCGAATCAGAACCATTCGCGGGCGTCCGCAATTTTCATCCGGCGTATTGTTCCGTTCTTCTTGATTTCGACGCGCTGAAGATGACGCAGGACGAATTGCAAGGTGCCTTGTCCGCCCGTCTCGCGCGCATCGACGAGTTCCCCCTGCCCGAACGGAGACAGCTCGAAATCCCCACGTGCTACGGTGGCGATTTCGGCCCAGATCTCAGAGAAGTCGCGCGCCTCCACGGCCTGACGCCCGAACAAGTCATCGAAATGCACGCGTCGGCGACCTACGTTGTCTACTTTCTGGGTTTCGTTCCCGGCTTCGCCTATCTCGGCGGGCTGCCCAAAGCGATCGCGACTCCACGGCTTGCAACTCCGCGCCGCAACACCCCTCCCGGCAGCGTCGGAATCGCGGACGACCAGACCGGCGTCTACCCCTTCGACACGCCCGGCGGCTGGCGCCTGATCGGCCGCACTCCGATCTCCATGTTTCGCCCCGATCGCAGCAATATGAGCTTCCTCTCGATCGGCGACCGCGTTCGCTTCACGCCAATCTCCGTCGAACAGTTCGCCGCGCTGAAAAGTGCATGAGCTCCATTCTGATCCAATCGCCGGGCCTGCTCACGACAGTTCAGGATTTGGGACGGCAAGGCTTTGGGACGATCGGCGTCTCCCCCTCGGGGGCTGCCGATTCCGTTTCGCTGCGGCTCGGCAATCGTCTGGTCGCAAATAATGAAGGCGCCGCTGCGCTTGAGATGACGCTGATCGGCGGAGCCTTTGCGTTCCCCGATGGCGGTATTGTGGCCCTGGCAGGCTCCGATTTCGGCGCGCGACTCGACGATTCCGCGATTGATACGGGAACCTCGGTGGAAGTCCGCCCGGGTCAGACTCTTCGCATCGGTCCAACGCGGTCAGGAGCGCGGTGCTATCTGTGCATTGAGGGCGGAATCGCGGTCCCGCCCTTCCTGGGCAGTGCGTCGACACACCTCTTGAGCGGCCTAGGTGGCTTCGAGGGCAGGGCACTGCGAAAAGGAGACGTGCTGCAGATCGGACTTGCGAATGTGCCATTTCGCAGGCGAACAATTGCCCCTCGCGCCGTGGCGAGTCTCTCTCAACGCAACATTTTTCGCGTCACCCGCGGCCCACAAGCCGACTGGTTCGACGAGTCATCGTTTCGCGCATTCTTCGCGGCCACCTATCGTGTCGGCGAGCAGTCGAATCGTATGGGGATTCGCCTGGACGGCGGGCAGATTGCTCAATCGAAGACAGCATCCATGATCACGGAAGGCGTGTCACTCGGTGCAATTCAGATGCCGCCCGGCGGCTTGCCTATTATTCTGTTTGTCGAGCAGCAAACAACGGGCGGATATCCCAAGATCGCCAACGTGATCTCGGCGGACCTGCATCGCTTAGGCCAGCTTCGGCCGCGCGATGAGATTCGGTTCGAGCTGGTCACGTTCGAAACGGCTCGCGCGCTCCTGATCGACCAACAGAAAATGTTGGCATCGCCGGAGTCGATTATCGAATGACGCACATCGATCTCAATTGCGATATGGGCGAAATGCTCGGCGCTGTCTTCGATGGCACTCAGGAATCGCTCATGCCGTCGCTCACGTCGGTCAACATCGCCTGCGGCGGTCACGCCGGCGACGCGAACACGATGAAAGCAACCGTCGAGCAGGCGCTTCGCTGGCATCTCGCGATTGGCGCGCATCCCGGATATGCGGACCGCGCGAATTTCGGCCGCCTCGAATTGCACCTGCTGCCCGAAGCGGTCGTCGATTCTGTTTTTGAGCAAGTGCGAGCCCTCGCCGACATCGCGACTGGCTGCGGCGCGGGCCTCACGCACGTCAAGCCGCACGGCGCTCTTTACAATCAGGCCGTGAAGGATCGCGCATTGGCGCGCGCGATTGCCGATGGAGTCGATCGCTGGAATCGCAACGTCGTGCTCGTGGGTCTCGCTGGGTCGAAGATGCTCGACGCGTTTCGAGAAGCCGGATTCCAAACCGCGGCAGAAGCCTTCGCCGACCGCCGTTACGAACCGGACGGCACCTTGCGTTCGCGCAAATTCGACGATGCGCTGATCCGCGATCCCGCAGAAGCCGGACGACAAGCATCGAGCATCGCGGCGCGAGGAAAGGTGGTCGCCTGCAACGGCGCAGAAGTCGCCGTCGACGCTCAGACCATCTGCATCCACGGCGACACTCCCGGCGCGCCCGAAATCGCTCGCGCCGTTGCTCACGCGTTACGGCAGGCCGGCATCGAGCTCAGACCGCTTTCACGCTGAGCAGCTGTGGTGGCTTAGTTGATGCCTTTGGCCAGTATCGACGCGATCTGCCTCACGTAATTCTGCGTTTCGGCAAATGGGGGGACGCCGCCGTATCGGTCGACCATTTCGGGGCCGGCGTTATATGCGGCGAGCGCGAACGTGAGATTGCCGTGGTAGCGCTCGAGGAGATCCTTCAGGTAGTGCGTGCCGGCGTCGATGTTTTGCGCCGGATCGAGGATATTCTTGACGTCGTATCGCGCCGCCGTCATCGGCAGCAATTGCATCAATCCAAGCGCCTTCTTCCGTGAGACAGCCTTCGCGTCGAAATTCGACTCGGCCTCGATCACGCTGGTGATGAGCTTCTCCTCCAGACCATGTTTTTGCGCCGACGCGTGAATCAGCTTCGCATAGCGAACGCCGAAGTCGACCTCCTGCGGCGGGGGAGCAGGGAACACCTCTTCCGGTTCGATGGTGATCAAATCGCCGGCTGAAATCAGCACGGATCCACCCGCCACGGTAAGCCGCACTTGATCTCCCTCAATCGCGTAACCGCTTACGTGCAGTCGTCCGCCCGATCGCAGCACAGCGTAGTCCGCTCGCACTGGAATCGCAGCGGTGAGCGCAGTTATCGCTGCGAGCAGTATTCCGGCTGCGATCGGCTGGTTTCGCATCAGTTGTCGTGAAACCCTATTTGCTTGCCGGCGCTGGATTCGCTGGCGGCCGCTGCCGGCTCGCCGGCGGGACGATTCCGTTGTCGCGCAGGTATTCAACTATTTGGCCGTAGTGGTCCATCGTATGCGCCACATCGAAGATGACGATGGATCCCGGAGTGCGCAGGAATGGCGTCGGCGGCGTCTTCATCACCACGAACGCATTGTCGGCAGTAATCGTCGCGATCGCCTTGTGTCCGAGCGTGAACGAATCGCGTAGATATTGAATGATTTGAGCCTTCGTCTGAATGTTGTCGGGACCGTTCTCGGCTTCAAACTGCGAGCCGGGCGTTGCGGCGGGCTGTCCGAGAATCGCGCCAAAGAAACGGTTGTTCACGGTCGCAATGTGCTTCACCTGTTGCGCAAACGTTCGCACGCCTTTGAATTCGCCATTTGTCGGCGCGAACGAATACTTGTCTTCTGGCATCGCGTCGGCGGCTCCAACTACCTCGCGCTCCTCGATCGTCAATTGGAAATCCAGTGCGGCTGTAAGCGTCGCAGGCGTTGGTAGCTGCCCCGGTGGCGGCCCTTGCGGCGCATTTTGCTGTGCTAATGCCGTGCTCGCTCCGAAACTACATGCGAGCAGTGCGACTCCCACCCCGATGGAAATCTTCATCGCTCCCCCTTTTTTCGAATCGGCCCTGCTTCGCCTTGTGACGCGTCGCACTGGCTAGCCGTTTCGCAGTATGTGCGTTCGTATCGCTTCCGCCACGCCGCTCTGGTCGTTGGTGAGTGTTGTCGCCCACCCGAACGACTTCAATCCCGCAATGCTATTGCCCATGACCACCGGCAAGCCCGCGTATTCTAACATTTCGCGATCGTTCCAATTGTCTCCGATGGCCATCACGTTCTCGCGCGGAATGCCCTTTCGTCGCGCCCACTGCTCAAGCGCCGAGCCCTTCGTCACTCCGCGGCCCAGCACGTCCATGAAAGAAAATCCTGTTCGCGGATACTCTGTAACTGCAATCGTGAAATCGCTGCGGAATTCAAGCGATTCGAGCCTCTCGCGAGCGGCGCTCACCGGCGCGCACTCCCCGATGAACATCACCTCGACCGGGTCCTCGCCATTCAGGCAATTCGCAAGCGGCGCGACTTCGGCGACCTGCGTCCGGTGCCTCCGCAGGTACGGCCCGACGAACGGCCCGTCCCAATCGATCCGTTCGAAGATCACCTGATTCTCGGCGGGCCTGTCGAAAATTACTCCGGACATCTGACGAAATTCCTCAGTTGCATCCACGACCCGGCGCGCCGTTTCGGCCGGCAGCAGGGACCGGAGATGCGTCGTCCCGGACTTCGATTTGACGAGTGCGCCATTGCTCACGATCAGCTCGACTTCGCAAGGGAGCTGCTCGGCAATCAATCTCGCAGAGTTAAACCGCCGCCCCGTCACGATCACGATATCGATGCCGCGCGACGCCGCCTCTGCAATCGTCTGTGCATTGTCTGGCGAAAGCTGCGATTGGCTGTCGAGCAGTGTCCCGTCGATGTCCATCGCGATCAGTTGAATTCCCATAGCTGTATTGTACCGTGCGACGGGCTTTCCACCGAAAAGCGGATCGGAAACGTAATTGGCGGCTGTTCGTCGGTTTGCTAAGATGAAAAAACGCAGTGGGCGTGTAGCTCAGCTGGGAGAGCGCCTCGTTCGCAACGAGGAGGTCGGGGGTTCGAGCCCCCCCACGTCCACCAATTCGTTGGTAATCCAATCCCGATTCTTTCCTGCGATCAGGTGTGCTCGAATTCCGGATCCATCGCGTGGGTGGACGCCGGCGCGCCATTTGATTTCGGCGCAGAAGTGCGTTCGATCGCGGGATCTTCGCCCTGCGGCTCGAGCAGATCCGCCAGGTGGAGCCGCAGGTTTCCGGTATTTGTGGCGTAGGAAAGCCCGGTCTGGATGTCGATCACTCCCGAGCGAATCAGCTTTTCGATTTCATCGTCGAAGCACTGCATTCCGTCGGTGGATCCGTCGCGCATCGCGTCGAGCAGCGTCTTACCCTCGCCTTCACCGCGTTGTACGTATTCGCGAGTGCGCAGCGTCCCCTTGAGCACCTCGAACGCCGCCACGCGGCCCACGCCGTCCTGCCTCGGAATCAGCCGCTGCGAGATGATGAACCGGAAGGTTTTCGCCAGACGTGTGCGCACGGCGTTCTGATCGCCCAGCGGAAACGCTCCAATGATGCGCTCAACCGTCTTCGACGCATCGATCGTATGCAGCGTCGAATAGACCAGGTGCCCGGTTTCCGCCGCTTCGAGCGCGACCTCGATCGTCTCGCGGTCGCGCATCTCGCCGACCAGGATCAGCTTCGGCGCCTGTCGCAACGCCGCGCGCAGCGCCAGCGCAAAACTGGGCGCATCCGTGTGCAGCTCTCTCTGGTGAATTGTGGCCCGCTTGTGCGAGTGGAGAAATTCGATCGGGTCTTCGATGGTGATGACGTGGCACGCCTTTTCTTCGTTGATTTTGTTGACCAGCGCCGCAAGCGTCGACGATTTGCCGCTCCCCGTTGGACCCGTCACCAGCACGATCCCCGGTCGCAGTTCGGCCGCCTCAGCCAACTGCGCCGGAAGGTGCAGGCTTACAAAATCCGGCACGTTGCTCGCGATCACTCTCATCACGATCGCGCAACTGCCGCGCTGCGTGAAAATGTTGACGCGAAATCGCGAGAGCTTAGGCAGGCTGTACGAAATGTCGCACGATCCCTCGAGCTTCAGCTTTTCAAGCGCGTGAGAGTTGCGCCCAATCAAATCGGCGGCGATGCGAGCGGTGTCTTCAGATCCGAGCACTCCAACGCCGGCAATTTTCAGTTGCACCAATTGGCCGCCGGTTTCCACTTGCGGCGCGCGGCCCGGGGAAAAAATTAGGTCACTCGTCTTCGGGTGCGCCTTCAGCATCGTCGCAATAATCGTTGGCGTTGCGACCGGTTCAGCTGGTGCCGTCGGGGCGACGGCAGGCGTCGCCGGATTCGCCGGAGCAGGCTTCGGAGGCGCTTGAAGCGTTTCACTCATTGCAAGGATTCTCCTTGGTGGGGCCGGGGAGGGAACCGGGGGTGTTCAGTATGGAGCGAGCTCCCCCTCAGTGTCTTCGTTGCTGCGGCACGTGTTCCCAATCAATAAGTCCCGCTCGCTATCCGCGGCGCGCCCTCGACCGTCTGCACAATCGCGGCCCAAAAAGACCTCGCACCCCCAGGGCCAATTGGGGTTATCATTCTTCTAATGTTGTCCGGACGCGCATCCGCGGCGGTCCTACTGGCAGCGATTCGACGCGCCGCCCTTTTCGCCACTGCGTTGGCCTGTATAGGCGCGCCTTGTCTCGCGCAGCATGGACAGCCGACCAACTCTTCGATGCCCAACAGCGCTGAGGCCCCGGGTCCGATTCTCGCGACCGGCCCTACAGCCAATCCCGATTCTCCGGCGTCCCCCAATTTCAGTACGATTCCCGGAGTGATCATCGTGCCGGCAGACGCCTCCCGCATGGTCGACTCGGAGGCCTGCAATTCTTGGACGGAATCCGGCGTGCATAGCCCCACCGTGAGCGTCTCGCGTCTCCAGGTACCGGACAAGGCGATTGGCGAATTCCAGAAAGCATGCGGGTCCTATAAAGACAAGAGATTGCCGCAGGCGGAGGAACACGCGCGCAAGGCCATCGGCATCTACCCGAATTACGCTGCAAGCTGGGTCTTGTTGGGGCAGGTCCTCGATGCGGAGCATAACCGCGACGAGGCGGATAAAGCCTGCTCGCAGGCCGCCACACTTGATCCGCAATACATCGCTTCTTATTTGTGTCTTGCGGGATTTGCCGCGAAGGATGAGAACTGGGATCAGCTCTCCAAGTTATCCGACGAAGCTCTCGCAATCGATCCCGTCAGCAACGCCTATGCTCTCTACTATTCAGCCGACGCCAACTTTCATTTGAAGCATATCGCAGACGCTGAAACCAGTGCCCGCGCCGCTGTTCAACTTGATCCCTGGCACAAGATGCCGCAGCTGCATTTGCTGCTGGCGCACATCTACGAAGCGAAGGGCGATTCGCGCTCCGAAATCGCAGAGCTGAAGGACTATCTCAAAGAGGCTGCGAACTCCCCTGACGCTCCGCAGGCGCGTTTGGTTCTGAAGCAACTGGAAAACCCACCGGCACCGGCAAAATCCGCATCCGCGCCCCAATAAACACACGACACCCTGTCGCGCGAAGGCAATTCACCAATCTATTTTGGGAAGGAATTACGGCCGCGTTCCGCCCTCGCGCTCGGCAACGATCTTTCGCGCGCTGGCGTACAGCGCCTTCGCCTGTGGAATCGACGCGATCGCTTTGTCGAGTTGCGGATCGTTTTCGAGAGCCACTTTGTACCCATCGTTCAGCCCGAAAACGGTCGTGAAGACCTCCCGCTTGATTTCCCACTTGAGCCACGGGAGATTGTCCTGGATCTGCTGGTCGGTAACGTCGATGTGCTGATCGGCAAGATATTTCTTCAATTGCGCGGTCACCGAGTCGTCTGTCTGAAATTCCTTGGTGATCGTGGGGCGCTGACCGAGAAAGAAGCGCACAAAGTCGCCCACGCCCTGCGGTTGCGGGTAAAAAACGCCACGGCGTTCGAGCAATTCTTCAAACTCGCTTGTTTTGGGTTCGGAAACCACCACATCCGGCGTAATTCCGCCCTGTCCGAACACCTGGCGGCCCGTGTCCGTCAGCTTGACCTCGGGCGCCTTTGGCGGCTTCGGATTGTAGTGGTAGTCGTAGAGCGTGACGTTCTTGTAGTCGCGCTGAATCAGCCGTCCGCTCGGCGTGTAGTAGCGCGCGGTAGTCAGCAGGAGCGCCGTGTTTTCGGTGAGTGGGAACTGCGTTTGCACGAGGCCTTTGCCGAAACTCGTCTCGCCCACAATCAGCCCGCGGTCGTGATCCTGAATCGCCCCCGAAACGATTTCCGACGCCGAGGCGCTCTGCCCGTTCATCAACACCACGAGCGGCACCTCAACGCCCTGATTACCCCGCACCGCATAGTAGGAATGCTCCGCCGACGCCCGCCCGCGATGCGATACGACCAGCTCGCCCTTGTCGAGAAAATCGTCCGCCATGCCGACGGCCTGATTCAGCAGTCCGCCGCCGTTGCCACGCAGATCGATGATAAGACCGTCGAGCTTTGAGACCTCGAGCCGCTTCAGCGCGTCCGCCAGATCGCTGTCGGTCGTCTCGTTGAATGTAGACACGCGGACGTAGCCGACGCCCGGCTTGACCATCGTCGAGTATTCAACGCCGGGGCGTGGAATCTCATCTCTCACGACCGTCACTTCGATCGGCTGCTCCCATCCCTCGCGCCCGAGCGAAATGTGAACCTCAGTGCCCTTCGCGCCCTTCAGCATGTCGGCGACTTCCGTCGTCGTAAGGCCGATGCAATTCTTGCCGTCTACTTTCAAGATCACGTCGCCTGGGCGAATCCCTGCTTTAAATGCCTGCGAATTGACGAATGGCGACTGCACCACCGTCTGATTCTCGCGCTGCGCGACAATCATTCCGACGCCGTAGTATTTGCCTTCCTGCTCTTCGCGGAACAGCGCGTACTGCTTGGGGTCGAAGAAATTCGAGTGCGGATCGAGGACGTGCAGCATGCCTGGAATCGCACCGTCGTAGATTGCCTTGTCCGTATCGACCGGATCGGCGTAGTTGCGCTCTACCACCGAGAGCACCCGCGTAAACGCCTTCACCGAGTCCTGCATGTCTTCCGAACCCGCCGCGCTGGCCTTGAGTTGCGGCTCGTAAACGAGCTTTCCCAGCAGCGCCGACACGACTAGAACCATTGCAAACAGCATCATTCCTCGTGTGGATTGTCTTGCCGATTGCTTCGGACGTGCGGGTTGTGAAGACTGCGACGGTTCCATGCGGCCTCTTTTCGCCCCTCTCGTTCGTCAGTATAGCATACTCGCTCCGAGGCCCATTTCTGCGCCTCCCATGCGGGTGGCGTTGCCAATATCCCAAGCCACACTCGCCGGTTTGACACCCCCCTATGCCTCTTCTATGATTCGAAAATGGGGCGGTTGTAAATTTCGCCGCACCTTCGAATGTTGAGCATCCCCCACATCATCGTGATCTTCATAGTCGCGCTCGTGGTCTTTGGGCCCGAGAAGCTGCCGGAGCTGGCGCGCAATCTCGGCAAAGTCATGGCCGAATTTCGGCGCCATACGAGCGATCTGCGAAGCACTTTCGAGGGGCACCTCCGCGACCTGGAGCGCGAGGCCGACGCCCGCAAGATTGCCGGTCCGCAGCCCGTTCCTTCTGTCCCATCGCCGACCGCGCCACAATCGACGGCCTCAGAATCAATAGCCCCGGTGCCGAATTCAACTCCCGGCACCGTGCCTTCCGACCCGCCCAACGCTGCCGCAATCAACGCCGCTCCGGCTGACGCTGCAACGGCAACTTCCGACTCGGCAGCCAGTTCCAATCCGCCTCCGCGAAAGTATCCCGGCGACGACCCCTTACTCCGGGAATTAGCCGAAAGCGAATTCGGCCTCGCCGCTTCCCAGCACCACGAGCCATCCGAGCCCGAAAAAGTCTCCGAACGAGTGACTGATGGCGACGTCCGCCCAGCCTGATCGCTCGTTGCGCCCGCGACCGGAGGAAGAAGCCGGCGCAACGATGTCCTTCTTCGACCATCTCGTCGAGCTCCGCAAACGAATCATCAGCTCGCTCATCGCCGTCGGGGTCGGCATGGTCGTCGGCCTCGCGATTTCCAAGCGCTTCATCGACTTTGTGGTGCAGCCGATGGTGGTCGCGCTGCGCGCCAATCACCTCGACGACAAACTCTACTTCACCCATCCCGCCGGCTACGTCGGCCTCTACATCAATTTGGGACTGTACTTGGGGATTGTGATCGCCATGCCGTGGGTGCTTTACCAGATCTGGCTGTTCGTCGCCCCGGGGCTTTACCGCCACGAGCGCCGCGCCACTTTGGGCTTCATCCTTTCCGCGATGATTCTGTTTTTGTGCGGCATCGTCGTCGGATACTTCGTCCTGCTCCCATTGGTCCTCACGAAAGTGATCGGGTTTTCGAAGGGTGGCCCGATCAGCCCGTGGATCGACGTCAACGAATACTTCAACCTGATTTTGGTCGTGCTCGTCGGCCTCGGTGTAATTTTCGAAATGCCCGTCTTGGTTTTCATTCTGTCGATCTTCAACATCGTTACGCCGAAATTCCTTCTAAAGAACTTTCGGTACGCGATGTTGCTGATCACCGTGCTGGCGGCGATCGTCACCCCTTCGCCCGACGCGACGACCATGCTCATTTTCATGGCTCCGCTCGTCGTGCTCTATTTCGTCAGCGTTCTCGTTTCCTATTTCGTCGTCCGGCGTAAGAAAGCTGCGTCGGCTGAAGCCGGGACGTCCTAGCGTGCGACGAATCTTAGAAGCAGCGGCCATCTTGGGTTTCTCGCTGTGCGCCTTGGCAGGCTGTAATGGCGGTCAAACGGGTGTTCCGCCGCCTGTCTCTGCGGGATCTCCGCCGCCTCCACTGCTACCGATTTCCGCCGCAGAGGCCGCTCCCCCAGCCTCTGAAACCGGCGGCTTCGACGGCGCCAAGGCCTACGATTTCACAGCTAAACTCGTCGCCTTCGGCCCGCGCCCTTCCGGATCGGACGCCATCGCCCTCACGCAGACCTATATCCTTAGCCAGCTCAAAAACTTCGGCTGCCAGGTCGATACCGATGACTTCCACGCGGAGACGCCCATTGGCTCCCTCCCGATGAAGAACATCGTCGCGAAAATTCCCGGCACGGGGCAGGGGATCATTCTCCTGCTGACTCATTACGATACGAAGCGGCTAGATAATTTCGTGGGCGCGGAGGACGGCGGTTCATCTTCCGGCTTGATGCTCGAAATGGCGCAGTTGCTTTGCAGCGCGCAGAAGCAGCGGCCCTACGCTGTGTGGATCGGATTCGTCGACGGCGAAGAAGCTGTCATTAATTGGGATACGAACAACGACAATACCTATGGCTCCCGCGAACTCGCCGCGCGCATGGCGATCTCCGGCGATCTGAAGAAAACAAAAGCGGTGATTCTCGCCGACATGATTGGGCAGAACGGACTTCACATTCCGCGCGAAACGGATTCCACCAAGTGGCTCAAGGATCTCATCTGGAACACCGCCGCGCGCCTGGGCTACAAAGATGTTTTCGTCAGCGGCGAGTCACAGGCGTCCGACGACCACGACTCGTTCCTTCGACGCGGCATTCCCGCCGCGGATGTGATCGACCTTCAGGACTACATGAACGAAGGCTACTGGCATACGCCACAGGACACGATGGACAAGATCAGCCCGCGCAGCCTCGCCATCGTCGGTCACGTCATCCTCGAATCCGTCGACGAACTCCAGAAGCGCTGACCCCGCCCCGCATTCCGCTCTACGATGGTTTTGCCTCCGTAGGGGCACGACATGTCGTGCCCGGCAATCATTCTTGGCACGGCGTTGATTCTCAACCTCTGCCCGCGCGCCTACGCCCTCCTCGGCCCCCTCAAGATCCTCGCCGGCAGCAGAATGATTCCTTTCACCAGCTCAAGCACTCCATCAACTGCAATCCCCACGATCCGGAACGGCAATAGCAGCAGCCAAACGATCGGATAGAGCACCAATGCCAGCAACGCCAGCGGCCAGCTCAAGAAAAGCAGAATCACCCACAGGAGAAATGTCAGCATGTTCGCGCGTTCTCGCGCCTCACCGGAAACTACGCGCGTCGAGGCCCGGATGTTTCACTCGGCCAGAGCCATCCGCCCGAATCGCTCTCGCGAACTGTGTTACATTTTCTTGAACCATGCCGACGATTCGCGTTACCAGCTCCTCCGGCCCTTACAGCGTGATCTGTGCTTCGGGCGCGCTCGCCCGCGCGTCCTCGCTAATCGCGCGTCTCGGCGATTCGACCGGAACATTCGTCCTCTCTTCACCAAAGGTCTGGCGCCACTGGGGCCGCGCGGTCGGCAAAGCGATTCCAGGCGCGCGAAAGCCGATCCTGTTTGACGACAGCGAATCGGCAAAGCGCCTCTCGACCGTCGAAGGCATCGCGCGCCAGCTTGTCCGCGCGGGCGTCGACCGCCGCGCTATCCTCGTCGCCATCGGCGGAGGGGTCGTAGGCGACGTCGCCGGCTTCGCCGCCGCGACGTATCTTCGCGGCGTTCGCCTCGTTCACATTCCCACGACCGTCGTCGCGCAGGTCGATAGCTCGATAGGCGGCAAGACCGGCGTCGATCTTCCGGAAGGCAAGAATCTCGTCGGCGCGTTCTATCCGCCCAGGCTCGTCATTGCCGATCCCGCCTTTCTGCGGACGCTTCCGCACCGCGAATTTCGCTCCGGCCTCTACGAAGTGATCAAGTACAGCGTGATCGCCGACGCCAAACTCTTCGATTTTCTCGCTCGCCGTATGGATGCGGTTCTTCGCCGCGATCCGGCTGCGCTCGCCTATATCATTCCGCGCTCAGCTGCGATCAAGGCGCGCGTCGTGAGCGCCGATGAGCGCGAAAGCGGCCTGCGCCAAATTCTGAATTTCGGCCACACTCTCGGCCATGGACTCGAAACTGCCACACACTATCGCCGCTTCCTACATGGCGAAGCCATCGGCTGGGGCATGATCGCCGCGACGCTGCTCGCCTTATCTCAGGGCAATTTGCGCGAGCGCGACGCCGCTCGCGTCATCCGACTCGTCGCAGCCGTTGGCCCGCTGCCGCCGCTGCGAGGCATCCGCGCCGCCGCCCTGCGTCTGATCCTCGCGACCGATAAAAAAGCTCGCGCCGGCCGCGTCTGCTGGGTTCTCCCGACGAGCATCGGCAAAACCAAATGGGGCATCGAGATTCCCTGGCCCGTCGTCTCCCGCACCTTCGCCGAATTGCCCGCCGTCGCTGCTCGCGCCGGATTGAAATTCTGAAAATGACGAACGCCTTCCAGTGCGACGAATGCGCGGCGATCGGCGACGAATTCCGCGACGCCATCGGTGAAATGCCCCCTAATCTCCTCGATCGCTATCGCACCGGGCGCGACGCGTTCCGGAAAATGATCGGCGGGACAGACGAAGACTTCGAGCGCGCCGAAGAGATCCTCGGTAAGCCGAAATTTCCGATCAACGGTTCTGGATTTCTTGACGCGCTGGGCGGCCGCTACCCCAAAATTCAAAACGCAGTTCGCAATATGATCGTCCACCGCTTTCGCACCGGCCACAAGGCCGTCAATTGTTTCAATCTATGATCGCCACGCAAAAGCAACCGCTCCCCGGCACGCGCCCCGAGGGTACGCGCGACGAACGCGAAGCCGCCGCCCACGTCCGCGACATGTTCACGCGCATCGCGCCGCGTTACGATTTCCTGAACCATCTCCTCTCCTTTTCGCTCGACCGCGTCTGGCGCCGCCACACCGCAAAGCGATTTCTGCACATTCTTCGTCGCCCTGAAGCTCGCATCCTCGATCTCTGCTGTGGCACCGGCGACCTCGCCTTCGCCCTCGATCGCGCCCGTGCGACATTGTTAGCCGGCACTTTAGGGGGTCGGAGCTTTAGCTCCGACAAACCGGAGCCTCTCCGTTCAGGGGCTTCAGCCCCTGAGGTGGAAGCGCAGGGCTTTAGCCCTGCGGAAAGCTGCTCTCCCTCCTCAGGGGTTTTAACCCCGGAGGGTTCTCCGAGTCCGTTTCCAATCATCGGCTCCGATTTCGTCGAGCCCATGCTCGCCCGCGCACGCGAAAAAGCTCGCTCCGCAAATCGCGCTGTCGCCTTCGCTGCCGCCGACGTGCTCCATCTCCCATTCCCGGATGCGAGCTTTGATCTGGTCACGACCGCGTTTGGCTTCCGCAACCTGGCGAATTATGAAGAAGGCTTGCGCGAATTCGCGCGCGTCCTAAAGCGGGGAGGGGAACTGGGCATCCTGGAATTCACAGAGCCGACCTCGGGTCCAATGGCCGGTCTCTTCCGCTCCTATTTCAAAAATATTCTTCCGCGCATCGGAGGCGCGATTTCAGGCAATGCCGAAGCCTACAAATATCTTCCGGGATCTGTGTCGAAGTTTCCATCGCCGCCCGAGCTGGCCGCGCTGATGCGACGCGTCGGCTTCACGGACGTCCGCATCTCCTCCTGGAATTTCGGCAGCGTCATCCTCCACACCGCCCAGCGCGGATAAGCCGATGCCCAACGAAAAGAAAAGCCGCGTTCAGCTATTTCGCCAACGAGAGCTGAAGCCCGACGAGCGCAAACTTGTCGACGATGTGGAAGCCTACGACTGCCACATTATCCAGGTGCGTCCAGACAACGAGATACCGGGTTGGTCATACACCATCGGGCTCTTTGAGAATTTCGGGCAACCCGAGGTCGTCGTCGTCGGATTGAAAGACGACACGGCTCACTTTCTTCTGAATGAAGTCCGCAATCTGTATCGTGACGGAGCCGTTCTCCAAGAGGGCCAAAGGCAAAGTGAGCTTCTCGCGAATGTTGACTGCGAGTTCCGTCCCGTCGAGAAGCGATGGCTAGAGGCAGGAGTCATGGGTTACGCAAACTGGTTTTACGGCGGCCCGGTTTATCCCGTCCTCCAATGTGTCTACCCTGATCTGAAGGGCGTCTTCCCGTGGGAGCCCGCCTTCGACGAGACTTGGCGCAACAGGCAGGCACTGCTGTTTCCAAACGCTCCGCAGTCGCGTGTCGAGCACGACTTCTCGGCGGCTCACGATCCTAAGAGCAGCCTTTACCGGTGGAAGTTCCAGGAACCTCCGCATACGGGAGTATTCACGACGAAACCAGTCATGAACGGTGATGAGCCAGTGCTCATGGTGTGCCACGATATTGAGGACGGAGCATGGCAATTTATCGGCACGAGCGACGGGACTCCCGAAAATATGACATACGTGTGTCTTCATCACGTCTTGGATCTCGACCCCACGATTGTCGAGTTAGCTGATCTTCCGGTTAGTTGGATTGCGCGGAGAACGCAGGTTTCCGAGCCTTGGGTTAGAGAGCCAGCTCCGCCCGAAGAGCCTGGCAAGTGAATCCGCAGCATCCGTTCGTTGACGAATCCGCGGTATCATCACCGCATGCCTGAATTGGCCAATTCGATCATCGACCTCCGCAGCGATACCGTCACGCGCCCCACTCCCGCGATGCGCCGCGCGATGGCCGAAGCCGAAGTCGGCGACGACGTTTACGGCGAAGATCCCACGGTCAATCGCCTGCAAGCCCGCGCCGCCGAAATTTTCGAACGCGAAGCCGCGCTCTATTTTCCCTCTGGTTCGATGGCCAACCTCACGGCCATCAAAACCTGGACGCACCACGGCAACGAGATCATCTGCGAGGCGCAAGCGCACATCTATCTCTACGAAATGGCCGCGGTATCCGCGATCGCAGGCTGCCTGCCGAACACAGTTCCCGCGCCGGGCGGAATTCTCACCTGGGATCTCATCGCGCCGCACATTCGCCCGCACATTTATTACCGCGCGCAAACGGCGCTCATCGAGCTCGAAAACACGCACAACATGCACGGCGGCACGGTCTACCCGCCCGAAATTTCCAACGAAATCTGCGACCGCGCACACGAGCGTGGTCTGCGCGTCCATCTCGATGGCGCTCGCGTCTTCAACGCCTCGGTCGCGCTCGGCCGCAGCGTCGCCGACATCACGCGCAAATTCGATTCAGTGATGTTCTGTCTGTCGAAAGGGCTGGGCGCGCCGGTCGGCTCGATGCTGGTCGGCTCGCGCGAATTCATCGAGAAGGCGCACATTACGCGCAAGCTGCTCGGTGGCGGAATGCGTCAGGTGGGGATTCTCGCAGCCGCGGGGCTTATCGCGCTCGAAGAAACGCCGAAACGTCTGCACATCGATCACGAAAACGCGCGCCATCTTTCCGAAGGCCTCGCGAAGATTCCGGGCATCTCGATCGACCCGAAAAAAGTGGTCACGAATATTCTGATCTTCGACGTGCGCGGCACCGGCCGCTCCGCCGCGGACGTGGTCGCGGCACTCGCGAAGCGAAATGTCCTCAGCGGCGCAACCGGCGACTTCACGATTCGCATGGTCACCCACTTCGACGTCGACCGCCCCGCCATCGACCGCGCCCTCGCCGTCATCGCCGAAGTCCTCGCCGCGCGCGCCACCACTGCCCGCTCGTGACGCCCCTACCACTAGGGAACGTCATTCTGAGCGAAGCGGCCGGACGCTTTTTTCGCGTTCCGCGTCAGCGGGACGTCCGGCCGAGCAGGCGAAGAATCCCTCTTGGCTGAAAGTGTTTCAGGGGCCTGTGCGACGTACACTCTGACGTTTTGATACAATTGGATTTGAAGCGAGAAAGGATTTGTCGTTCTTGAAAATTCGGTCCGCGGCTTTCTTCCTTCTACTTATTTCCATTTCGGCACTGATCAGTTGCAGCAAACAGCCTAGCGAGACGCAACCTCCCGCGCCTACCGCCGTCGTCGATCCTGCAACCGCTGGCTCGATCACAGGCACGGTGAAATTTGAAGGCACACCGCCGGTCTTCCGCCCGATCGACATGAGTGCGGAAGCAACCTGCGTTCAGGCGAACCCGAAACCGATCGCACCTCCCGTTGTTATCCTCGGCGAGCACGGCGCGCTCGCAAATGTGGTCGTCTTCGTCAAATCCGGCCTCGGCAGCTACCGCTACGACACGCCAAAGGACCCCGCCGTGCTCGATCAAGTGGGCTGCATGTACGTGCCGCGCGTCCTCGCGATGATGACCAACCAGCCCTTCGAAGTAAAAAACACCGATCCCACAACGCACAACGTTCATCCCATGCCGCACGAAAATCGCCCGTGGAATCGATCGATCGCCGCAGGCGAGCAGCCTTACATCACGACCTTCACGCAGCCTGACCTCGCGATCCCGATTGTCTGCAACATTCATCCCTGGATGCGCGCGTACCTCTTCGTCTTTGCACACCCGTACTTCGACGTCACGCAAAAGGCCGGGACATTCGAGCTGAAAAATCTTCCGCCGGGGACTTACACGATTGAGGCGTGGCACGAGCGCTTCGGCACGCAGGACGTCTCGGTCACGATCGCGCCGAAAGAATCGAAATCGATCTCATTCACGTTCAAACCGGCCGAATCGCATTAATCGACGTCCCGGCCACGTCCAGATTTTCAGCTTGAAGCGCAAGAGGATCCGGTCGCCTAGGGGGTCGGAGCTTTAGCTCCGACAAAACGATCGGCGCGAAGCGCCGTACCCATGCGCAGGTGCACCCGCAGCAAGTAGTCGAGCGAGAAGGCATCCTCACACTATCGGCATTCGTACCTTCTCAGAGCCCCAACTCGCTCAGTCCCGGATGATCATCCGGACGCCGGCCGAGCGGCCAGCGATAGAGGCGATCTGCTTCCTTGAGCGGAAGATCGTTGATACTGGCGTGCCGGATTCTGGAAAGCCCCGCCGCATCGAACTCCCAATTCTCGTTGCCGTACGACCGATACCAGTGCCCCGAATCGTCGTGCCATTCGTACGCAAAGCGCACAGCAATTCGGCTCCCATCGCAACACCACAGCTCTTTGATGAGCCGATAGTCGAGTTCCTTGGCCCACTTACGCTTTAGAAATGCGACGACCTCGTCTCGGCCATGAATGAACTCGGCTCGATTGCGCCAGTAACAATCCGGCGTATATCCGCGCGACACTCTCTCCGGGTCGCGCGTGTTCCAATTGTCTTCGATGACGCGAATCTTCTGGATCGCCGTCTCTTGCGTGAATGGTGGCACGAGACTCACGACGGGCTTTGATTCAGTGCTCATAGTTCGCTCCTGGCGACCTTCTGGTCGGGAACTGTAAGCCTGTTGTAGTTTGCGGGCAATACGATGATGCGTGGCGGGTAAAACTCCTGGCTAGATTTACGCGCACGCTCTCCGCTTACGAGAGCGCATGATGGGGTGCGGAGCCCGGCTTTGCTGCCTCACATGAAATTCTTCGTGTGATAAGCCGACATGCTCGCGGCCAGCTCGGGCTCGAATCCCAGCGATTGCAACCGTTCACGCCGCGTGCGATCCATCTCGCGCTGCAGCTCCCCTACCTGCCGGGCGCCCTCGCGCACTTGCGCAAGCGAAAGTCCGCCTCCCGTGTAAACCACGAGCGCGTCGTGGACGTAAGGGCTCAATCCTGAAATCGACGCCAGCATCTGGCTGCGCCGCTCGACTGCAGATGCCATCGAAAGTCGCATCTCCGGCTCGCGTTCGAAAACGTAGCGCATGTGTTCGACGCCGAAGGCCACGTGGCGTGCTTCGTCGCGGTGCGCCAGCCGTGCCAACGCGGCAGTCACCGGATCAGGTGCGTGGTCCGCCAGGAACTTGAGCAGAGTCAGAAACGTGCCCTCGCCCATGACGCACAACAGAAACGTCGCCGTCGTGAAATCGGGCTCTTCGAGCAGCGTCTTGAGCGACAGCTGTCCGCTTACCGCCGTGGTCCCAAGCCCCGCGCCGCCAGCCTCGGCGCGCCGCGTGAACGCTTCTCCGTGGCGCGCTTCGTCCACCACCTGCATCGCCAGCACTTCCACGACCTCGCGGTAGTGCGGATGAATCCGCGGGATGAATCGCGCCGGCACGTACAGCGCAGCGAATTCGTTTTCCGTGAGAAACGTCATCACTTGAGCGACCGCGGCTTCGACCTCCGCTGGCAACTTCGGAAGCTGGTGCCAGGGGACGTCTCTCGCTGCAGACCACTGATTTGCCGTTGCCTGCGAATAGATGGAGTTCAATTCGCGTGCCCACACGTCGCGCTTTTGGCGCAGCGTGAACCCAAACTCCGGCCCTCCGCGCTCGATCCGCGCCCCGCGCGGCGCGATTCCCCAATTGGGCTCGGCGGTTTCGGCGATCTCCGTGCGCGACGTCAAGATCAGCGGCGCCGGTCCCGGTGCCTCGATGCGAAACGTTTGTGGCGCGCCCTGTTGTGTCTCGCAGCGCAGCCCCTGTTTTCGGCACCACGCCACAAGATGGTCCGCCAGTTCAGGCGAATCGCCGTGCACCTCGCACCATTCGCCCTCCGCCAGCCGGGCGAGCGCCCGCCGCAGAAGCACGGTGGCCCCTTCGTGCAGTGAAAGGTCTTCGAGCTCGAGTTTGTGTCTCGGTGTGGACTCAGGCATCTATCGAAGTGCAGCGCGGCCGTTCGCCTAATTCGCGGCCGAGATCGCCGCTCCGCCGTAGAAATTGAATCGCTCGACCGCCTTCTCGAGTTGCGCGTAGCCGGTCGTTCGCGCGGGCAGCCACCTTTTCAGCCCCTCCATCTCCATGAACGCCCGAACTTCGGGATCGTGAAAGGACATGCCGAGAAGCGCTTCCACGAACGGCTTCCAACGATCTGTGGACAGGCTCGCGCGTACGGTGAAATTGCAGTGGTCGAAGGGCGGAGTGGTCGCCAGCACGCGCGTCGTGCCCGGATCGAGCGTCCCTTCGTTGACGAACACGCCATAATTTGCATCGAGCACGCAGGCCGCGTCGGCGGCTCCTGACGCAAGCGCCCTCGCCGCATCGCGCTCTCCGCCGACATGGTCTCCGTGCTTTCCGACCATCACGTTGTGATACGCAACTTCGCAATCGCGAAATGGATCAAGACCGGATTCGGCCACAAGATTCAGCGGAATTAGCGTTGCCTGCGGCGAGTCCGAAGCGCCGACGGCGATCGTTTTGCCTTTCAGATCGGCGAGTGACGAAAGCTGTGAATTTGAGCGGACGATGATCTTCGTGGTGAGATCGCGGTCGGAATCGCGCATCGCGATGGCGACGCACGCCCCCTTGCTCGCGATCTGACTCTTCACCCATGCCAGAGGCGAGTTCCACGCGACGTCAACTTCTCCCGAAAGATTCGCCTCTACTTGTGCGTCGTAGTTCGAATACAAAACGTAATCGATCTCCGCGCCGTGTTTTGCGAAGTAGGGAAGAAAACCCTCCCAGATCGTGATGACCTTCGGGTCGTATGCGACCGCACCTACCCTCAACGCACGCCCACCAGATGATCTCGACATAATCCCTCCCCCAAAAGCTTTTCACGCCACTAAGGGCTGCTTCACAAAGGCTCATTAGGGGGTCGGAGCTTCAGCTCCGACATCCCGGTAACGCGCATGACTGGGCTTTAGCCCCTGAGGAACCGCTCCTCATTCGGCCTGGCCTTCTTGTGCGACAGCCTCTAGAACAGCGGCAGGCCCAGACTTGCCTTTCCAATGAAATCCTTCAACACGTCGCTGGGCGGCGCCATGACGGCCGCCGCCTGCGCGTCGCGGAAAATTCGTTCGAGCCCTCCGCGCTTGCCGAACGCCCAACCGCCGCCGAGCGTCATCGCCCGCGAGACAGCAGCGAGGCAGGCGTCCGCTGCGGCCACCTTCACGCCCAGTACGTCGAGCATGGCCGCCGGATCAGCCGCCAGAGCCTTGCGGATCGTTTCCCGAAGAAACGCCTGGCCTGAATTCACCGCGAGCGTGATTTCCGCCACCAAGAATTGCACGCGAGGAATTGATGCCAGCGCAGCGCCGCCTGCGTGTTCATATTTCCGCGCGCCCATGCGTGCCACGATCGCCTGGTGCGCTGCCTTTGCGAGCCCCACCGAAACCGAAGCCACGCCGACTTGAAAATTGGGCAGCACGACCTCGAGCATGCTTTGAAAGCCGCTGCCCTCCGCTCCCAGGCGCGCCGCGTCGTCGATAGCGACGTCCTTCAGCGACATCGGAGCGCTGGCGTTTCCCGCTAGGCCGAGCCCTTCAAATCGTCCCTGCGTCGAAAATCCCGGCGCGTCCTTCGCGATCACGTAAAGATTCGTCTCCGTAGGCGCAGTCGCGCCAGCCTTGCGAGCTGAAACAACGTAGCTGTTCGCCTCGCCCGCGCTGGTGACGAAGCTCTTCGTCGCGCTGAGGGTTTTCCGTCCGCCGCTTTCGCGGACTTCACTGACCGGCATGTAGAAATGCCCGCCGGATCCGGCTTCGCTGAAAGCCAGCGTGGAAATGTTCTCGCCTCGCGCGCACGCTGGCAGCACCTGTTGCTTCAACGCATCGCTCCCTTTTGCAGCGATCACCACCGTCGCGCAGTAGTGCATCAGCGTGACCATTGCTGTGGAAGCGCAGTTCTGCGCCTGCGTATCGAGCACCTGCGACATTTCGGCGAGACCGCCGCCGGCTCCGCCGTACTGCGTGGGAATCAGCAGGCCGAGCACGCCTGCTTTGGCAAGCGCATGAAGATTTTCGCGCGGGAAACGGCGAGCTTGGTCGATCTGATCCGCGTTGGAGCGCAGCATCTCGTTCGATAGTTTTTCGTTTCCAGCAAGAATGGTCTTAATGTCCGCCATGAATCCTCCGCTGCTCCAATGAGCAGTGCGATCGAGGTTAGAAGGATTGGGAATGCGCGTTAGCGCGGGTACTTCAGGCTTGGCGGAAAACGAGTCGGCGGCCGCCGGGCGCCATTAGGAGGGAATTCAAGTGAAGCCGGTTGTGCGGCTCAGCGCTCGTCGAACTGGGACCTGGGACATTCAGGAGCTTCCGGAATCTGCGCCATCCAAGGACCAGATTCTGGGCGGTGAGTATAAACGGAGCGTCGACCGTTGCCAAGAGTCACAGGAACAAGACACGCCGGCCGCGCGTTGCGCGGCCGGCGATTGTTAGGGCGAGCTGTTTCGGTTACTGCGTTTTCGATCGACGCTACTTGTTCGGCTGCCAGAGTTCGACGAAGCCGCCGACATCAGGATCGCGGATGATCACGGCGCGGCCGTCCTTCACTTTCATGACGCCGCCGTCGGTCACGGTGATTACGCCCGCTTCCTTCGCCTTCGCGTAGACCGCGTCGATATCGGTCACTTGGAAGGCGACGTAGTTCACGTTGATATCCGCAAAGTGCTCATCGGGCACCGTAGTCCCAGGCTCTCCGATCAGTTCGAGCCGGACGTTCTTGTCGGTGCCGGCCTGCGGGAACCAGCCGTTCATCATATTCATTCGCGGAGCGGCGCGCCCGCCACCCGGCCTGCCCGCACCCCCCGCGGCAGCGCCAGGCGAAGCCTCGACCGATACGGTCGGCGGGGGCTCTGGCGGCGCGAGCGGAGGATAATCTCCGCCGAGTACGCCCTGATAAAACCCGACGGCCTTGGCCATGTCCTTCACATCGAGACCGATGTGATTGAAGCCGATCTGCTTTCCGAGTCGTTCGATATTCTGCATCGTCGCCGAGGAGTTCGACACTTTGGGTGCTTCGGGCGGAGCTCCCGGCGCCGGCTTCATGATCGCGAAGAACTCGACGAACCAGCCGTCGGGATCCTGCACGAACGCGAAACGCCGCGGGCCATTTGCCCCACCGCCGCCTCCGGGCATATTCATGTTTACTTCCTTGAGCATGCCGATGGCCTTGAGCTTGTCCATGTCGATTTGGCAATCGTCCATCACTGTGAGGTCGAGGTGACCCGAGAGCAGATCGCCCAGGCCAAGGCTGCTCCAATTCTTGCGGTCGATCCCGCGATACTCCGTGAAAATAATGTCAAACGGCTTGTCGGAAACCGAGCTGAGCGTCTCCATCACGGCTTGGCGCGACTCGGCGCCGGGCGTGTTGCCGAGCTTGTTGAGCTCTTTGTCGACGTGCCAGTCCGTCTTGCTCTTCACGTGAAAATCGATCTGCTCGTAATACTTGATGGTGTTGTCCAGATTCGACACCTGATGGCCGTCAAACGCCATGCCAAGCACCATCGGATTTCCCAAGTCGGCCGCGGATCGCGCGGTTCCCGTCATCGAAAGCGCTAGCACGAACGCGCACGCCACGACCACGACGCCGAGCTTCGTGAACGAACCAGAGTTTGTTCGCTTCATTGTTTTCGAAAACATTCTTTCCATTCCCCCTGTCTCACACCCCGCAATTTTCGCGCTCGCGGGCGCGCTCATCACACGAGACTACCACACCTCCAATGGATCGGAGGTGTTGCGTCGAACACGAACTGTCAGGCCGTTTCTCGCGCCGCCGGATTCTCCAATGACTGGACGTGTCGTCGAGGAATCTGGTTTCGCCTCGCGTTCCTCGCTCCCCTTGACAACCGATTCCGGCAGGGTGTTTAGTGCCACGGTCAACGGAAAATGGGGAATGCCGACGGCGCGAGCGGCGCAGCGAAAGTTCTGCGTGCTTCCGGTCGGGGCAAGACAGCTTAGTCGCGGGGGTAAGGAATGAAAGCTTCCAAGAATCGGCAGTTTCTGGCATGTTTTGCAATTGTGACCGCGGCGGCGGTGCTTTTGATCGCAGCCGCGGCGTTTCAAGTCTCCGCGCAGGCAGCGCAAGACGAAGCGGTCAAGATGCAACAGAAGTTTCAGGACGCCGTCGTCGCGGCCGACGGTGCGGCGCTCACCAGCCTGATGGCCGACAATGCCGTATTCGTCCACGGCAACGGAGTGATGCAGTCCAAGGCCGAATTCATCGACGCAATCACCACCGGAAAGCTCGGCGTGTCGCAATACGACCTGCACGATTCCAAGGTCGTCCTTTTCGAGGGCGGAGCCATCGTCACGGGCCTCGTCGATTTCGGCTTGAAGCCGCCGGCCGGATCGACGAATCCGCCGCGCATTCTCCATTTTCGCGGTTCGGCCGTCTGGGTGCACTCATCGGCCGGTTGGCACCTGGTTTTCGACCAGGATACGACCCTCGCCGGTCCGCCCGCGGCTCCCGCTGCGCCGGCTGCACATCCATAGGTTCTCGATGCGGGTTATCAGCCTCGAAAGCGCGCCGCTCGTCGAGCGGCAGCACGTCCGCGAAGGAGTCTTCCGCTCGCGGCGCATTCTCAACGGCGCGGCCGGCACGCCGGGAAACTTTTCGCTGCAAATCGGCGTCGCGCCGAGCTATTTCTCTCCGCGCCACCGGCACAATTTCGATCAGGTGCGCTACCAGCTCGACGGCGATTTCGATTTCGGCGCCGACGGCGTCATGAAAGCCGGCACGATCGGTTATTTCCCGGAAGGGACCTTCTACGGTCCGCAATCGAGCGCGATGGAAAATTCCACGCTCGTGCTGCAGTTCGGCGGGGCGAGCGGAAGCGGATACATATCCGCGGAGCAGTACGAAAAAGCGAGCGCCGAGCTATCCAAGCACGGCACGTTTGCGAAAGGCATTTACACGCAGCTGAGGCCGGACGGCGGGAAAATCAACAAGGACGCATACGAAGCCGTGTGGGAACAGGTGAACGGTCGGCCGCTCGTCTATCCGAAGCAGCGCTATCTGCGTCCCGTTTTCATGGACCCTGAAAGTTTCGATTGGATTCCGCTCGATCATCAGCCCGGAGTCAGCTGCAAAAATCTCGGCGAATTTTCCGAGCGGCGCACGCGCGTCGCACTCTACAAGATTTCGCCGGGCGCGGCGATGCAGCTCGCCGAAAATTCAGTTTACTTTGTCGTTGACGGCTCGGGTTCGGCGGACGGCAAACCCTTCGAGCACCAAACGACGATTTATCTGCGAATCGGCGAGCGCGCGACGGCCTGCGTGCCATCCAAGGCTTCGACGTCCGCGGAATTTCTGCACATCGGCCTGCCTCGTTTCGATTAGTTCAGCTCGCACGATTTCGCGACGCAATCGCCGCACAGACTCGCTCGATATCGAACGAGTGTATTCCTCCACGTTGTGTACATTTTTTGTCGTTTTTTTGCACGCTTAGAGGCCTTTAGCAGCGACTTTCTGTACGTTTCCGCACGTTTTGCAGGAGTCCACAGGAATTTTCACCTCCGCCGCTCCGTTCCGGGGCCTACCCTGAGCCGCAGGGAGGGCCAGTACCGTGAGATTGAAGAAACAGGGACGGACGCAGCGGGCACTCGATGCTTACACCAGGCTCGTCGCTGCAGAGGAGCGGGTGACGAGATTGCTGCAAGGGCAGCTCGACGTGTTTGGGTTGACAATGAGCCGCTTTCGAGTCCTCGTTGCGCTCGCGCGCAATGGCCCGATGGTTTATGGCGCGCTTGTCGTCGAGGCGTTGCGCGGCAGTTTCGGCAACGGGGCGCTGGTGCTGAAGAATTTGAATAGAGACGGACTGGTGAAGCACGGCCCACACGAAAGGGATCACCGGAAAATCGTCTATCAGTTGACGGCCGCAGGGAAGGAGCTCGTGGCAGAAATTTACCCCGAGTATGCGAAAGCGGTCCGCGCGCACATGGCGACGCTATTGAGCCGCGAGCAGGAATTGCTGGCGAAATTGTGCGAGAAGCTGCAAGCCGGCGATCTGGTGCGTTTTTTTCACGAATTGAGGGCGGCGGAAGAAGAGGATCAGTGAGGCGGCGAAAATCGAAGGACCAACTCGACGGCTGCGCCGATGCGTCAGGCGGGGCCGTCGGAGCCAGCCTAGAGGTTTATCGTGCCCACTCGACTACTTGCTGCGGGTGAAGCTGCGCATCGGTTCGGCGCCTGCCTCGCCGGCAGGCGGGCTCTGCGCCGATCATTTTGTCGGACCTGAAGGTCCGACCCCCTAAGCGACTCGATCGTTGTGCGCTTCGAACTGAAGTGAGGTCATCACAACTCCCGCGCGCGAGGCGAAGCGAGAAGTGTTTTCGGGCGAGTGTTATCCTACGCCGATGGCGAAGAAAAGCGCGGGGCTGGTGATGTACCGAAAGCGCGGCGGGGCGCTGGAGGTGTTGCTGGTCCATTTGGGCGGGCCGTTTTGGGCGAAGAAGGACGCGGGCGCTTGGTTCATTCCGAAAGGTGAAATCGATCCGGGCGAGGACGAACTCGCTGCGGCTCAACGCGAGTTCGAAGAGGAGACAGGATTCAAACCCACGCCCCCGTTTCTTGCGCTCGGCAGCGTGAAGCACAAAGGCGGGAAGATTGTAACCGCGTGGGCGTTCAAGGGGGATTGCGATCCCTCGGCGCTCAAGAGCAACACGTTCAAGATGGAATGGCCGCCGCGCTCGGGCAAGCAGCGCGAATTTCCTGAAGTCGATCGCGCAGCATTCTTCGCGATTGATGCCGCCCACGAAAAAATCCACCCCGCCGAATTGGAGCTTGTGGAAAGGCTGAGGCGCGTGCTTGCCAGCGGCACTGGCACGAGCCCGGCGGATAGGTGAGTCAGGATTTGGAATTAGAGAACAACGGAGTCTCTGCGGCCCGCAAATGAGGTCGGTAGTTGGACATCGAAAGCACGCGAATGAAGTCAGATGGCGATTTCGCTGCCTCGTCTAGGAGTTCCCGCTTCATAAGCGAGACAAACAGGGCGCAGGAGCGAGCTTGGCAATTCACCGAACGATAGGGATTGAACTCAATGTCGGTAAATCCTGCATAGGCGCAAAGCTTCTGCCCCCATTCGCGCCAGTCCTTAAGGAAGTCGATGTACAGCCAGTCGTAAAACGCGGTCTTTGGCTCCAGCGGCCATAGGAAGTCGTCAAACATGAATCCCCTGAGGGCACCTGATCCCGTAAGCCGGGGGTCCCTTTTGGCCGCGCGGACGTCCTTGTCATACAGGTCGGTGAACGGGCCCCCGTGGGCGAATACCTTGCTTCCCTGGAATGCGCACTCCAAAGGGATTTCGCGCGACGCAGTCTTGATCTTGATGTGGAAAGCGCTTAGATGTCTGCCCCGCTTGTTTTCGGACTTAGTGGAGACCTCGAGCAGCGGCGAAAGTCCGGCGGCGGCCGCGGCTTCGTGGAGCGTCCTGATATTCTTCTCCTTTTGAGTCGGCGCGAAACCTGGATGCCATTTCATGGGAAAATAGACTTCTCTAACGAGATCTTCTGTCTCGGGTACAGGGACAAAAACCGGTCGTTCAGCCATGGGGCAGGTACCTCTCGAAGAACTTTAGTGGAACGTGGTCGGGTATTAGAATCTCGCAAAGTTCAGCCTGATCGAGGCGCGCCTTGACGTCCGGGTCGCGCCAATTCGTACGTTCGCATATTACCTCGAGGTCGATGAGATGCAGGCTTTCTCGTAGCGCATAAATCGGCATGCCCGACTTATTGGCGACGCCGGGCGAAAACATGGCGCCGTCGATTTCCATCACCTTTCGGTCGATATAGAGCCATGCAGTTCGTTCGATCCGCCCGTCCTGCTTGGCTCGATATTCCATGGGATGGTTTGTGCGAAAGCAAAGATGGACGAAGCAGTCCATGCCAGACATCTGATCCGCTTCCAGACTCCAATCATTTCCGCCCGGGTGAACATTTTCTACACCCATCTCCTTTAGCTTTTGAAAGGAGTAAAGGCCGCCTAGGTCCCGTATCGACGCAATGTTCCTGCTATCAGTGAAATGATGGAGCCATCGTATCCGGTCGAGACCTGCTCTCGCCATGCCATCATTTTAGACCTGTGCGCGGGTGCTCAGGAAGTCCTCGTCGGCGGCGCGGCGGTTGGGCGTGGGCAGAAACGCTTTGCGTTTTGGGACCTCGATACATAAAATCGAATGTCCTCATCACCAGAGATGACCTCGGATTCCATGCAAAGTTCACGCGGACCGTACCGCTTTGCGGCGCTGACATCGTGCTGCACGGTGCTGCTGCTGATGGCGGGAGCGCTCGTCACCAACAATGACGCTGGAGATTCGGTTCCCGACTGGCCGCTGGCGTACGGCAGGCTGATCCCACCGCTGATCGGTGGAATCCGATTCGAATACACGCACCGGGTGGTGGCCGGGATCGTCGCGATTTTGACGCTGATTCTGGCGATCTGGCTGACGTTTGCGAAGGTCAGGCCGCTGGCGAAGAAACTTGGCTGGATTGCGCTTGTGCTGGTGCTGGCGCAGGCGACGCTGGGCGCGCTGCGCGTCTACGAATTTCATCCGATGCTTTCGGCGACAGCGCATGCGACGCTCGCGCAGATTTTCTTCATTACGATCGTGGGGCTCTCGCTCTATTTGAGCCCGTGGTGGAATGCGGAGCTTCCTCGATTGCAGGATTCCAAAAGACCAAGCCTGCGCACGCTGACGACACTGACGACGCTCGCGATTCTCGCGCAACTGATTTTGGGGGCGGCGTTCCGGCACGGCGCCTTCGGAATTCAGCCGCATTTGTGGGGCGCAGGAGTGGTGACGTTCATGGTCGTGTGGGCAGGGCGAGCGGCGAAGAAGCGCTTCCGAGAAAATCGCGACTTGCGGCGAGCGACGATCTTGCTGCATTCGTTTTTCGGGTTGCAGATCTTGCTGGGATTTTCGGCATGGTACGCGGTGCGGGTGATCGCGCCCGAATCTCCGCAGCCGACGGTGGCATTTGTGACGCTGACGGTGGCGCACGTGCTGGGCGGCGCGCTGACGCTGGCGGCGTCGGTGATTTTCACGCTGACGGCGTTTCGGCTGATTCCCGGCGGGGCCGCCGAATCGCAGGCCGCGCATTCCACGCAAAGTGCGAGGGCGCTGTGACGAGCGAGACGCGCGTCGACACGGTTTCTGGGATGGAGAAGCCGTGGGCGTACGTCGTGCTGACGAAGCCGGACGTGACCTTCCTCGTGGTGATCACGACGGTCGCGGGGTTTTATCTCGGTTCGACCGGCCCGCTCGACTGGGCGCGGCTGCTGCACACGCTGGGCGGGACGCTGCTGGTGGCGTGCGGGACGGCGGCGCTCAATCAATACATCGAGCGCGAGATGGACGCGGTGATGCGGCGGACCGCGGCGCGGCCGTTGCCATCCGGACAACTGAGGCCGCGCGAGGTCGTGACGTTCGGCGTCGTATGCATCGCGATTGGCGCGGCGTGGCTGGCGCTGGCGGTGAATCTGCTATCGGCGCTGGTCGCGCTGGCGACGACGGTGCTTTATCTCGGGCTATACACGCCGCTCAAGACGCGCACAACGCTATCGACCGCGGTCGGCGCGATTCCGGGCGCCCTGCCTCCGATGATCGGATGGGCCGCGGCGCACGGGACGCTTTCGCTTGGCGGATGGGTGCTGTTCGCGATTTTGTTTGTTTGGCAATTCCCGCATTTCATGGCGATCGCCTGGATGTACCGCGAAGACTACGCGCGCGCGGGAATCAAGATGCTGCCGACCGTCGATCCGAAGGGGCACGCGACGTTCAGGCAGATCGTGATGGCGTCGGCGGTGCTGGTGTGGGTGAGCGCGCTGCCGTCGGTGATCGGCATGGCGGGAACTTGGTATTTCTTCGGCGCGCTGGCGCTGGGGATGTTGCTGCTGCAAGTCGGGCTGTGGGCGAACCGCTCGCGCACGAACGTGCGCGCGAAATGGTTGATGCACGCGACGGTCGCGCACATTCCGTTGCTGCTCGTGTGGCTGATCCTCGATAAGTTGATGTTGCGGTGAGCCTCGCGTCTCTGCCGGCCGTCAACGCTTCCCTGAATGGCGCGTGCACGATCTTGCTCGTGTGCGGATTTTTTGCGATTCGCGCACGAAAAATTTCGCTGCACCGCTTTTTCATGGTGACGGCGTTTTTCTGTTCGGCGATCTTTCTGGTTCTTTACCTCTACTTCCATTTCCACGCAGGGATCATTCGCTTCGGCGGACAGGGGTGGATTCGGCCTGTCTACTTCGCGATTCTGATCACGCACACGACGCTGGCGGTGGTGATCGTGCCGCTGGTGCTGATCACGCTCTCTCGTGCGCTGCGAGAGCGGTTCGACAAGCACCGGGCCATCGCGCGATGGACGCTGCCGCTATGGCTGTATGTGTCGATTACCGGCGTGATTGTGTATTGGCTGCTTTATATTGCGTACAAGCCGATCCTGCCGGCGGAGTTTCCTTCGTAGGATTCACGAAGCAATCAAGAGAGATCCCTCGGTCCTCCGCCGAGACGGACTCCGTCCCTTCGTGCCTCAGGGCAAGCGGGATGAGCATCCTGACCGGATGCTTACTTGTACGAGACGACGGCTTGGCCGTTGGCGATCTGGATGTCGTTGATGTCGTCCGGGAGGCGTAGCTTTTCGCGGTTTTCTGGCGAAGCCATTAGTTTGTCGACCGCCGATTGAAGCACAGATTGCGGCAGCGGCATGTCGCCGAGCTTGCCGCCAATGGGATCGAACTTCAGATAGCCATTCTGCGAGCCGAGATGGCCATCGAGCTCCAGCGAGAGATCCTTGCCGTGAAAGTCGAAGACGACGTAGGCCCTGACGAGATCGCCGTCCATATTGACTTTGACGTCTTTCACCGAAGATTGGACCTGGTCGAGCGTGGCCGTTTGGTCGTTGAGCGCTGCGGCAGGATCGGCGGGGGGCGCGGCCGGCGGGGCGCTCGCGCTGCTCGGAACGCTACCGCTCGGAGCTGAACCGCTGGTCTGGAAACTCTTAGCGAGGTAGGAATTGAGCTCGGTGCTGTCGAGGGTCACGGGTTGGGCTGGCTGGCCGGCGGCCTTGGCCTGGTCGGCGGCGGCAAGCTTCTGGTAGACTCGGGCTGCGGCGGCTGGGTCGACTGGGATCGCCGGTGCCGGCGCCTTGTGGAGGATCAGCACCAGAATCAACAGGATTCCGGCGAGATTCAGCCAGCCCAGAATCTGGTAGACCGTCCTCGAACGGCTGCTTTCGGCCATGGGGATGTCCTTTAGGACCAGTCTAGCAAGGGGCAGAGAATCGCCAGCGATGCGGGCACCGGCGGTAGCGAATCGTCCACTGGCCCTAAGGGCAGATGCGGCGCGGGGCAGCCGCCTGACAGTCGAGCAGAAGCATTTGCGCTCAGGGCCCAATTCATCCCAACGCGAGGCGATGGTGTTACCGAAGAGATAGTGCCGCGGAGGCACACAGGAGTGGTCTTCGCGTTGACATGGTTCTAGTACCCACCGAAACTTAGCCTTGGGGCCAGTCCGACGCACGGGGAGTCCGTCGGAACATGAGGTGGGGCATGCGACGTACTTCTACAAGATCGGTCATCTATGGCTGGCTTCGTGTGTTTGCGGTGATCGCGACACTGCTCGCGGCGCCGCTGGCACGATGCCAATCCACTTCCGCTGACCAGGACCCGTCGACCGATACAACTGCCGATTCCGCGTACGAAACGATACGCCCGGTTCCGATCTTTTCCGCTGGCGTTGCCTACAACTCGTTCTTTGACGGCGGCGTGGACAACGTGCACCCGCTGGTTTCGCCAGTCACACTGATACCCTTCGGGCAGAACTGGCTGATCGAGTCGCGCGAGACTTTCGAAATCAACCTCGCTCCTGTTCCCGGCGAGAGCGGATATCACGGCGCGCTACAAAAGGAAGTCGACTACCTCCAGCTTGACTACATCGCCAATTCGCACATGACCGTAACCGTTGGGAGGTTCCTGACGCCCTTTGGAGTTTTCAACGAGCGGCTCTATCCGGTCTGGATTCGAGATCTGCAGACCGACCCGTTGATCCTGCCGATCGCCACCGGGCCGAGCGGCGCGGGCACGGGCGCGATGGTGCGCGGCGGGTTCGACCTGACGTCAAAAGTGGAGATCAACTACGCGACGTACTTTTCGACGCTGAGCACGGACACGCCGCTGGATTCGGAGCGGATGGCGGGGATGCGCGCTGGAATTTTTCTCACCGGGCCGCGATTGGAATTCGGCGGATCGTTCCAGCACCTGTTGCAGGGAGATCGCTCGAACGCGTTCGGGTTTCACGCGGCGTGGCAGCCGCGGTCGCTTCCGCTTGACCTTCGCGCCGAGTACGCGCGCGCGGACACGGGAAGTGGCTATTGGGTCGAGTCGGCATACAAATTGAGCCAGATCCCGGTTTGGAGGGACGAGCTGCGGCATGTGCAAGTCGTGGGAAGGATGCAACAGTATTTCACCGGTGTCGTGCCGGATGACGACCTGCCCGCCGTGAACACGCGCCTTTTCGAGTTCGGACTCAACTACTACTTTTACGATGACCTGCGGATCGTGAGCAGTTACGGCAGGCAGTTCGCGCCGGAAGGCGGAAACATGAACATATGGAATGTGGGCCTGACGTACCGGTTCGTGCTTCCGATCGGCCACGGAGACATTCAATGAGCCGCCGATCGCCAATCTTGTGGCTCGTGATCGCCGCGAGCGGAATTTGCGGAGCGGCCAGTGCTGCTCACGGGCAGCAAGGGGACAACGCCGTTCAGCAACCGGCGATGGTTCCGGCGTCAGTTCCAGCTTCGGCGCCGGCGGCGTCAGATTCAAATGTGGGCACAGCCGGGGCAACGGCGAGCCCGGCTCCGGCGGCTGCGGCGCCGGCTTCGGCGACTCGCTCCGCAGGAACTGCGCATGCATCATCGGCGGCATCTCCCGCGGTGCGAGAGCGTGAATCGCTGCTGATCGAGGGCGAGAAGCGTTTCGGCACGAATTGCGGTCGATGCCACCAATCGCCGCATCATTTTCCACCTCGGATGATGGCGACGGTCGTGCGGCACATGCGGGTGCGAGCCACGATCACCGACGAGGACATGCGGCTGATCCTGCTTTACATGACGCAGTAGACCGCGCATGCCCGACGACAGCAAATCGCGGCACAACCGCGCAATCAAATCCGCGTGCCTGATTGGCGCGATTCTTTCTGTGACATTCGCACAGCGAGCGGCACGCGGCCAGGACGCCACGCCGCAGGTGATCGAGGTGCTCGCCGATCACGACAGCCGGTACAAGATCACGGGTATGAAGGAGCCGATGATCACGGTTCACGCGGGACAGCCGGTGATGCTGAAAATTACGGCAGTGAAGGCAAAGGACCACAACCGGAACGGGTCGATTCACGGATTTTGCCTGCTGCGAGCGAAGGACCGGTCACACGTCCCGGGCTGGGATTGGGAGCTGAAGCCGGGGCTCAACCAGATCAGCGCAGTAGCGCCGAGCGAGCCCGGAGAGTACATCGTGGTTTGCACGGTGATTTGCAGCTCGGAGCACGAGGGCATGCACATGAAGTTCATCGTGCTGCCTTGAGCAATTCATCGAATTGCTGCAGGCGGATGAAGAGCGCGGGCCGGCGCGTTCTAGATAGTCTGGGGGAAAAACAGGCGATGGGGAAGAAACGTCGGCGCGGATGGATGTTGACGCTTGTTGCGGCGGCTTGCATGGTCTGTTTTGCAGGCGGCGGACAAGAGCGCGTTTTTGTCGGAGAGATCGGCGATTCGCAATGCGCGCTGAACGTTCACTCGCTCAGCCGATCGCACAAGGAAATGCTGAAGAAACCGGGCGTGGGGACCTCGGCCGCGGATTGCGCGCGATACTGCGTGAAGAATCTGGGCGGTGTTTTCGTGCTCGTGGTGAAGGAAAAGGTCTACAAACTGGATAATCAAGTACTCGCCGAGAAGAACGCCGGATTGAAAGTAAAACTCACCGGTGTCCTCGATCCGCAGACCAACGTCATCGCAGTTCAATCGATGGAGCCTCTTAAGACGCAGTAACCGGGATTTCGAGTGGCCGGCTCAGAACTACTCTAAGGCTCGGGTGTCAGCGGCTTCAGGTGATGCAAGGGTCGGTAGTGTTGCAACTCGAGCAGACGCGCCTGATAGAGGATTCCCAGGCACCCGGAGATATCCCAATCGGGTGCGCAGATCACATCGCGCTTCGTTAGCCACTCTTTCTGTTCGCGGATCAACTGATCGGCGTCGTCGCCTTCCAATTGGTCCTGAAGCCGGGCGTAGGTGTCTGCGACTCGGACATCGAGGAACGCGACGCCTTGTAAGTAGCAGACCGCATCCTCGATGCCGGTCTTGGCCTTCGCGCAATCGAAGCTGGTGTGGTAGGGCTGAGCGGCCTTGATCGAGACAGGCTGAAATTCCTTTTGTCCGGCACTCCAGCGGAACTTGATCACCAGGGGATCGGTTCGGCCGGAAGTATCGTGAAACGTTTCGACGAGCATGCCGTCGGCAGCAGCGAGATCGTAAAAGACGCGCCCGAGAAGAACACCCATCCTCGCGCGCGGATAATCGCCGGGAGCTGTGATCGGATCATGGATTTTCAATTCGGCCAAGGATTGATCGGGCTGGCGTGCGAACACGGCGTGGACATCAGGTCCCGCCGTACCCGTGTTACACGTCGAGGCTACGACGACGGCCTGGCCGATTCCGTCGCGAGTGAAGTCGAAATTCCCGAAGGCGTTGATCGAGACATCTCCGGGCTCGCACCCAGCTGTCTTCGCGATATGCTGCGTGATCTCGTCCTCTGAAATTTTCGTTTTGGAGTCTTGAGCAAAAGTAGGACCGGCGCCGAGCAGCGCCAGCGCGAGCACAAAGAAGCTTTTCATTGTCGCTCAACCGTCAAATGATTATTGCAGGGCCTTGATCACGGCATCGGTAAATTGCGCGGTCGTTGACGTGCCGCCGACATCTTTCGTAAGCGATTTTCCTTCGCGATAGACGCGATCGAGGGCGGCTTCGACCCGGCGCGCGGCGGACGATTCGCCGATGTGGTCGAGCATCATGACGGCGCTCATCAGGAGCGCGGTCGGATTGGCGATGCCTTTGCCTGCGATGTCGGGCGCAGTCCCATGAACGGCTTCGAAGATCGCAGCATCCTTGCCGATGTTGCCGCTCGGGACGACGCCCAGCCCGCCGACAAGCCCCGCGGCGAGGTCGCTCATGATGTCGCCGTAGAGATTGGTGAGGAGAAGCATGTCGAATTGGTGCGGATTGAGGACCATCTGCATGCAGGCATTGTCGATGATGAGTTCTTTGTATTCGACCTCAGGATATTCCTTTGCCACACTGCGAATGGAGGTCAGAAACAAACCATCCGACATTTTCATGATGTTGGCTTTGTGGATGCCGTGAATTCGCTTGCGTCCGTGCTTGCGGGCGTACTCGAAAGCGAATCGGGCGATGCGAGTGGAAGCCTTCTCTGTGATGATCTTCAGGCTCTCGACCACGCCCGGGACGACTTCGTGCTCAAGGCCGGCGTAGAGATCTTCGGTGTTTTCGCGGATGAGGACTATGTCGACATTCTCGAAGCGCGACTTTACGCCGGGCAGATTCTTGACCGGGCGGACGTTGGCGTAGAGGTCGAGCGCTTTGCGCAGGCCGACGTTGATGCTGGGATGGCCGACGGCGACTCCGGTCGCGAGAGGGCCCTTGAGCGCGATGCGATTCCGGCGGATCGACTCGATCAGCTCCGCGTTCATCGCATAGGAGCCCCGGCGATCGACGTCGCCGCGCGCGGCCATTTCCTCCCAAGTGATGGAGACGCCTGTGGCGGCAAGGATCGCTTTGACGGCTGACGAGACTTCGGGTCCGATCCCGTCACCCGAGATCAGTGTAATCGCATGATTCATCGTGATGAATTCAGTTTATACGGAATTGGCGCGGAGATGTGGGCCGAGTTTGCGGCCAGCGTTCGCGAATATCACCGCAGGCACGAGACTTCCGACGCGAGATGGTGACGAAAAAGCAGCGTCCATGCAGGGGTTTGAGGAATCTGATATAATGGCTTTGCAAGTCAGGCGCTGCGGGTTTTGAGCGCTCAAATTTGGGAGGCTTCATAATGGTTCAATTGACGCCTGTGGCAGTCAATAAAGTGAAGGAGATTCTTGGGCAGCAGACGCCTGTGCCGACGGGCCTGCGCGTCGCGGTGGTAGGCGGAGGCTGCTCGGGCTTCAGCTACCGGATGGCGTTCGAGAACCAGATCAACGAGGCGAGCGACAACATCTACGAGTTCGACGGCCTGAAGGTGCTGGTCGACCAGATGAGCGAAATGTACCTCGACGGCGTGTCGATCGACTATATCGAGACGCTCGAGGGCGCGGGATTCAAGTTCAACAACCCGAACGTGAAGAGCACATGCGGGTGCGGCAGCTCGTTTACGGTGTAAGCAGAGCCGGACAAGTTTCTCTCTCTTTGCAAGGGCTCCCGGAGGCAAGACTTCCGGGAGCTTTTGTTTTTGGGCGCACCACGGGCGAGAAGAGGAAAAGCAGAAGCAGATCCCTCGCCACCGTTCGCGAAGAACGCTACCGGGCTCGGGATGACAGACCTGCGGGGTGGAGGTCGGAGTGAGGATTGAAAACGGGGCAGACGGACCGTATCCTGTGGGGCTCACATGAAGATCGCCTTGGCGCAGTTCAACCCGACCGTCGGTGATTTTGAAGGGAACCGCGCGCGCATTTTGGAGATGGCGCGCGAGGCAAAAGCGGGCGGCGCGGACCTGGCCCTTTTTTCCGAACTTTGCATTTGCGGATATCCGCCGCAAGACCTGATCGAGCGGCCGTCGTTTGTGGCGCGCAATCAGCAGGAACTCGTGTGCCTGGCGAAAGAGATCCCGCTCCATGCGCTGGTCGGCTTCGTCGGAAAGGCGCAGGATGATACGGGGAAGCCTGTCGCCAATTCGGCGGCGCTAATCGCACCGGGGAAGATTCTCTTCGAGCAGCGCAAGATGCTGCTGCCCACATACGACGTATTCGACGAGACGCGTTACTTCCAGCCGGCGCACACGCAGTACTCGTTCCCACTAGGGAAGGAATCACTCGGCATCACGATTTGCGAGGACACCTGGAATGACAAGAGCTTCTGGCCCGAAAGGCTCTATGACCGCGATCCTGTAGCGGAGCTCGTGGCGAAGGGAAGCTCGATCATCCTGAATTTGTCGTCCTCTCCGTACACGCTGGGCAAGCGAGGGCTGAGGCAGGACATGCTGGGCGCTGTCGCGCGGGATCGGGGCGTGCCCGTCGTGTACGTGAATCAGGTGGGCGGGAACGACAGCCTGATCTTCGACGGATCGAGCATTGCGTTCGCGAAGGACGGTCGCGTGGCGGCGCGGGCGAAGTCCTTTGAGGAGGATTTGATCTATTTCGACACCGAGACGGGGAAGGGCGACATGCGCCCGGCGATGGACGACGAGTTCGAGGCGGCGTACCACGCGCTCGTGCTTGGCACGCGCGACTACATGCGCAAGTGCGGATTCCGAAGGGCCGTGATCGGATTGAGCGGCGGCATCGATTCGGCGCTGGTCGCGGTACTGGCCACGGCGGCGATTGGCAAAGAAAACGTGCTGGGAGTGTCGATGCCCGGGCCGTATTCGTCCGAAGGGAGCGTGCGGGACGCGAAGCAGTTGGCTGCGAATCTGGGCATCGATCTGATCACGTTGCCGATCACCGAAACATTCGACACCTACCGGAAGGCGCTCGCTCTGGCGTTTGTAGGCCGAGCCGAGGATGTGACCGAAGAGAATATTCAGGCCCGAATTCGTGGCAATTTTCTGATGGCGCTCTCGAACAAATACGGTTCGCTCGTGCTGAGCACCGGGAATAAGTCGGAGCTTGCGGTCGGATATTGCACGCTGTATGGCGACATGGCCGGCGGGTTGGGCGTGATTTCCGATGTTCCGAAGACGATGGTGTACGACCTGGCCAGGTACATCAACCGAACGAAAGAGATTATTCCACAGGCGACGATGACGAAGCCGCCGTCGGCAGAGTTGCGGCCGAACCAGAAGGACACGGATACGCTGCAGCCATACGAGGACCTCGACCGGATCTTGAAGGGCTACGTCGAAGATTTGCAGAGCCCAGAGCAGATTGCGCAAGAATGCCTGCTGCCGCTGGACATCGTGAAGTCGGTGGCCCTGCAGGTCGACCGAAGCGAGTACAAGCGGAAACAAGCGCCGCCGGGGCTGAAGCTGACTTCGAAGGCGTTCAGCGTGGGCCGAAGGTTTCCTCTGGCGCAGAAGTATTCGGTATAGGGACGCCCGAAACGCTGTGCCTGTCCCACCGGCAGCGTAAAGAGGGATTCTTCGACTCCGTGGCCGAACGTCCCGCAAGAACGGGACGCCATGCGGGTCCGGCCACTTCGCTCAGAATGACGAGCCATTGGCGATGTGGCGTTCGAACGTACTAGACTCCGATGACTTTGACGAGTTCGCGGACGGAAGCGGCGGACTTGTCGAGCGCAGCCTTCTCCTCCGGCGTGAGCTTGATCTCGATGATCTGCTCGACCCCCTGCGCTCCTAGCTTGACCGGCACACCCACGAAGAGGCCATTGATTCCGTATTCGCCTTCGAGATAAACCGCGCAGGGAAGAATCTTCTTCTTGTCCTTTAAGATTGCTTCGACCATTTCAACAGCAGCGGCGGAAGGTGCGTAGTAGGCAGAGCCCGTCTTCAAGAGATTCACAATCTCCGCGCCGCCTTGGCGAGTGCGCTTGATAATGGCTTCAAGTTTTTCTTTAGGGATCAATTCGGTGATCGGGACGCCCGCAACGGTCGAATAGCGCGCGAGAGGAACCATGTCGTCGCCGTGGCCTCCGAGAACGAACGAATGAACATTCTCGACCGAGACGTTCAGTTCCTGCGCAACGAAAGTGCTCATGCGCGCGGAGTCGAGGACGCCAGCCATACCCATGACGCGATGCCTGGGGAAGCCGCTGACTTTGAAGGCGGCCTGCGCCATGGCGTCGAGCGGATTGGTGACGATGATGAGGATGGCGTTGGGCGAGAGCTTGACGATGGCTTCGACGACGGCTTTGATCACGTCGTAGTTGGCCTTGAGCAGGTCGTCACGACTCATGCCCGGCTTGCGAGGGAAACCCGCAGTGATGACCACGATGTCGCTGCCTGCGGTCTCTTTGTAGTCGCCGCCGGCGGTGGAGATTCCGACGGCGTCAACGCTCGCGCCAAGGATGGGCGCCGATTCGGCCATGTCGAGAGCCTTGCCAGCCGGCACGCCTTCAAGGATGTCGGTCAGTACGACGTCGGCGAGGCCAGCATCATGTATTCGTTGAGCTGTCGTCGAGCCGACGAAACCGCCGCCGACGACGGTGACTTTCTTACGCATTCCAGGCTCCTGTAAGACTTGAGGTTTTACGCGACGCAGAGTGCTGCATTGCGGCACTCAAATTCAAAGCCAAATTCCTTGCTTCGCTCGGAATGACAGATTGAACGCTATCGCACGGCCGGAACGGGCGCGCTCATGTTCTCGATGATCGAAGTGGCAAAGTCGGTGGTGCTGACTTTGGTCGCGCCGGTCATGAGGCGCTCGAGATCGTAGGTCACGCGCTTTTGCTGAATCGTCCGCTCGATGCCGGACTCGATCAGGCGGCCGACCTCCTTCCATCCCATAAAATCAAACATCATCACGCCCGAGAGCATCACCGAACTCGGATTGATCACGTCCTTGTCGGCGTATTTCGGCGCCGTGCCGTGCGTGGCCTCGAAACAGCCGTAGCCATCGCCGATATTCGCGCCGGGCGCCATGCCCAAGCCGCCGACCTGTGCAGCGCAGGCGTCCGAGATATAGTCGCCATTCAAATTCGGCGTGGCGAAAACTTGATACTCGTCGGCGCGCGTGAGCACCTGCTGGAAGACGGAATCGGCAATGCGGTCGTTGATCAGCAGCTTTTTCTTCCACTGGCCGCGGCCGTGCGTGGCGTAGATGGCATCAAGTGTTTGTTGAACTTCTGCGGCAACCTTTTTTCGAAAATCCGCTGTAGCGTGTTCGAGGCCGGGCTCGATCAGCTCGGCGTTTTTCTCGACCGAGATGTTCGGGTCGCTGTCTTTGTTACCGATAATCCAGCTTTCGCGCTCGGTGACGATCTGGCTGCGGAATTCCTCGACGGCGAGCTCGTAGCCCCAATCGCGGAACGCGCCTTCCGTGAACTTCATGATGTTGCCCTTATGGACGAGCGTGACCACGCGGCGGTTATTTTCAAGAGCGTACTGAATTGCGCGACGCACGAGGCGCTTGGTATTGCCCGGTGAAATCGGTTTGATGCCGATGCCGGCGAGCGGAGGCAGTTTCTTCTTGGCGCCTTTCAGCATTTCGTCATTGATAAAGGCGGCGATCTTCTCGGCTTCCGGCGTGCCGGATTTCCACTCGATACCCGCGTAAACGTCCTCGGTGTTTTCGCGGTAGATGACGACGTTCATGCGCTCGGGATGCTTCATTGGCGTCGGCACGCCTTCGAAATAGCGAACCGGACGGACGCAGGCGTAGAGATCGAGCAGTTGGCGAAGGGTCACGTTGAGCGAGCGAATGCCGCCACCGACAGGAGTGGTCAGCGGACCCTTGATCGCAATGCGGAAGTCGCGGATCGCGTCGACGGTGTCTTGAGGCAGCCAGTCCTTGAAGAGATTGAATGACTCTTCGCCGGCGTAAATTTTGAGCCAGGCGATCTTGCGTTTTCCGCCGTAGGCTTTTTCGACGGCTGCGTCGAAGACGCGGCGCGAAGCGCGCCAGATGTCGCGGCCGGTGCCGTCGCCTTCGATATACGGAATAATCGGCCGATCCGGGACGCGAAATTCGCCGCCGACGCAGTCGATGGGCTTGCCATCGGACGGAACTGCAATGCCGCTATAGGAACTCTTCATTGAATCCACTCACCCCCGAACGTGCCCGAGCGCACGGACTGACAATTGCGAAACTTGCAATCGAACCGAATACCTTAGCACAAGTTTGCGTTGATGAGACGTGCAGCGAAGCTCGAAATTTTTGAGCAAATACATTCATTTCGGGGCGGCCGAGGAAATTCTTGCCGAGCGTCTCGGATGATGAAGTATCGGTTGAGAAAAATCTCGGGTTTGGAGATTCGAGATACGTTCGGGATTATTCAACTCGAACTGGAGATGTCGGCAGACCGACGAGAGTATTTCAAGAATAATATGAAGGCGCCGCACGCTGCCTCGCGCCGCCGGTGGACCGCACTATCAGAGCGATCACGACGCCCATGAGGAATCCGCCTACGTGCGCCCACCAAGCGACTCCACCTGTTGCGGCCGAACCGAGTGAACTGAGGCCGCTCAGAAACTGCACGACGAACCAGAGGCCGATGAAAATCACAGCGGGAATTCTCCAGGTGAACCAAATAACGATGATCGGAACGAGCGTCAGAATGCGCGAGCCAGGGAAGAAGACGATGTAGGCACCGAGCACGCCCGAGATGGCGCCGCTGGCGCCGATCGAGGGCACGTGCGAGCCCCACGAGAAGAGCGCTTGAGACACTCCGGAACCGAGTCCGCAAACGAGATAAAAAAGCAAGTAAGGCAGAGACCTGAGGCGATCTTCCACATTCGCGCCGAAGATCCAGAGAAACCACATATTGCCGATGATGTGAAGCCATCCACCATGGAGGAACATGCAAGTGAAGAGAGGCAAAAACGCCTGCTCCGGTGTGTATCGCTTGCCTGTCAGCGCCAGAGACATTTTCGCCGGAATGAGCCCGTACGTTTTGATAAAAGTTTCCTGAGCGGCAGGCGGCAACAGTTCTTGATGAAAGAAAACGAGGATGTTCACGAGGATCAACAGCAACGTGATGATGGGGAACGAGCGGCGTGGCGTCATGTCCTTGAGCGGGATCATGCGCGGACTCCTTGCGTCACCGCCGCACGAGCGGCCTGCTGCAACTCGGCATCCGAGTAGGCTGGCTCCGACCGATTGCCGGAATGCCGCAGGGGTTCAATTTCATCGAGAGAAGCGATTCGGCCGCGCGCGCCCGGCGCAGTGCAATTGAGAGCAGCGGCTGCACAACTGAATTCGAGAATCTTAGCGACAGGCCAGCCGCGGTTCAGACCAAAGACGAACGCACCGTGAAAGATGTCACCCGCGCCAGTCGTGTCGACGGCCTGCACGCGATAACCAGGGCACAGAATGAATTGCTCACGGTCCCATCCGAGGACACCGAGACGGCCGAGGGTTGCCGCGGTCAAGCGACACTTGAATTGCGTGGAAATTTTCGGAAGCGACTTGAGCAGACTGGCCTCGCCAGTCAGCCTTTCAGGAAAATCTTTCGACGCGATGGGAAAGTCGACATATTGAAGTAAATCTTGAACACCTGGATAAAGATTGTCGAAATCGCCGACGACGGGAACATGTTCTTCGCGAGCCCAGCGAGCGGCCTGGGCGGCTGCCGCGGTATCGTGCCCATCGATCAGCAACGCGCGCGCGCCGAATATGAAGTCACGCTTGAGATCGCTTGGGCGCAGAGCGATCGAGGAATCGCGCTTCCAAAGCACCGTGCGCTCACCGGAAGATTCGTCGACTAGGATATATGCGATCTGACTTGAACAGCTTTGCGCGACAATCCAATGCACGTCGACGCCGGCGCGTTCCATTTCGCGCCGCTGAAGCTTACCCGCGTCGTCATCTCCAATCTTGCCGACGTAGCGCGTGGCAAGGCCCCAGCGCTGACATGCGACGATGGCGCTCGCAACCTGGCCTCCGGGTGCGACTTCTGCCGACAGGATCTCGATCTTCGAATCCGAGGCAGGGAAGCGCGGAAGACGAAGGATCGTATCGGTGGCGTTGATGCCGATACCGACGACATCGACAGTCGAAGATTTGCGCGCGGGATTCATGCGAGAAACACTCTAGCCGAGCTTGTGAATTTTTCAAACGGGCGCGCGAAAATTGGAGAAATACGGTTTAGCAATTGCGCGACCTGCATGCCTGTGGTAGAAAAATTTGTCCCGATGTGCGGCTCGCGAAGGAGCGAGCTGTTAGCAGGTCGGCCCGCCGACACGCCGATGCCACTCCGCGACTCCGAGGCAATCATCCTGCAGCATTACGCGCTCGGTGAAGCAGACTGGCTCGTCAGCTTTTTGACGCGCACGATGGGCCGTGTGCGCGGCGTTGCAGCGGGGGCGCGGCGGCCGAAGAGCCGCTTCGGGTCGACGCTCGAAAGGCTCTCGCACGTGCGCATCTGGTTTTTCGAGCGCGAAAACCGCGAGCTGGTGCGCGTCAGCCAATGCGAAATGATCGAGTCGTTCATCGACGCGTTTCGCGAGTATGCGTCGAGCGTGGCGCTGGGGATTTTTAGCGAAGTGACGGAAGCGGTGCTGCCGGAGCACGAGGCCTCGGACGCAAATTTTCGATTGCTTTTGCTTGCAGCGCAGACGGTGAAGAGGACGGGAAAGCCAGAGCTGCCGCTAGCGTACTTCGCACTTTGGACCGTGAAGCTTGGGGGCTGGCTTCCGTCGCTTGAGCGCTGCGGCAGATGCGGGAGCGTTTTGGTTGAAGAGGCGCCCGCGTATTTTTCGCCGAGCGGCTCGGTGCTCGCGTGCGGCAAGTGCAGGACGCCTGGGATGCGAGTGATATCGGCACCGGCGTTATCACTGGCGCGAAAGATGCTTGCTGAAAGGCTCGATCGTGTCGTGGCCGGCACAGCGGCAAGTTCTTCGGCTCGATCCGCCAGGGAATTGACGGACGCGATGCTGGACGTGATCGAGCATCAGATCGACCGCAAACTTAAATCTCGAGAGTTACTGGAGCAGCCAGCGTGAAGCGTCACGCCCTCAGATCGAAAGCGAAAGTTACACATGCGAAGCCGCAGGGGCTGACATTTCAGGATCTTCTACTAAAGCTTGAAGAATATTGGGCGCGCAAGGACTGTGTGCTCCAGCAACCCTACGACATCGAAGTCGGTGCGGGCACGATGCATCCCGAAACATTCTTGCGCGTGCTCGGTCCGGAGCCGTATCGAGTCGTCTACGTCCAACCGAGCCGGCGCCCCGCCGATGGCCGCTACGGTGAAAATCCAAATCGGCTCTACAAACACACGCAGCTTCAGGTGGTACTCAAGCCTTCACCTGCGAACATTCAGGACATATATCTCGATAGCCTCGCCGCCGTTGGAATCGATCTGAAGGAGCACGATATCCGCTTCGAGGAAGACAATTGGGAGTCGCCAACACTCGGCGCATGGGGAATCGGCTGGCAAGTGCTTCTCGATGGGCTCGAGATCACACAGTTCACATACTTTCAGCAGTGCGGCGGGGTCGATCTTGATCCGACTTCGGTTGAGCTGACGTATGGGCTCGATCGCATCGCAGCGTATCTGCAGGGCGTTGACAACGTGTTCGATGTGCGATGGTCGGATTCGATGACCTACGGCCAGGTGCGACTGGCGGAGGAGCAGCAATTTTCGGCCTACAGCTTTGATTGGGCTGACGTGAAGTCAATTAGAGCGGAGTTTGACCTACATGAGAAAGAAGCGGACCGGCTGTTCAGCGACTTCACCAGCGCAATGCGCAGTTCGGAACTCGGTCGACCGTGGACAACGCCCGAAAAGTTGCGCTTCCCAGTTCTCGCCGCGTATGACCTTTGCTTGAAATGTTCTCACTTGTTCAATGTACTTGACTCGCGCGGCGCGATCTCCGTAACAGAGCGTGCGGCGATGATCGGTCGCGTTCGCAAGCTCGCCACACAAGTGGCCCGTGCATGGTTAGAACAACGAGGATTGCTGAGAGATCAAGATCAAGCGGCTGCCGCGGCGAAGGTGGGCGCATGAGCGCGCGAGCCAAGTCGTCGCCGCGAATCGCCACGGCTGATTTGCTTTTCGAAATCGGCTGCGAGGAAATTCCCGCGGGGATGATTTTCAAAGCATCACAGGAACTTAAAGCGATACTTGCGAGGCAGTTGTCGGCGAGTAGCCTGGTCGACGAGCCGACAGTTGAAGAATCGATTGAAACATTTGGGGCGCCGAGAAGGCTCGTCGCGATTGCGCGAAATGTTCGAGTAAAACAGGAAGATGTGACTCGCGAAGTGATGGGACCGCCGAAGTCGGTTGCGTACGGCGGTACGGGCGAACCGACACGCGCGGCGCAAAGCTTTGCGGAGAAGCAGGGAATCCCCCTTTCGAAGTTGACAATCGTCAATACCACGAAAGGCGAGTATGTGGCCGCCAAGCTGACAATCGCGGGAAAGCAGGCACCGGAAATCCTGAGCGAAACACTACCCGAAGCAATCCGAGAGATTGCCTGGCCGCGGTCGATGGTGTGGAGCGGCGTTCACGGGCCGCGATTCATTCGGCCGATTCGTTGGATCGTCGCGACGCTGGGCGGGAAGGTTGTTCCTTTTTCTTATGCCGATGTGCGGGCCGGGGATCACACCGATGGGCACCGATTTCTGGGCAAGAGGAAGGTCGGCGTAACCGGGCCGAAGGATTACGAATCTCGGCTGAAGCAGAATTTCGTGTTGTGCAGGCCGGAAGCGCGGCGGAAAAAGATTGAGGCGGAACTCAAGTCTGTCGCGGGCCGCAAGGGCCTGCGGCCGCATGAAGATGCTTCGCTGCTGGATCTGGTCACCTACCTCAACGAATATCCGACCGCAATATTGGGCAACTTCGATCCTTCATTTCTCGCTCTGCCCGAAGAGATCCTGATTACAGTCATGCGCGGGCATCAGAAATATTTCGCGGTCGAGAACCGCGCGGGCGAACTTGCTCCGCATTTCCTGGCAGTCATCAACTTGCCGCGCGATCCCAAAGGGCTGGTGCGGGAAGGGCACGAGCGCGTGCTGAGGGCACGTTTCGCCGATGCGCAGTTCTTCTGGAAGAACGATCAGAAGATTCGCTTGGGCGAATATTTGCCGAAACTCGCGGCCGTCACGTACGAGCGGCGCCTTGGAAGTTACGGCGATAAAGTCGAGAGGATTCGCTGGCTCGCGCGCTGGCTTTCGGAGCAGTGGGTCGCTGGCGGAGTTGCGCAGGCGGATGTAGCAGGAGCCGATCGCGCAGCGGAACTCGCGAAGTGCGATCTCGTAACGGACATGGTCCGCGAATTCACCGAGCTGCAGGGAGTGGTTGGCGGCCTCTATTCAATCGCACAGGGAGAGCCCGAGGAAATCGCGTGGGCGGTCTACGATCAATACAAGCCGCTGGGTCTGGACGATCCGCTGCCCCGGAATCTGATCGGCTGCGCGGTTGCGCTCGCGGACAAGCTCGATTCGCTGGTTGCGTGCTTTGCGGTCGGCGCGGTCCCGACGGGTTCAAGTGATCCTTTCGCATTACGCCGCGCGGCGCTGGGGATCGTGAAGATCATCCTGGAGAAGAAGCTGCCGCTCTCGCTTTCGGCGGCGATTTCGGCGGCGGCGAAGTCGCTTAAGGAGCATGCACCGAAAATCGATGCAAACGAAGCGGTGCAGAAACAGGTGCTGGAATTTCTGCTTGAGCGCGCAAGATATATCTTGAGGGAGCGCCGTGGGTTCGCATACGACGAGATCAATGCAGCGTTCGCGGCGGGCGCAGACGATTTGGGGGACGCCGTCGAGCGCGTGGCCGCCGTGAAGGCGATCCGGAACACGAAGGATTTCGCTCCGTTGGCCGCGAGCTTCAAGCGGATTCGAAACATTTTGGAGAAGTCCGCCGGCAAGGGAGACAAGACGCAGGAGATCGTGAACGCCGGACTGCTAAAGGAAGCGGGCGAACTGCAGCTTCATACCATCGCCCAGCAAATCGGGCAGGAAGCGACGCGGCTGAAGAAAGAGAAGAAGTATCGGAAGGCGCTTGAGAAAATTTCCGAGCTGCGGCCTGCGGTCGATTTCTTCTTCGACAAAGTTCTAGTGATGGTTGAAGACGAGCAGGTGCGGCGCAATCGCATCGCGCTGCTCGGAACATTGCTCAAGGAATTCTCGACGATTGCCGATTTCTCTGAGTTGGGCGCAGAAGAAACCAAATAGTCCACCGTAAACAATTACTTCATATATCGGCGAGCCGACAAGAAATTCAAGACGTTGAGTAATTTGAAGTGAGAGCTGAGGGACAACGATGAAATACGTCTATTTTTTTGCTGCGGGAAAAGCGGACGGCACGGGCGAGCAGCGAGATTTGCTCGGCGGCAAGGGCGCCGGCTTGGCGGAGATGACGCGCATCGGACTCCCCGTTCCAGCAGGCTTCACGATTACGACAGAAGCGTGCGACTACTACTTCAAGCACGGGCGCAAATATCCGAAAGAGCTGCGCGCAGAAGTGGCGAACCACCTCGCGCGGCTCGAGAAGCTCACGAAGAAAAAGCTCGGGAATGCGACCGATCCGCTGCTCGTCAGCGTGCGGTCGGGCTCGGCGCGGTCGATGCCGGGAATGATGGAGACGATCCTCAACCTCGGCCTGAATCAGAAATCGGTCGAAGGGCTCGCCAAAGCAACAAAGAATGATCGCTTCGCATGGGATGCGTACCGCCGATTCGTACAGATGTATTCGACGGTGGTCATTGGACTATCGAAAGAGGATCTCGAAGCTCGGCTGCGCGCGATGAAGACGAAGCTCGGCGTGAAAGATGACACGCAGGTAAGCGGTGAGGGATGGAAGCAGCTCGTTGGTGAGTACAAGGCGCACTTCAAGCAAAAGACGGGAAAAGATTTTCCCGAAGATCCGGTCGAACAGCTTTGGGGCGCGATTGGCGCAGTGTTCGAGTCGTGGATGGGAGAGAAGGCGGTCACTTACCGGCGCGTCGAGAAAATCACGGGACTGCTCGGCACGGCTGTGAACGTCGTGCAGATGGTTTTCGGCAACACGGGCGATGAGTCCGGGACGGGTGTCTGCTTCACGCGCGATCCCTCGACGGGCGAGAGGACGTTCTTTGGCGACTTCCTCCTCAACGCGCAGGGCGAAGATGTGGTCGCTGGGATTCGAACGCCGATGCACTTGAGCGAATTGAGAACCAAGATGCCGAAGGTGTATCAGCAACTCGAGAAGGTTCGAGAAAAACTCGAGCGGCATTATCGCGACATGCAGGACATGGAGTTCACCGTCGAAGCGGCGAAGCTGTACATGCTTCAGACGCGAACCGGAAAGCGTTCGCCGGCTGCAGCGTTTCGAATCGCCGTCGACATGGTGAACGAGAAGCTGATCAAGACTGAAGAAGCACTTGAACGCATCAAGCCCGAAGATATTGAGCGGCTCTTCTATCCAGTGCTCGACCCCAAGCTTGAGCGCACCGAACTTCTACATCGCAAGCTCGCCGAGGGAATCAATGCAGTGCCGGGCGCAGCGGTGGGCAAAGTCGTTTTCACCGCGCATGAGGCGGAGGAGTGGGCGTCTCGCGGCGAGAAGGTGATTCTGGTGCGCCGCGAAACGAGTCCGGAAGACGTGGGGGGTATGTACGTCGCGCAAGGAATTCTCACCGCGACGGGCGGAAAGACGAGCCACGCGGCGGTTGTGGCGCGCGGGTGGGGGAAGTGTTGCATCGTGGGCGCCGAAAGCATCGACATCGAAGCGGAAGCCAAGAAAATGAGCGTAAACGGGCGCTCCGTGAAAGAGGGCGAGTGGATCACCCTGGATGGCGGTGACGGTTCTGTTTACACCGGCCAGATCGAGTTGGTGCGCCCGGAGCCTCCGCAAGCTTACGAAACGCTTTTGAAATGGGCGGATAAGACGCGAAAGCTCGGAGTTCGAACCAATGCCGACACTCCACGCGACGCACGCTTGGCGCGCGAGATGGGCGCGGAGGGCATCGGGTTGTGCCGCACCGAGCACATGTTCTTCAAGGACTTCGAGCAGCCCGAAAAGAGCATCGAGCGGCAGGACGCGATTCAAGAAATGATTCTCGCGGACACGTCCGAAGCGCGCCGCAAGGCGCTCGACAAGCTGCTGCCGTTCCAGCGGCGCGACTTCATAGGAATTTTCGAGGCGATGAACGGCTTACCGGTGACGATCCGCCTGATCGATCCGCCGCTGCATGAGTTCGTCCCGCACGATCACGCCAAGCAGGCCGAGCTCGCGAAAAAGATCGGGATTTCTGTGGAGGCGGTGGAGCGGCGCGTCGAGCAATTGAAGGAAGCGAACCCAATGTTGGGCCATCGCGGCTGCCGGCTTTCTATCACGTACCCGGAGATTCCGGAGATGCAGGTGCGAGCGATCATCGAAGCGGCGATCGATTGCCGGAAACGCGGAGTTAAAGTGTTACCTGAGATCATGCATCCGCTCACGCTCGACAAAAAAGAGCTGAAAATTTTGGAAACAATTACGCGGCGTGTGGCGGATGCGATCATCGCGGAAGCAAAAGTGAAACTTGAGTATTTGGTCGGGACGATGATCGAGCTGCCGCGTGCGGCGTTGATGGCGGCGGAGCTTGCTGAAGTAGCGGAGTTTTTCTCCTTCGGCACAAACGATCTGACCCAAACCACGATGGGGCTTTCGCGCGACGACGCAGGCCGGTTCCTTCCAGTCTACGTGGACCAGGACAAGGCGGGAATATTCAAGGAGGATCCGTTCCAAACACTCGACACATCCGGCGTCGGGATGCTGATCAAGTGGGCGATCGAGCGCGGGCGCGAGACGCGGCCAAAGCTGAAGATCGGCATCTGTGGCGAGCACGGAGGGGATGCCGAAAGCGTCAAGTTTTGCCATCAGGTGGGAATGAACTATGTGAGCGCTTCGCCGTTCCGCGTACCGATCTCGCGGCTGGCGGCCGCGCAGGCTGTGATCGAAGAGAAGAAACGGGGCAAGCGGAAAAAGTAGTTCGCTTGGGGGGCGGTGAAGATGAAAACGGGTTTGGGGGCGAGGCGTGTCTGCGCCTTATCGGTGTTGGTTGCGGCAATCGCGGGAGCCACGGTGCTTGCGGCGCCGTCGCGTGGGCAGGGCGCGAGCGACCTAACACTTGCCACTTTTTCCGCCGATCGAATGTTGGCCGACATCCGTGTGCTTTCGTCGGATGAGTTTCAAGGGCGCGGCCCGGGTACCAAGGGCGAGGAATTGACGATCGCCTACGTCGAGAAACAGTTTCGCGATGCGGGACTTGAACCGGGCAATCCAAACGGCACCTACTTCCAGGCGGTTCCATTCGAGGGCATACGCCCTGATCCGAACATGGAGTTGACATTCACGGGTCACGGGACGACGGTTCACACAACGTTTCAGAAAGATTTCGTCGCGCAGAGCAGAATTCCGGTGGCGGCGCAGAAGCTCGACGCCGAAATGATTTTCGTCGGCTACGGCGTGCAGGCGCCCGAATACAAATGGGACGATTTCAAAGGCGTCGATGTGAAGGGCAAAGTGATCGTCGTGCTGATCAACGATCCGCCAGTGAAGAAGGGCGACGAACTCGATCCGGACGTTTTCGGCGGCAAAGCGATGACGTATTACGGCCGCTGGACCTACAAGTACGAAGAGGCCGAAAGACTGGGCGCGGCGGGATGCATCATCGTCCACGAAACGGGGCCGGCAGGATATCCGTGGGAAGTGGTGCGGAACAGCTTTGGCGCGGAGCGGTTCGAATTGGGCTCGGTCGATGCGAATGCGCACGCGGGGATGGTGCAGTCGTGGATTTCGTTGGAAACGGCGCAGTCGCTCTTCAAGGCGGCCGGCTACAATTTCCAAACGCTCAAAGAGCAGGCGGTGAGCCGCGATTTCCGGCCGATACCGCTCGGGATGCGGGCGCAAATCGAAATTCACAATTCGTTGAGGTCGATCGAGTCCCACAATGTGATCGCCAAGCTGACAGGAAGCGATCCGGTTCTGAAGAACGAGTACGTGATCTACAGCGCCCACTGGGATCACTTCGGGATCGGACCGGAAGTGAACGGGCAGAATATCTATCACGGCGCGCTCGACAATGGGTCAGGCTCGGCAGCGCTGATAGAGTTGGGCCGCGCGTTCGCGAGTTTGAAAGTGCGGCCGAAGCGCAGCATCTTGTTCTTGTCCGTGACTGGCGAAGAGCAAGGTCTGTTGGGATCAGAGTACTACACCGAGCATCCCCTGTATTCATTGGCGCGAACGGCCGCGAACATCAACATGGACGGAATGAACGTGCTCGGGAAGACGCGCGACATCACCGAGATCGGAATGGGGAAGTCGACGCTCGACGAAGTTGTCGCTGCCGCTGCGAAGGAACAAGGCCGCGTGGTTCGCCCCGACCCAGAGCCGGAGAAGGGGTTTTATTACAGATCGGATCACTTCAGTTTCGCCAAGGTCGGGGTTCCGGCGTTTGATCCAGATAGCGGCGTCGATTACGTGGGCAAGCCCGCAGGGTGGGGCATGAAGATGCGTGACGAGTACACCGCCAACGACTATCACAAGCCAAGCGACGTGATTAAGCCGTACTGGGATTTGAGCGGCACTGTGCAGGATTGTCAGCTCTTCTTTGCGGTTGGCTATCGCGTCGCGAATGCTGCGAAAATGCCCGAATGGAAACCGGGCGCGGAATTCAAAGCAATCCGCGAGAAGTCGCTCGCGGGCAATTGACGCCTCCACCGATTGATTCGACCCGCCGTGCCTGAGAAAAGCTCGAGCCACCAAGGACGGACCGCCGCTGGGATCGGCCGCGCTCCGCTTCTGCTAGGAGTCAGAAAAGAACTCGCGCGTATCGCCGATCCGCGTAAGGCGCCGATGATGCAGGCCTACATGAAGTCGGCGATGCCGTATCACGGCGTGAATGCGCCGCTGATGCGCAGTACCTGCCGGCGATTATTCGCGGACCTGGAATTTTCGACCGAAAAAGTTTGGCACACATACGTGCTCGAAATTTGGCGCGGAGCGACGCACCGCGAGGAACGCTACGCGGCAATCGAATTGACCGGGCACAAGCGGGCGATGCCATTTCAAACGCCGGCGGCGATGCCGCTTTACGAGGAAATCATCGTGACGGGCGCGTGGTGGGACTATGTCGACGCCGTCGCGTCACAGAGGGTCGGGCCGATTCTGCGCATTCATCGGAACCCCATGCGGAAAATGATGCTGGCGTGGAGCAAATCGCCGAACATGTGGAAGCGGCGCACGTCGATCATTTGCCAGCTCGGGTTCGAGAAGGAAACCGATCTCGATCTGCTCTACGAATGCATCGAGCCGTCGCTCGCTTCCGACGAATTTTTCTTGCGCAAGGCGATCGGATGGGCGCTGCGGCAGTATGCGTGGACCGATCCGGCGGAAGTGAAGCGATACGTGCGGCGAAATGAGCCGAGGCTGAGCGGGTTGAGCAAGCGCGAGGCGCTCAAGAATCTTAAGTAAAACGCGAGTGCCGATGAAATTGAAGCTTATGGAAACGAAAGCTCTGTTACTGATCTTCGTTTTGACTGGGCCGCTAGCCGCACAGAATTCCAAACCGCAACCGTCAATTAGCGAAGCTGAAGAAGTTCACGCGGGAGAGATCTTTGCGATGAAGTATGAGCAGACCAGAGGCATTGAACCGACGCCTCAAACCCGGCGCATCGACGAACACCTCCAGAAAGTCGGCGACAGAGTTGCGATCAATGCTCAACGCCATCTTCGTTATCGCTTTCACTTTGACCCGGATCCGAACTTTAAGAGTGCTGTCGCACTTCCCGGAGGGCAGATTTTCGTTGGCGCGGGCATCCTCGCCTATATGGGCACGGAGGATCAGCTCGCGTCTGTACTAGGCCATGAGATCGAGCATGCTGCTCTAGATCACTGTCGGGATCGGCTGGTCGAGGCGATGTCGGAGCAGCATGTTTCGGCGAGCGATGTAAACAAAATCAAAGTCGAGGTATTTTTCGAAAGCTACGGGCACGACAAGGAACTTGCGGCGGACCGAGAAGGCGTCAGACTGGCGATGAGGGCGGGCTATTCAAAGCAAGCGTTTATCCGGCTGCTGCAAACCTTCATGCTTTTGGGCAAGCAGGAGCCAAACGGTTCGATTGAAGCGCGAGCGAGACTCGAAGAGAGAATCGCCCAGATCAAATCGATTCCGGAAACTAAGCCAGTCCCTGCTGAGACGCCGTTCGCCTTGCCCTAACTAGTGGGAAACATCGGCGAAGGAAACCTTAACAGGCTCCTTGTCTTCGGCTGCAACCTGGAACATGGTGCGCGGATGAAGGTTCATCATGCCTGCCAGAACCGCGTCGGGCATCTCCTGAATGCGAATGTTAAACGTGTTCACGGAGTCGTTGTAGAACTCGCGGCGATCGGCGATTTCGCTTTCGAGTTCGGTGACGCGCGCCTGCAGGTGCGCGAAGTTGGCGTTGGCCTTTAGGTCGGGATAATTCTCTGCCACGGCGATCAGGCGACCGAGCGCAGCCGTCATCTCGGCGCTGGCTTGGACCTTTTGATCGGGCGTCGCGGCTTGAGCATAGGCGGCTCGCGCTGCGGTGACGCGCTGAAGCGTCTCGCTTTCGTACTTCATGTAGCCTTTACAGACTTCGATCAAATTCGGCAGCTCGTCGTGCCGCTGCTTGAGGAGCACGTCGATGTTGGCCCAGGCTTTGTCGACATTGTACTTGACCGAGACTAGGCCGTTGTAGAGCGTCACGAGGTACGCGATCGCTCCGCCCACGATAAACAGCACAAGAAGAACTGGAATCCAGCTCATAGCGTCTCCTTCATAGTCGCGTTAGGTCCATCCCAAAGTGAGTGCCAAGAAATAGAGGCAGACCAGAGTGAGAATCGGCCCGCCCCAAATGCACAGCGTCGATTTCCACGCCATCGACTGCACGATTTCCCGCTGGCTGCGGGAAGAGATCATAAATGGATCGTGATTCGCGCCCTTGCAGAGGAACACAGGCGGACGCAGGTCGAAACCGTTTACGTTTGACGACTGCGGAGCAGCGGCATCCGCGGGCCGGGGGTCAGGCTCGGCAATTGCGACCTGGCTGGGCGCGCTTGGCGATGTGACGGCCTGCGCCGGCGCGGGAACTACCGCCAGCTTCGAGCCGAAATGGTCGTCCATTGAAATTGAAGACCAGCTCGATTTCGCCTGTGGCGCTTCGGCCGCCGGAGTCGACATGCGGTTTGCGACCGCGATAGCCGCAATCTGAGCAGAGGTCCCCCGAGAAGTTGAGGCTTCTATTTTGAGCCCAGGCAGTAGACCAAGCGAGCGAAACGCATCGATTCCGGTTGGCCCGAAAAAGCTCACGCGGGATGCGAGGGACGTGCGATTAGACGGCACATGAAGCCCCGCAGTCCATTCTGGGTTGCCGGATGTTTGACTCAATGTTCCAAGGACGAAGAGCGGATAGTCGGGCTTAATGCAATATTCTTCCAGGCGCGTTCGCTCCGAAAGTATGAGGCCGTTCCGAACCAGAAAGCCGTTCACGTCAGCGGGCATCAGTTCATTGGTTCGGAAAAACGAGCTGCCGATTTCGTCCTTGAAGTTGCAGTGGACATCGAGTTCAGCGCCCTGCGGGTCGACGAGCAAACGGCCGGTCGAGTCGTCTACGAAGAAGGGCACGTAGAGGCTCTCGTCCGCAACTTTTTTCCACGATTGGTTTCTGCCGTTCTGCCGAAGTTGCCAAGCTATCGCGCGATAGTAGTAGCAAGGTTCTCCGGTAATACCAGCGGGAATCGTCTGAGGGCCGCGCGCCATACCACTGACTTCGACTAGGCCCATTGCGGCGCTGCGGATCTTGGAGGAAGGCGTGTTCATGATGATGCGTTTCTCGCGAAGCATCATGAAGCCGCGGATAAAGAGTACGACTCCCGCCACGGCGCCGACCGCGGCCCAGAACTCGAGCTTTCCCGTGTCGGTGGAGACCGTCAGGGTGCCCGCTGATGCAAGTAAGCCGAGGAACATGCCGGGTAGCGACTCCGATTCGAGAGGTTATGAATAGTCTAGGCGAGGATTGGGCGGCCCAGTGATTGGGTAGGGGGCGGCGTGGTCAATCGCTTAATAGCGACGAGGCTGCGCGGAATCAGGTGGGAATCCTGAGGAAGAAGTACACCGCGAGAAAGCCGAATATGGCGTCCGGAGCCCATCCCGCGACGACCGGCGGAAGTTGACCGACCGAACCCATGGCCTCAAACAGCGCTGCTGCCGCCCAGTAAGTAATCCCGATGCCGACCGCCAGCGCCAGTCCACCTATGGCGCCGCGCGTGCCGACCAGAAATGCGAACGGCGCGCTCAGGAAAACGATCACCGCCGCGATCAGGGGGAATGCGAATTTCTTGTGCCACTGGACGGAGAGGCGGGCGGTATCGAATCCCGCCTGACGAAGACTGGTGATGTACGCGTCAAGCTGCCGCCAGTTCATTTGGTAATACTGACGAACCTCACGCCGGAAATAGCCCGGAGGTTCCGTCAATTCGGGAAGTGACGTGGCCGTGAAAGGTTGGTAGCGCGTCACCTGGCCATCCTCGCCGAAATCTCGCACCCAGCCACCGGTGAGAATCCAAGCGCTGACTGTGGGGTCCCACGCGGCGCGGGTCGCAAATACACGTCGGCGCATCTGGAACGTGGCGGGATCCAGCTCGAAGACGTTCAATCCTCCGAACAGCTGGCGATCGAAATCGAAAAGCTCGTAGTTATAAATCTTCGCGTTTTCGCCGAAGATCCACTGGTGCGCGGGTTCGATGTAGGTCTGTGCCGGCCGGCCCTTGATCTCGTTGCGCAGAGCGTCCTGCCGCTGATTGGCGTAGGGGAGGAAGGTGTCGTCGAGCACGAACATGCCTGCGGCAACCAGACACCCGGCCAACAGCAGAGGAAGCACAACGCGATAGAGGCTGATGCCGCTGGCCTTGAGCGCAGTCACTTCGTTGTTCTTGGCAAGCACAGCGATAGTCACAAGCGTGGCGACGAGCGTCGCAAGCGGCGTGAGCTGATAGATCATCAGCGGAATGAGGTAGCGAAAGTAGCTCAGCACGGTCAGAACGGGAATGTGATTGCGCGCGATGTCGCCGAGGAGATCGAATAGCGTGAAGGCGTCGAAGATCAAGACGAACGCCGCGAGCAAGACCAACAGAAAATAGAAAAACTGCTTCAGCAGATAGACGTCAAGGAGCATCGGGAACGCCATCGTGCGGCCGATGCGCATGCCATGGCGTATTCCAGGCGCAGCGGCCGGTGGACGCGTGCCATTGCGAACGGGTGCGGCAGCGGCGCCAGTTGCGGCGGCGCGGCGGCGCGACCACCACACTTCGAGCCACTCCAATATGCGGCTGGGCTTGCGGATGCTTTCGACACGGCGCAGAAAGAAAAGCCCGACGATTGCACCCACGATATTGGCTGCCCAGACTCCTACCCATGGCGGGATGCGGCCCTGCGCGGCAAAGTGGTCGCCGGAGACGAACAGAAAGTAGTAACCGCCGATCAGCACTAGAGTGAGGATCAACCCAGCGGCACGGCCGCCTCGTCGGGGCCGGACGCCGATCGGCACACCGAGGAGCGCGAAGACAATGCAAGCCGCGGGAAATGCGATTCGCCGCTGAAATTCGACGCGAGCCTCGCGCCATCCGGGGCCGCGTTTGGCGAGAAGCGCCTTCAACGGCTGCTCGCCGACCGTGAGCGCCGTCGCCTGTTGAGACGCTGCCGCGGTCGAAACCTCAATCGGGATATCCGACTCGCCGAACGTGGTGACGTTGTATTGATCCGGGGAATGAGGGTCGTATTCGTGCGTGCTGCCGCTGCCGAGGTGGAGCTCGATCTGCCCCTTGGATGGATCGAGGATGATGAGTGCGTCTTCTGCCGTGGTGATTGCGGATTGCTGCGACTGCCCGCCCGATCGCGGCGATATTACGCTCGACGAACCCCCCGTGGATGCCAGGAAAACTCCACGCCATCGCGTGGCTGCGGCCTCCACGTCTTGTACGTATAATACGAGATGCGGAAATCGCTCGTCGAAGACGCGCGGCTGCACCGAGAAGGGCGCTTGCGACGAGAGCAGCTTGGTTTCCAGCCGGCGCACCGTTCGTAGCGACGCGGGGCTGAGCCAAAACGTCGTTAACAACGTTCCGACGGCGGCAGCCAGTGCCACGATCCCGATCGGGAGCAGCAGGCGACGCAGGCTGATGCCGGATGCGTGCAGCGCAACGATTTCGCTGTCCGCAGAAAGCCGGCCGAGCCCGATGAGCACGCCGACCAGCACAGCCATGGGAAGCGTAAATCCTAGGACCGGCGGAAGCGTGCAGAGGAACAGCAGGGTCACTGTCCACGTTCCGCCCGAATGTCGGACGATCAGCTCCATCAACCGAACCAGCTGAGGCACGAAGAAGACGAAGGTGAAGACCGCGAGGCCCAGCGCGGAGTGCGATATCACTTCCCGGGCAATGTATCGGTCGAGCAGGCGCATATCAGCGCGGCGCACATTCTAGCATCCGGGGACGCCGATTGAGCCGAGTAAACCTAGCCATTTTGTGGCACATGCACCAGCCACAATACCGCGATCCGGCGACGGGGCGATACTTGCTTCCCTGGACTCGGCTGCACGCGCTTAAAGACTACTGGGGCATGGTCAAGATTCTCGAGGAATTTCCTCGCGTGCACGCCACGTTTAACGTCGTGCCGCTCGTTGCCGCGCAAATTCAGGAGTATGCGAGTGGACAGTTCCAGGAACCGTGGTTCGATGTGGCCTTCACGCCTGCCGAAAAGCTTGGACCCGATGCAAAGCGCCAGGCGATTGAGCGCGCATTCCAGGTGAACGAAAATTTCCTTATGCGCTGGCCCCGATTCGGCGAACTTGCCGCGCAGATGCGGTCGGGTGGCGCGGAAGCGTGCGTCCTGAGCTGGAGCACGCGCGATTGGCGCGACCTGCAAGTGCTGTCGCAACTGGCGTGGATGGACGAGGAGTATCTGGCAAAAGATCCGGTCGTGAAGCGCCTCTCCGATCGGGGACAGGATTTCACCGAAGACGATAAAGCGGCGCTACTCGACAAACAACGGGAGTTGTTGGCCGCCGTGCTGCCGGAATATCGTCTTGCTGCCGCGCGAGGTCAGATCGAAATCTCGACAACGCCGTATTACCACCCGATTCTTCCATTACTGTGCGATACCGAGATTGCACGGGTCGCGAACGCACACTCTCCCGTGCCACAGCCGCCGTTTCGATACCCGGAAGACGCGCGCGAGCAATTGGTTCGGGCGCGCAAATATCACGAGTGGCTCTTCGGAAAGCCGCCGGCCGGCCTTTGGCCGTCGGAGGGCTCAGTGTCAAACGAGGCGCTCGAGATCGCGGCAGAACTGGGTTTCCGGTGGTTTGCCACCGATGAAGGAGTGCTCGGGCGCACGCGAAACATCGGGTTCTGGCGCGACGCCGCAGGTTACCCGGAAAACGGCCCTGAGCTGTACACGCCCTGGCGCGTGACCACAGCAAACAAAGAGATGTACGGGTTTTTCCGCGATCACTACATTTCGGATCTGGTCGGTTTCGTATACAGCCGGATGAGCGGGGAATCGGCAGCGGAGGATCTGCATAAGCGAATCCGCGCCATTGGAGATTGCGAGCCGTCGGGGCGAACGGCTATGGTGAGCCTCATTCTGGACGGAGAGAACGCGTGGGAATACTACCCGGGGAACGGCAGGGATTTTCTGCGGTACTTCTACGATCTAGTCCAACGAGACCCTGAGATTTGTGCCCTCACGATGAGCGAGGCCGTGGAGTCCGCTGCTGATCCGCCAGTTCTCGATGGAATATTCCCGGCGTCATGGATCAACGCGAACTTTGACGTTTGGATCGGCCACGCTGAGGATGTCCGCGCTTGGGATCTGCTCCGCGACGCGCGAGAGGCGTTCGAACGCGCGAAAATGCGAGGCACGCTGACCAATTCTTCGCGACCAGGCGACTGGACAGTCCAAGGTCAACGCGCGTATGACGCGGTGCTTGCGGCCGAAGGAAGTGACTGGTGCTGGTGGTACGGCCCGGAGCACGCCTCGGCGAACGACGCCGAATTCGACGCGCTCTACCGGAAACATCTGACCGACATTTACGATGCGCTGGGAGAACCGCCGCCGCTCGCTCTCTCCCAACCCATAAGGCGAGCGCCGGAGCGCGGCCGTCGGGAGCCTCCATCGGCCTACCTTGATGTCGAAATCGACGGGTGCGAGAGCAGCTATTTCGAGTGGCTGGGCGCGGGGCTTTACGCCACCGACCGCAGCGGAGGCGCGATGCACGGACGCCGTTGCGTACTTGGCGAGTTTTACTACGGGTTCGGCCCGGACCGCTTTTGGCTGCGCGTGGACCCGATTCCGGAAGCCATCGCCGAAATTCCGGAGTTTCAGCTGCGGGTGATCATGTGGGACTCTCGAGAAACTCGCGTCACACTGCATGTCAAAGACGGGAAGATAGGAAAGCGCGTTGTAGAACATGGCGGACTTTGCCCACTGGAACCCGAAGCGCTTGTGACGGCGGCTTACGGAAAAATATTGGAATTGGGCATCTCTCGAGAGCTGTTCGACCTGCGCGGCAGGCGAGGATTGCTGCTGAGCGTAGCGCTCTGGCAAGCCGGACTGCCGGTGGACGTCCTGCCTCTGGAGGGGATGCTGGAAGTTTCTCTCGGCGAAGAATATTTCGCTTGGCCCGCCGAATAAGTCTCGTTCGATCTTCCAAGTTACATCTCCGAATGCGTCGTTCTACGCACTCGCACACCGCACTAATACGGATGGACAAGCGCGGCAGACGAAGCCATATTCAGCGGGCATCGTTCGGAGAAGCCTGAGCTTTACAACTAATCGCATTTGGCTCGGCGGTATTTGAGCCGCCCAACCTGGAAGCGGGAACTGATTCTCGCGTCTGGAGGAGGGCCTAATGAGCAGAAAGCAGTTTGCAGTGTGCCTTCTGGCGCTCGCCGGAAGCGCAAGTTTCTTGGCCGCCAAATACGGATATCGTCGTGTGAGTCCCCGTTCGCAAGCCGCCGACGCCGCTCAATCTCCAAAGCCAACTCAGGAAGGTGCGATTCACGGTTCAGCTGTGCCGCTTGCTTTCGCTCGCCAAGCTCCAGCGATCGTTGCAGATGCAGCCTCGGCCCTACAGGCAAAGAAACAAGCTGGGAATCTATCGCTGCCGATTGCATTCGAACCAAACGTTCGTCAGACGGCTTCACGAATAAGGTTTGTCGGGCGGGGAAAGGGAGCGACGGTATTTCTTACTGACGATGAAATATTGTTGCGTCCGGGTCACAACGACACGCTCGGGATTCGCTTCGTGGAAGCGCGGAGCTCAAGAGCCAAGGCTCGGAGGGGACGCGCTGGCGGCGGAATCGCTTGGCGCGGAGAGCAGCCGCTCCGCGGACAGAGCAACTACTTGATCGGCAACGATTCCCGCAAATGGAGCACCGGCGTGCCGCATTTTGCACGCGTGAGCTCGTCCGAACTAATCCCGGGAGTGAGCGGGGCCGTGTATGGCGGCGAGGAAGGCTTGGAATACGACTTGAGGCTGGCGCCCGGCGCGGACGCTTCGAATCTGCGTCTCACGCTGGAGGGCGCGACAAACGTTCGTTTGAGTCCGGAGGGCGATCTCCTTGTGACCGTTGGAACCGAAGTCGTGAAAATGAAGAAGCCTCGTGCCTACCAGAAGGGGCCGGCCGCTAAGCACCGCTCTCATCGGACGCACCACGGGACGCTCACGCCTCCGCGTAGGCGGCGAAAAAAATCGACGGATAACCGCGGGAAGCACGTGCGCCGCCGGCCCGTAGATGCAGCGTATGTTCTCGAGGTCGATGGATCGATCGGATTCCGCGTTGGGCCGCACGATGCCCGAGAAGCGCTGGTGATCGACCCGATTCTCTCGGTCGCTTACGCGAGCTTCCTCGGGGGCTCGGGAACGGACATAGCTTCGAGTGTGGCCCTTGATTCTTCAGGGAAGATCTACGTCAGCGGCACGACAACTTCGAGCACTTCGTTTCCTGAAGGGCTGGGTAATCGATCCGGAACTGATGATGGTCCGAGCCAGTTCTTCGTCGCAAAGATCGACCCGACTGCAACTGGTCCCAATTCCCTCATATACCTTACCTTCCTCGGCGGCAGCGGAAAGCAGTCCGGCGGACTGATCGCCGTCGATGGTTCGGGAAATGTTGCAATCACCGGCACCACGACTTCGTCAGATTTTCCGGTGACAGACACAAGCCAGCCCACAATCGGGCTGACCAGTGGTTACGGCAACGACGTGATCGTGAGTGAACTTGACCCTACGGGTTCCAAGCTTCTGTTTTCGACGCTGTTCGGTGGAAGCGGGGCGGAATCGCTCGACAGCGCGGGCGGTATCGCGCTTGATTCTTCAGGCGAGGTTTACATCGCGGCTGACGTAAGCACGACTCCTGCCAACACGAACACGCCGGATCTGCCGGTCACCAACAACGCGTTCCAGACCGTGTGGGACGGCGAGCCGAGTGATGGCTTCTTCGCGATCTTCACGCCCCCTCCGCAGGCCGGAGGTACGGCCACGCTGAAGTACTGCTCATACCTCGGCACCAATGCCATCGGATTACCCGGCGTCGGAGGCGTCGCCGTGGATTCGTCCGGCAACGCATACATCGCCGGCTTTGCCGCAAACAGCGTGAGCGGATTTCCGGTCAAGAACGCGCTGCAGACCTCCTACGGCGGCGGGACGGCCGACGGATTCTTGATGAAAATTTCGCCTTTGGGGCAAGGCTCACAGGACGTGGTTTATGCCACGGAACTGGGCGGTTCGGAGGAAGACGAAGCGCTCGCCGTCGCGGTGGATTCAGCGAACCCGCCGAATGCGTACGTGACCGGGGTGACTGAGTCTTCGGACTTTCCGATGAAGAGCGCGGTGGCCGGCTTCCAAACGGCGCTTCACGTCAACGCGACATCGAATGCCTTCTTGGCGGTGGTCTCCGAAAATCCGAGCACCGGCCAGACCTCACTCGCGTATGCAACGTACCTCGGAGGGTCATCCGCAGACTCCGGGCAGGGGATCGCGGTCGGCTCGGCAAACGCGGTCTACGTCACAGGAAACACGACGTCGTTTGATTTTCCGTGGAAGGATAATCTCCAGCCATTTAATAGCGCTGGGGAGGCATTCGTAGCCAAGCTCGATGCGACTTCGCCCGGGGCCGCTTCGCTTATCTTTGCTACGCCGCTCGCGGGAACGTCGCCCCCCGGCGGCACAGCCAGCGCCAGCGGAAACGCTATCGTCACAGACGGAGCAGGGCATTCCTATGTCGCGGGTATCACGACTTCGGGCGATTTCCCGACGGCGCTTTCTACGAACTCGGGAATCAACGGTTTTCAACAAGACTGCACGAGTTGTACAACGGTCGGTCCTGCGAGCGATGCTTTTGTCGCAGAAATTGCGGAAAGTTCGGGCCAGTCCCCGAGCGTGTTATTTACTCTGCCTCACCTCAACTTTTCTAGCGGAGGGAGCGGGCCGCAATTTGTCGGCGTCCTGAACTCAGGTGAGTCCGGGCTGACGATTTCGAATATCTCGGTAACCGGTCCCGACGCAGCGGATTTTCCGATCACCGGGCAAGCCGCTTGCGTGGGGTCTACGATCACGCCGGGAATAAAAGCTCAGTGTTCGTTCGAAATCGGCTTCTCACCCACGATGGTGGGACCGGAGGCCGCAGCAGTCGCGGTTACTGACAACGCTCCCGGAAGCCCGCAAGTGCTTGAGCTCACCGGTACAGGAGGTGCCGGGCCGCTCGCCGCAGTCTCACCCCCGAGCGTGAGTTTTGGAAGCCAGCCTGAAAACACTGCCAGTCCTAGCCCGGCTGTTGCGTACCTCCAAAACATCGGTAGTCAGGCGATGACTTTAACGAGTGTCGGCTTAGGCGGCACGGACGTCTCGCAATTCACAATCGATCCCGGCGGTGCGAATGGATTTGCAGGGTGCCAGCGGCAAGGCTTGATCCCACCGGGTGGAACCTGCGTTGTGCAGGTCAGCTTCACGCCGACGAGTCAGGGCTCGTTTCACGCCGAACTGAATTTCGTCGACAACTCCGGCAATTCGACGAGTGCGGAACAGGTGGTGCCAATCAGCGGCGCGGGAGTCGCGACGGCGCCGATCGCGAATGTAGCTCCTACGTCGCTTGCGTACGGCAGCTTAACCGTGGGAGGCGTGAGCGCAGCGCAGACCGTCACGCTGACGAACAACGGGAGCGCCGCTCTGAACGTTTCGGCCATCGGGCTTACAGGAGCGAATGCCTCGGAGTTTGCGATCCAGGCGTCCGGCACGACGTGCCCGCTCGCGAGCGGTTCAATCGCGATTAAGGCGAGCTGCATCGTAGCCGTTCAATTCACGCCACAAGACGTCGGCTCAATGAACGCAAGCTTGAGTTTTACCGACAATGCAACCGGAAGCCCTCAGCAGGTAGCTTTGAGCGCTACGGCAACCGCAGCGGTTTCGGTAGCGGTTTCGCCGCCCAACTTGATGTTTGGCGCTCAGAGCGAGGGCACGTCGAGCGCCGCACAGATCGTCAACGTTTCAAACATGAGTAGCTCTTCCGCCGGAGTCGGGCCCGTGAGCCTTTCGGGCACGAACGCGTCGGATTTCACGGCAGAAAACCCCTGCGCTCCCAGCCTTGCAGCCGGCAAGAGCTGCCAAATTGCGGTGACGTTTAAACCCGCGGCCGGCCCGACCCCCGGTTCGCGCTCTGCAACCTTGAACGTCGGCGGGGGCAGTCCGTCAACTGTTGGGTTATCCGGTGTCGCGACACAGGCCTCGATTTCGGTGCCGCCCAGTGCGAATTTTTCGAATCAACTTGCCGGAACCGCGGGAACTCCCGTTCCCGTGGTCGTCAAGAACAACAGCAGCGGGGCATTCGCGGGCGCGCTGTCTGTGTCGTCGGTGTCGCTAAGCGAGAGTGGCGCAAGCACGACCGATTTTTCGATCACAGCCGATTCCTGCACCGGGCCAGCCACTGCGCCGGGAGGAACGTGCGCGATCCAGGTGGCGTTTCAACCGGCGTCGCTCTGTCCGACGCTCTCGGGGACTCGCAACGCCACGCTGACGATCAATGACAACGCCCCGGGTAGCCCGCACACCGTCACGCTTGCTGGGAGCGCGGTGGATTTCTGCGTCACAATTCAGCCCGGGCAGGGTCCGGCCCAGCCGATTAGAGCCGGGCAATCGGAAACTTTCAATTTGGAGGTCCAGTCGTCGGACCCAACGGCGGGCTCGGGCCAGTTGACCTGCGCGGTGCAGTCTGGCACGCCGGGCGGCTGCACGGTCTCGACGACACCCGCGACGAATCCCCCTGTCGTTCAGGTTATGCAGACGAACCCTGGGCTGTTTCAAATGGTCGTGAATTCGAACGCATCAGCAAGCGTTTTGAATGACCTGAGCCGGCTGCGGGGCGCGCCACGCTGGCAAGTCGTCGACCTTGCGACTTGTCTCGCAGTGATTCTGATGACGGTAATCGCTATCCGGAGATGGGAACAGGACCGAAATTACGGAAGACGGACGGCGACGTCGATTGCATCAGTTGCGGCTAGCGTCGTCCTGTTTGCCGTAGCCGTCTGCTTTGCGGCTTGCGGAGGCAACAGCGCCACGCCTGACCCGTTGCCGGCTCCGCCGCAGTCAGCAACATACCAAGTGACAGCTACCGCGACAATTACCGCCGGGCAGTCCAGCGTGACGCGGACATTCAGCGAGAGCGTCACGATCCAGACGCCGTAGTCGCTATGGTCCTTCGTCTCGCGAATGTAGGACCGCAGTTGGCGGTTGGTCCTAGAAGACCTTGATTGCAAGGTCACGGGGATGCGAGCCCGTCGGAATGAGAGTGATGAGGCTCGACGTATTCGCTCGAATGATCGCAACTTCATCGCCCACTGTGTCGACCGCAACCAACATATCTCCGCCCGGAGTCAACTGGCAGGCATGCGGCGCTTGACCGGCAGCGATTGTGGGAGCGACTCGGCGCTGGTTGATAGTGACTGGCAGGATGCGTCCGGCGGCTGAATCGGCGACGTAAAGTGTTTGCGCATCCGGTGTCAGGGCCGCCGTAGTCGGCGACATTCCGAGCAGAAGAAAATCACCGACTTCGTTGGTCTGTGTGTTCACAATCAAAAGTCCGTGGGTACTGGCCGACGGGATATAGAGTTCTCCGCCGTCGGGCTTCAGCACGGCGCCATCGGGTTTGCCGCCGAGCGCAATGTCGGCGAGGAGAACGGCACGCTTCAGATCGACTGCCGAGATTTCATCCCGCGAGCCCGAGGTAATGAATGCTTTGGAGCTGTCCGGCAGAATGGCGATTTGCTCGGGATCCGGCGCGACGCCGACCACACCTTTCGAAGAGAGAGAATTCGCATCGAGGATGGATACGGTCGCGTCATCTCGATTCGACACGACCACAAGTTTGCCATCTGGCGAAACGCGCGCGAGCCAAGGGCGGCGCCCCGTATGGGCGCGCGCAACAACTTGACGCGTGGTGCAATCGATTGCAACAACGGAATTCGAGCCCGAGGCAGCTACGTAGGCGCGCGCTCCGTCGGGCGAAAAGTCGAGCGCATAGGGCGCATCGCCCACGGGAATCCGCGCCACGATCTGATTCCGCGTAACGTCGAGCACCCAGGCGTATCCGCCACTCGAACTCAGGCCCCAGATTTCCTTGCGTGTGGGGTGAGCGCGGATTCCACTGGGCCCGGATCCGACGGGAATGGTTGCCGCCGGGGCGAGTTTGACGAGGTCGATAGCGCTGACGGTGCCGTCCGCCGTGTTGCCAACGTAGGCGAAGAGATGCAGTCCGGGACGGAGGAATGACGGCCGAATTTCCAGTGCCGCCTCGCGGATGGCCAGCACCGACAGAACGACAATCAGCGCGACCAGACGATAGTTGAGGCGAATTTTCAATTTAGTGTGCGGCCGACCACAGCTGCGATGGCGCGGGCCTCGCGAATCAGCTGATCAAACTCGTCGGGCAGAATCGATTGAGGGCCGTCGGAAAGTGCGTGGGCGGGATCGTTGTGGACTTCCACGAGAAGGCCGTCCGCGCCCACGGCTACGGCGGCGCGGGAAAGCGGCAGCACTTTGTTGCGGCGCCCTGTGCCGTGCGAGGGATCGACGACGATCGGCAGATGGCTCAGGCGTTGCACCGCCGGGATGACGCTCAGGTCAAGCGTGTTGCGCGTATGGTCGGCAAAAGTGCGCACGCCTCGCTCGCAAAGGATCACGTCGTAGTTGCCTTCCGACAGGACATATTCGGCGGCCATCAGAAATTCGTCGAGCGTGGCGGACATGCCGCGCTTCAGCAGAACGGGTTTCCGCGCGTGACCGGCTCGTTTGAGCAGCGAAAAATTCTGCATGTTACGCGCGCCGATCTGAATTACGTCCGCGTACTTTTCGACCAGGTCGAGCGATTCATTGTCGATCGCTTCTGTGACGATACCGAGGCCGTATCGATCGCGCACTTCCGCCAGAATCTTTAGACCCTCTTCGCACAAGCCCTGAAAGCTATATGGAGAAGTGCGCGGCTTGAACGCGCCTCCGCGGAAAAGGCGCGTGCCGGCGGCTTTGACTCGCTCGGCAATCGCGAAGCACTGCTGGCGGCTCTCGACTGCGCAGGGGCCTGCGACGATCCCGACCGCCTTGCCGCCAAAGGTAACTTCCCCGGACGGCGTCGGAACCCGCACGACGGTGTTTTCCTCTTTGACGTCGCGGCTGACGAGCTTGTAAGGCTTGCTGACCGGGATGCATTCGATCACCCCCGGCATCGATTCGAGCGCGCCCGTATCGACTTCCCCGCGATTACCGGTGATGCCGATGGCGGTGCGCGCTGCTCCGGGAATCGGGTGCGCGCGCAGCCCGAGCGACTCGATGCGCTCGCACACGGCGCGGACCTGGTCCTCGGTCGCATGAGACTGCATTACGACAAGCATCTGTGGCTCCCAGACAGCGTACGCGACGCGCGAAGTGTAGCGCACGGGTCGTTTGCGGCGCAAAAGTATGCCGGGCGATTCGCGGCCGATTTGTCGAGCAAGATGCCAAAGATGCGTGCAGAGCGCAGAAACGAAAAGCCCGAGTTTTTGGCGATTAGAACTGTGTCGCCCCCTGTGTTTTCAGCGAGTTGCAAAGAATCTACTAAACGGTTTTGGCGATTAGAAATTTGGCGGCACCGCAGGTTGCGGGTTCGACGATGACGCGTCGTGGCCATTTCGGCCTCCCTTCGTTCTAGCTATGAAGCTATTTGCTTACAGCGAAATCAGCTGCAGATGCGGAGCCAAGTGGCGTCTGGCGACAGTCGCCAGAGGTGAAGCGGAGAAGTCCATCGCGGGCCGGGCGTGTGATCGCCCCGGCGAACTGCGTGAGACCCGGTCAATGTTGCTACGGCCATGCTAACAAGACTCCAAAACGTCCGAAAATAGACTGGCACGGTGCGGAGAAGTTTGCAAGCGCTTGGTTGTGTGGATGGGTGAATGGAGGCGCGGGGCGGGATCGAACCGCCGATGAAGGTTTTGCAGACCTTTGCCTTACCACTTGGCTACCGCGCCGTGCGGTAAGTGGATCATAGCATTCGCGGTCTTTGGCCCGCCAGTTTTCGGCGCGAGAAATTGCTTAGCCGCACGTCTATCCGGTGGTGCACTGATTTCGATTGAGTCGAGAACGCCTACTGACCCCACTACTTGCTGCGGGTGAAACTGCGCATCGGTTCGGCGCGTCGCGCCGGCCTGTCATGTCGGAGCTAAAGCTCCGACCCCCTAAACATCGGATCGTCGTACGCATTAAGCTGCAATTTGAACAGCGCCAAGAGCAAAAAAGCAGGTCCCTTGCTCCGCGATGCTTCGCTCCCTTCCGCTGTCTGGGCAAGCGGGACGCCCATCCTGATCGGATGGGCGTTTGCGCGCCTGTGATGAATCCTATAAAATAAGTTCTCGATCTCCTGGACAATCTGAGGGAATGGCGGACGAAAACTACAGAGCTACCTTAACTTACGACGCCTCAGACGAATATCGTCCCGAACCCCTTCCCGCGCCCGAAATTCCGCCGTGGAAAGACGGCAGCATCCGCATCGGCATTCATACCTCGATTTCCGGCGATATAACGCGGGCACTCGACCTCGCCGCCGGGCTGGGAGCCAATGCGCTGCAAATATTCTCCTCAAGTCCCCGGATGTGGGACCGCGGAACCGTAAGAATTTCGGACGCGGACGCGGAGAGATTTCGCCTGCGCCGCAAGGAGCTGGCGCTTGGGCCGCTCGTAATCCATTCGAACTATCTGATCAATCTCGCTTCGCCAAATCCTGTGCTGCGGGCGCGGTCCGTGCAGGCCTTCCATCAAGAGATTGTGCGGGCGATGGCGCTGGGCGCGGATTTTCTGGTGCTTCACCCGGGCAGCGCGCTCGGCGCACATCCGGAATCGGCGATTGCCGCGGTGGGGCAAGGCCTCAGGCAAGCGGCGCGCGGCGTGAGGTTAGGCGACTTGCGAATCCTGCTGGAGAACACCGCAGGGCAGGGCAGTTCCCTGGGTTCGAAATTCGGCGAGCTGAAGGCAATTCTGAATGCCATTCCTGAACTGTCGGTCGGCGTTTGCATCGATACGGCGCACCTGCTGGCGTGCGGATCAGACATTCGCACCGATGCGGGCCTCGAAGAGACACTGCGCGAAATCGAGCGCGTCATTGGGCTCAAACGCGTGGCTGTTGTGCACGTCAACGACTCGAAAACGCCGCTCGGCTCGCGCGTCGATCGGCACGAACATATCGGCAAGGGCAAGATCGGGATCGACGCTTTTCGCAGAATCTTGAATCATCGACTGCTGGCGCACTGCGCCTTCGTTCTGGAGACGCCGATTGACAAGCCCGGCGACGACCGGCGGAACGTCGCGGCGCTATGGAAGCTGGTCGGCCGAATCGTGAAGGCGACGGGAAGCCGCGACGGCATGCGGCCTCGCAGAAAGCGGGCGCGGCCGGCCGCGGCAAAAGTGCGGCGCGGGCGGGTGCGAAGAAAATCACGGGGGAAGTGAAATTGGCCGAGTACGATCCGCAGCGAATCGAAGCGAAATGGCAGAAGGTCTGGGAAGAACAGGGGACTTTCCGCGCGATCGATAACGACTCCTCGCGGCCGAAGTATTACCTCCTCGAGATGTTGCCGTATCCGTCCGGTACGCTCCACATGGGCCACATGCGGAACTACACGATCGGCGACGCAGTGGCGCGCTACAAGTGGATGTGCGGATACAACGTGCTGCATCCCATGGGATGGGACGCCTTTGGCCTGCCTGCGGAAAACGCAGCAATCAAGAACGGAACTCATCCCCGCGACTGGACCAACGCGAACATCGAGGAATTCAGGCGTGTGCTGCGGAGGTTTGGCTTCAGCTACGACTGGCGCCGCGAAATTTCCACCTGCGAGGCGGAATACTACAAGTGGAACCAGTGGTTTTTCCTTCGGATGCTCGAGAAGGGAATCGCTTACAGAAAGAAAAGCAAAGTCAATTGGTGCCCCGAGTGTTTGACCGTGCTGGCCAATGAACAGGTGATCGATGGCTTCTGCTGGCGGCACGAAACGACCCAGGTCGAACAGAAGGAACTCGAGCAATGGTTCCTGCGCATTACGCAATATTCGGATGAGCTGCTGGAGGACATGAATCAACTGGCGAGCGGATGGCCGGAGCGAGTTCTCGTCATGCAGCAGAATTGGATTGGCAAATCGCGCGGCACTCGCGTGCAGTTTGCGATTGCCGACATGAAGATCGCGCCGCTCGAGGTGTTCACGACCCGCGTGGACACCATCTACGGCGTCTCGGCCGTGCTGCTTTCGCCCGCGCACGCTGTCGTGCCGCAACTTCTCGATGGAGTTCCTGGCAGCAACGCCCTTGAGCAGCAACTGAGGGCGATGCAGCAGCGCAGCGTAAAAGCAGAAGAGATTGCAACCGCCGAGAAGGTCGGATTTTTCACCGGACGCTTCGCGCTGAATCCGTTTTCAGGCGAACGTGTGCCGATTTGGGTCGCCAACTTCGTTCTAGCCGAGTATGGGACGGGTGCCGTGATGGCTGTGCCGGCACACGATCAGCGCGATTACGAGTTCGCCGAGAAATACCACCTGCCGATAAAGGTTGTCATTCAGCCGCTGAATGGAACACCGCTTCGTGCGGATCGGATGACAGAAGCCGCCACCGACTACGGGCGGCTTGCCGATTCGGGGCCGTATTCGGGACTTACGTCTGAACAAGCTGTCGAAAAGATGTCCGCCGATGCCGCTGCCAAAGGGTTCGGCTCGGCCGAGACTACTTATCGCCTGAGAGATTGGGGAATTTCACGGCAGCGCTATTGGGGCACTCCGATTCCGGTGGTGTACTGTCCGAAGGACGGAGTCGTCGGAGTTCCCGACGATCAGCTTCCGGTGCGGCTGCCCGAGAACGTCACACTTACCGGCCAGGGGCGATCGCCTCTGGCGAATGCGCCGGAATTCTTAAAGACAACGTGTCCGAAATGCGGCGGTCCGGCCGAGCGCGAGACGGACACGATGGACACGTTTGTAGATTCCTCGTGGTACTTCTACCGCTACACCGACCCGCACAACGCCAAGGCGCCGTACGGCGAAGACAAAGTGCGCTATTGGTTTCCGATCGATCAGTACGTCGGAGGGATCACGCACGCGATCCTGCACCTGCTCTATTCGAGGTTTTTTTGCAAAGTGATGCGCGACCTCAGGCTCGTGAACCACGATGAGCCGATAACGAGGCTCTTTACGCAGGGGATGGTGCAGAAAGGCGGAGTGGCCATGTCGAAATCACGCGGAAATGTTGTCGGCGCGATCGAAATGGCGGAGAAGTACGGCTGCGATACGGGAAGAATGTACACGCTGTTCGCCGCGCCGCCGGAAAAAGATCTCGAATGGAGCGAGCAGGGAATCGAGGGTTCGGCGCGTTTTCTCAATCGCGTTTACCGGCTCGTCGATAAGCATGGTCCGCGGCTCAAGACTGCGACGCTGGATTGGAATGCTCGCACCGATTTCGCTCGCGCGACGCCGAAGGAGAAAATCCTAGTCCGCAAGCTGCACCAGACTCTGAAGCGTGTGACACATGACTTCGAGGCGCGCTGGCACTTCAACACGTCAATCGCTCTGATCATGGAGCTGGTAAACGAGTTGTCGGCGCAGGAGCCGCTCGATCAGAATGTCGAACCAGAGATTCTGAAGCGGGTGCTGTCGGCTTTAGTGCTGATGCTTTCACCGATGACTCCGCACATCGCGGAGGAGATGTGGGAGATGCTCGGGAATGCAGGCACGATCGCGGCCCAGAAGTGGCCGGCGTATCGCGAGGACCTGACGCGCGAGGAACAAATTGAGATTCCGGTTCAAATCAACGGCCGTGTTCGCGGAAAGATTCTTGTGGCAGATAGTTTGAGTCCGGATGAGACAAAGGAACGGGCACTCAACGACCCTCGTATCAAAGCGTTGATCGCGGGCAAAGAGATTGTGAACGTAATCGTCGTCCCCAAAAAGCTCGTGAATATCGTTTTGAAATGACGGCCGTGAATCGAGACATTCGAGTGATGCGATGATGAAAGACGGCGGAGCAGCAGTGCAGCGAGAGCGCGGAGGTACAGTGAGCACGAAACGCGGAATCGTCGTGTTGGATTTCGGCGGGCAATATACGCAATTGATTGCCCGCCGGATTCGCGAGCAACAGGTGTTTTCCGCGATCTTGCCTTGCACAGCGTCGGTTGAAGAAATTCGCGCGCAAGAGCCGGTCGGCATCGTGCTTTCGGGCGGCCCGAGCTCGGTCTACGACAAGAACGCGCCAGTTTGCGATCCAAAGACACTGGACCTCGGCGTACCCGTGCTTGGAATTTGCTACGGGATGCAATGGCTTGCGCACACGCTGGGCGGAAAGGTCGAGCCCGCGGGCAGGAGGGAATACGGCCCGGCGCAACTGGAGATTGCTCGCGAGACGAAACTATTCTCTGGCCTGCCCAGCAGCTTGAAGGTCTGGGAAAGCCACGGCGATCACGTCGTAGAGCTGCCCGCCGGCTTTCACATTACCGGGCACACCGACAATGCGGTCGCCGCGATTGAAAATCCGACGCGGAAGTTTTACGGAGTCGAATTTCACCCCGAAGTGAACCACACCGAGCGAGGCTCTGAAATCCTGGGGAATTTTGTCTTTGAAATTTGCGGCGCGAAACAGAATTGGAGCCGCGCGGGATTCATTGCCGAGACGGTGGAGGTCATTCGCAAACAAGCCGAAGGCGCACGAGCCATCTGCGCACTCAGCGGCGGCGTGGATTCAACGGTGGCGGCGGTGCTCGTCGACAGGGCAATGGGCGACCGCTTGACGAATATTTTTGTGGATACGGGTTTGCTTCGGCGGGACGAATTTCACGACACGCTGGAAATGTTGCGTGACCGGCTGCACTTGAACGTCATCGGCGTGGATGCGTCCGAACGTTTTCTGACGAAGCTACGGGGGATCACCGATCCCGAACAGAAGCGAAAAATCATCGGCAACGAGTTCATTTCAGTGTTTGCGGAGGAAGAACGCAAGATTGTCGCCACCGCGAAGGGCCTGCCGGTGAAATTTCTGGTGCAAGGAACTCTGTATCCGGACGTCATCGAGTCCATTTCGGTAAAAGGCCCGTCTGCTGTCATCAAGTCGCATCACAACGTCGGCGGGTTGCCGGAGGAAATGCCCTTCGGACTAATCGAGCCCTTACGAGATCTCTTCAAAGACGAAGTGCGCCAGATCGGGAGAGAGCTTGGGCTGCCGGAGGAAATTTTGGTCAAGCAGCCGTTCCCTGGCCCCGGACTAGCCGTTAGACTTCTCGGCGAGGTGACACCAGAGCGACTGGAGATGCTGCGAGGCGCAGACGCCGTCGTCGTCGATGAAATTCGGCGCGCCGGCCTCTACGAGAAAACGTGGCAGGCATTCGCGGTGTTATTGCCGGTTCGCAGCGTTGGAGTGATGGGTGACGGTCGGACTTACGGAAACGCCGTCGCCGTGCGCGTGGTTGAGTCGCTCGACGCGATGACTGCCGATTGGGCGCGGTTGCCGATGGACGTGCTCGAACGCATCTCCGTGCGGATTGTCAACGAAGTGCCCGGAGTGAACCGCGTTGTTTACGACATCAGTTCTAAACCACCTAGTACAATCGAGTGGGAATAGAACGCTTTCCCGCCGCCCTTTGGCCGTAGAGATCCGTCGTCCAGACACACCCCCCAGTCGGCTCTGGAAGCTTTCTAAGGTGGAGACGTGGTAGCGTAGAAAGGGAGCTTGGGAAACCCGCTACCGAATTCGGATGTTATCGGCCGTCTGCAGCTACCTGTTGGCCATCTTCTGTGCCACGTAGAGCAGCAGCCGCCGGTCGCCCTCTTCAATGCGGCCGAGGAGGCGACGGAAGCGGCCGAGGTACCGGGCGTCTTTCCCGGTGCTACCCCACGCGATATCGTCTGCGCTCTTCCGCTTCGGAAGATTCGGCAACACAGGAGGCTCCTCACCGTCGTAGAATAGCTGGTAGAGGGGCACTTCCATAGCCCGTGCCAGCTTCTCGAGGGTTTCGATCGCCGGAACTGTGTGGCCGTTTTCGACGCGTGAAATGTAGCATCGAAGCAGACCAGTCCGCTTTTCGATATCGCCCTGGGAGAGTTTTTTCTGTTCTCGTAGCAACCGAATACGTTCACCGATTATCATGCCAGATATTGTTACATGGACCAGTGGCGCTCGCAAGATAAAACACAATGAAACGCAGAAGTTTTTAGGCGTAACCGAATTGCGATGAGGGACGTCCCAAAAAGTATGGCGGCTAGCGCGACGGCGCTCACGCTCCCGTTGCAGGTGGGAGAGAAAAGAGTAGACGACCGCGAACTCGTGCGGCTGTCTCAAAATGGAACAGAGGCTGCCTTTGAGGAACTAGTACGGCGGCATCAACAGCGAGTATTCGCCCTTGTAGGCGGAATTTTGCACCGGCCGGATGACGTGGAAGATGTGGCGCAGCAGGTCTTTCTGAAAGCGTATCTCGGGATCAAGAAATTCGATCAGCGCGCCGCTTTTTCGACATGGCTCTACAAGATCGCGGTAAACGAGTGTTGGGACTATCTAAGGAAGCGAAAGGTCCGGCCGCTGGTTTACGAGGCAGATTTGTCGGAAGAGCAAGTCTCGCGGTTGGACGGGATTGTTTCCTCTGACCGGCCGCCGGAGAGCGCCAGCACGAGGATGGAGACGCGTGAAATATTGGAAAGGATGCTCGAAGCTTTACCCGAACAAGACCGGCAGCTTCTGGTGCTAAAGGAAATCGAAGGATTTTCGGTGCAGGAGTTGGCAGAGATTCTCGACCTCAACGTCAATACCGTGAAGGTGCGACTGTTCCGTGCGCGCGGCCGAATCATGGACACTTACCGGCGGAAGGTGAATTCTTCGGGGAAAGCCCACGCCGCTTCGGCAGCAAATAGGAAGGAGTCATAGCAATGGCAACGGATTGGAGCACGACGAGCGCGGCATGCGAGAAGTATGAAGCGCTTCTGGAAGACTATCTGAACGGAGACCTCAGTGCGGCGGACGCGAAGACCGCGGCCGAGCACTGGCAGAACTGCGCCGGATGCCGCGCGGCGCTGCAGCATGCAGCGGCAAGCTTGCGGTTGCTGAGGGTGGCTGGTCCGACGGCGGATCCGGGACCCGGATTCGCGCGTGTGGTGATGGCGCGAATTCGCGAAAAGTCAGCTGGCGGGGCAAACTTCTGGCAACCGTTCGTGTCGTTCGGATGGAGGTTTACGGCGACAGCTACGTTGGCGCTCGCCGTGTTTGTTTCCTACAACGCAGGCTGGGGACATCTGCTGCAACCGAAAGTCACCACGGCGCGTCCTACAGAAAGCATGGATCTATTTGCACCGGAGCCGGCGCGAGTGCCGGCAAACGGGGATGAAGTTCTGATGATGGTAGCGGACAATAGTCATGCAAAATTCTAAGGCTCGGCTCGAAGCGGCGGCGCTGTTCCTGGTGGTTTTCGTTCTCGGCGTGGTATTTGGCGTTGTCGGGAATCACGTGTGGAGCCAGCGCGTTTCTGGCTCGCCGTCTGCGGTCATTACGAACCCGACTCGCAATCAAGTGATCCAGGATTTGACGCAGCGTCTGCAACTGACGCAAGACCAACAGAAGCAGGTCACTGCTGCGATCGATGAGACGCGTGCCCGATGGCAGGCCCTCTACGCGCCTCTTGATGCTCCTCGCGAGGAAATCAGGCAGGAGGGTCGCGCCAAGATTCGCGCGATTCTGACGCCGGATCAGCAAGTGAAATTCGACGACTTCCTCAAGCGGCTCGACGACCAGAGGAAAAAAGAGGCCGCGGAAAAGCAATCCGCGCACTGATGCCACTCGCTGGCGGCTGAACTTCTTGTCGCAACCAGCCACCGCTCGAAATTCAATGGACTCCCGCGCGACCACGCCAGAGGCTTCGACCAGCGCCGCGAACCATGAAACGTCGCAGCGAATTCCGACGATTCGCCTCGAAAACGTCCACAAAATTTACGATTTGGGCGAGATTCAGGTGCACGCGCTGCGCGGAGTTTCGCTCGATATCTATCCGGGGGAATTCGTCGCCGTGATGGGCGCATCCGGCTCGGGCAAGTCGACGCTGATGAATATTGTGGGCTGCCTCGACCGTCCGACACGTGGGAAGTATTTCCTTGACGGCAAGGATGTCTCCGGCCTAACAAAAGACGAGCTGGCTGCCATTCGGAGCCGTAAGATCGGTTTCGTTTTTCAGCAGTTCAATCTGCTTCCTCGCACGTCGGCGCTTGAGAATGTCGAGCTCCCCACGATCTACGCCGGCGTTCCTATCGAGGAGCGGGCCAGGCGCGCCGAAGACGCACTGAAACGCGTAGGACTGGCCGAGCGCGCGGGCCACTATCCTTCGCAACTTTCAGGCGGCCAGCAGCAGCGTGTCGCCATTGCGCGCGCTCTTGTCAACAGTCCCTCCCTATTGCTCGCCGACGAGCCCACCGGAAACCTCGACAGCCGCACAAGCGTGGAAATCATGGAGATTCTGCAGGGATTGAACGACGAGCATGGTCTTACGGTCGTCATCGTCACGCACGAGCCGGACATTGCGCGTTATGCAAAACGCGCGATCGAATTTCGGGACGGCCGCCTGAGGAAAGATGTCGTCATTCACGACCGGCTAATCGCATCGGAAGTTCTGCCCACACTGCCCGCGCCCGATGCCGGTGATCATGACGTCTTGGCCGAGGAGAATTCGGCCGCGCCCCGAGGCAATGGCGAGCCCAAAGCCAAATAGCGTCAGAAGGGTATGTCTTCGTCGGAGATCTCGGGTGCCGCGGCGCCCTCTTCAGCGCCGGGTCCTGCGACATCGAAGTCGGCGTCCGCGGACCGGCCTTGGCCCACGCCGGCGGCTGCGCCCGCACCCGCTCCCGCTGCAGCGCCCTCGGCGCGAGACGTAAGCATGCGCATCACGTTGGCGACGATTTCCGTAGTTTGACGCTTCTGGCCATCGCGTTTGTCTTCCCACTGGCGCGTCTGAATCCGCCCTTCGATGTAGACCAACATTCCCTTTTTGAGATACTGCTGCGCGATCTCGGCCAGCTTTCCCCACAAGACGATGCGGTGCCACTCGGTGCGTTTCTGGCGCTCTCCCGAGCGATCCTTGTAGGATTCGTCAGTTGCCAGCGTAAAATTGGCCACCGCCTGGCCGCCAGACGTATATCGGGTTTCCGGGTCGCGGCCGAGGCGCCCCACAAGAATTACTTTGTTGACGGACATGCGGTGGAGTATATCCGAATCCGCGGCAGGAGGGAACGCAACACCGTACAATTCGCCGCAATCTCCCCGCGGAATTTGCGGAGCGACTCTCGGTTAGAATCCGGCGCAATTGTGCGTAGAACTACGGGAGGACTTTCATGAGCCAGGTTCAGAACTTTGAAAATCACACAAAGTTGGTTCCGGCGTTTCACTTCGTCGTATTGCCAATTCTGCTGTTGAATTTCATTTGGTCCGTCGTGCGCGTGATTCACAACTTCTCTTTCGCAGCGGCCGTCTCGGTCTTGGTCGCCATAGCGCTTTTGCTCCTTGCGCTGACGGCCCGCATGTTTGCGCTAACGGTACAGGATCGCGTGATACGACTGGAGATGCGCCTGCGAATGCAGCAGATTCTGCCTCAAGATCTGCGTGTGAGAATCCCGGAGTTCACGGTTGGGCAATTAGTGTCGCTGCGGTTTGCGAGCGATGCGGAGCTTCCCGCGCTCGCACGGAAGGTGCTGGACGAAAAACTGACGGATCGCAAGACCATCAAGAAGCTCGTCCGCGATTGGCAGCCGGACCTGCTGCGCGCCTAGCCTCCGCAAGCGAGGCTAGTGCGCGGACGGCCGCGCCGTGGCCCCGATCTCGTGCAACTTGGCCTGCGCGCGCTTGGCTTCATCCGAACCCGCGAAACGCCGGACCACTTCGCGAAGGTCGCGCGTGCCGCTGGTTTTCAGACCGAGCTCGAGTTCGGCCATTGCTTTCTTCAGCAGGGAAGCAGCTAATTTGAAGCTGGTGGGATAATTCGTCAGCACGGTATCGTACGCCCCGATCGCTCCTTTGAAGTCACCCTGTGCATAGGCAACTTCACCCAAATAGAACTGCGCGTTGCCGGCCAGATCGTTCGACGGAAAATGCTTGATGTAGTCGGAAAATTCCTGCCGCGAGAGATCGTAGTGGCCGCCGTTGAAGTCGCGGAGCGCGTTCTGATACAGGGTATCGGCCGAAATCGGCGGCATCGAGGGAGGGGGCGTCGGTGCAACGGCGGCGCCGGGCGCGATCGGAGCGCCGGGCGCGCCTGAAGCGCCAGTCGGTGCGCCGGATACTTTCGCATCGATGCTTTGCAGCAGGTTCTGGACGTCGGTCAACTGCTGTGAAAGCTTTCCCACTCGGGCCTGGACGTCCTGCAAGTTATCGGAAAGTCCTTGCGTCTGCTGCGTCATGGTGTCGATGCGCGCGCCGGTGTTCGCCTGCACGTCTTGGACCGTCTTTTGCAGGGTCGCCATTTCACCGTTGAGCTTTCCGACCGAGTCGAGCGACTGCTGCACGAGCGTCTTAAGCGCGGCGTTGTTGCTATCGATCGCGCTGCGCAGATCCTGCTGCCCTTGCAGCAACTGTCCGACCTGCTGCTGAAGTTCGATCATCTCTTTTGAGACGGCTCCCGCGGGCCGTGGAGTCAGAAGTTCGCCGCCGAGAACGCCAACCAGAACTGCTGAGAGTGTGAGCACAAGCCATCGTGTGCGCAAAGTCGTGCCTCCTTGAAGGAACTGGGCCTTATCCAATTCTGTCGCATGCGCTGGGCGTCGCGGGCCGAAGCGGACACATCACAAGTGCCAACAGGATATCCGTTTTCGGCTCGCGGATTTTGCAGCAGCGGCCGGTATCGGTCAATTGGCGCCCTATACGCGGGCAGTTCGTCACTGGGCCAAAACGAAATGCGCCCGTCGATTCTGCTGCCAGCATTCTTCACTGTGCTCAGTGCAGAACGGCCGCTCCTTGCCCCAGCTGGTCGTTTCGATTCGTTCGCCGGAGATTCCGAGCGAAATCAGGAAGTTCTTGGCGGCCTCCGCGCGCCGCTGTCCCAGGCCGAGATTGTATTCAGTCGAGCCACGCTCATCGCAGTGACCTTCAATCGAGATCCGCACCTGCGGATACGACCGCAGGAACTCGGCGTCCTTGGTCAGCGCGCGCCGCGCATCGTCACGCAGATCGGATTTGTCGAGATCGAAATAGGCGTCCTGGACATTTTGAGCGAATAGGTCGCTCATGCTGGGCTGGGCCGCAGGGGGCGCCGGCGGGGGGGTCGGCGCGTTCACATCCACGCGAGCCGACGCTGTTGCGCTACCGCCGGCACCGGTTGCCGTGATCGTGTACGTCGTCGATTGCGTGGGATTCACGGGTGTTGATCCTTGAGGCGCTACCTTTCCCACACCGGGCTGTATGTCGAGGTCGGTTGCGTTCGTTGACGACCAGGATAGCGTCACCGTCTGCCCGGAATTCACCGACGTTGGCGACGCGTTGAGCGTAACCGTCGGCTGAGCCGGTGGCGGTGCCGGCGCGGTTGATGGAGGCGTCGCCGCGACTTGTTTCTTGCAACCCCCTGCCAAACCACCAAGTGCGATGACGCCTAACAGCAGGACAAGCTGACGAACCGTGCTGGAACGCATCAGGTGCCTCCTTCGGCGCATCCGGAAACGCTCTGCGGAATTGCCGCGAATGAGTTCAAAGCGATGGAACGGGTGCCTCCCATCAGAATGCTGTCGTCTGACTTCAGAAAGCCTCTCCGCCGCCGAATCATTTCGTCGACCAGTTCGGCGATTCGTTTTCCCCTTGGAAAGTCAACTGATGCGGCTGGCTGCCATCGGCCAGCATGGACCAGATCTGGCGCGTGCCGGTGCGCGTCGATTCAAACACCAAATGACGCCCATCGGGCGCCCAGCTCGGCCGCTCATTGCGCGCTTCGTCTTTTGTCAACTCAACTAACTGCCGGCTTACGATATCCATCACGTAGATGTCGTAATTCCCGCTGGGGCGTCTCCAACTGAACGCCAGCAGTTGCCCGTTGGGCGACCACGTCGGATCGATCACGTAGCCCATGTCGGGCACAGCGAGCTGTTGAACATTCGATCCGTCGGTGTCCGAAAGATAGAGCACCGGCGAACCACCGCGGTCGCTCACGAAGACCATCTGCTTGCCGGTTTTCGGATTCCACGTAGGCGAAGTGCTGACTCCGGCAGCAAACGTAATCCGATGCAATTTCGCGCCGTTCGCGTCCGCCACATAGATCTCCGGATCTCCATTCTGGCTGGACATGAACGCAATCTGCGATCCATCGGGCGACCATGCCGGCGAGCTGTTGGTGCCCCGGTATCGCGGAAATGCGATCAACCGGTTTGATACTGAGGAATAGATGCAAATCTGGGCTGACGTTACGCCGCGATACGGCACGTAGCAGGTGAACGCGATGCGCGACGCGTCAGGTGACCAGCGCGGAGTGAGCGCAATCGACTTCAGATGCGTCACCTGCTGTTGATTCGCACCATCGTAGTCCATGGTCCAGATTTCTTTGTTTCCACTCCGCCCGCTCACGTATGCGATCTTCGTTTGCGCGATGCCGGGTTGTCCCCCGCTCAGAAACGCGATGATGTCGTCCGCAAATTGATGCGCCAGCCGTCTCGCGTCCGAATCAGTAGCTACGCCGCGGTAGATTTTCTGAATTGCCGGCGGCGACGCGGGATTGTGGACGTCGGAAAGATATCCGGAGAACGCGATGTTCGGTCCGTCAGTGGTCATATTTCCATAGGCGACCATGTACGCATTGGCGGGTGCCGCCGCCCACGCCTGCGCATTCAATTCGCTTGGTTGGCCGGGCGCCTGCAGCGGATAGAAGCTCGGGCTGACGAGATCGAGAATGCCGGAGTAATCGAGATCCGACCACAAAACGTCATGAAATGTTTTCGGCAGCGGCTGCGTGAAAGTAGATCGCGCGACCGTGTCCGGGACGGCTACGCGCGCCTTCGTGATGCCCAGCCCCGTGCCTGTCTTGAACCAGTCTTGCGCCATCGCCGGGCCTGCAAGAAAGAAAGCGATTGCGAGCGCGGCGAATGGCTTGCGGAGATATGATTTTGTTCGTGACATGAGTCTCAAGAAACCTACCTCTTATAATCGAAATAGAACTCCACATTCACGTACGAGCCCGAGTACGCCGCCGGCAACGGCAATAGCGGGTTCGACGATTGAACCGCTCGGATCGCCGAATTATCGAGCGACCGATTGTTGCTCGATTGAATGAGCTGAATGTTGGCGACTGAACCGTTGCGCAAGATGTCGAAAGTCACCCTCACTCGTGGGGCGTACATCAGGCTCGGGTCCACGGTGGACTCCAGCCACTCGCGGCTGATTCGCTGCTGCACCGCAGTGACGTACGCGCCGAACCTGGAAGCGAAATCGCCGCCGCTGGCGCCTCCTGCGATCAACCCCGCCGCCGTCGCTCCCGTTGTTCCCAATGCGAAAGAAGTTACAGGAACGGTGGGCGTTCCGCCGCCACCGTAGGGAATTGCGTTGGGTGGTGCCGGCGCCGGATTTTCGAGCACTTTCGACGGCCGGCTGATGTACTTGGGTGGCTTGTTTCGCTCGAACTTCGGAATTGGCGTCGACTCTGGTTCTACCTTCGGCTTCGGTTGCGGCTCGGACTTGAAAAGCCCCTTCGACTCGTCGACGACGCGATTGGGCGATACGACCTCCGGTTGCGGCAGCGGGATCGCCGGCACGCTGCCGACAAGTCCCACGGTGACCGAGCCGCCCGGGCTGCCCCAGCTTTCGCCGCCGTGCGAGAAGTACGTCGAAACCGCGACCACAACCGCAAGCGCACCGTGAAAGATCAGCGAGGCATAGAAGAATCGTTTGAGGTTTTCGTCCGGCCGGATTGTTGCGGTCGCCACCATTGCACTGCGCCTCTTCTATTGCGATTGCGGCCTCTCGCTTAGCGGCTGCGTGACCACGCTAATGTTTTGGATGCCGGACTGTCGCAGCTCGTCGACTACCGTCGCCCAGCTTCCGAACGGCACCGTCTCGTCGCAGCGAACGTACACGGCCTGCGTTTTCAGGTTGTGCGACTGCGAAATGATTTGCTGGCCGACCTCATGAATGTTTACGGGCTTGTCATTCAAGTAGACGCGCTGTCCGCGGTCGATGGTTACCACCATGCGCGCCTCGGTGAGCTCCTTCACGGTTTTCGTCTTTGGAACGTCCACATCGATTCCGGACTGCAAGATCGGCGCCGTGATCATGAAAATGATCAGCAGCACGAGAACAACGTCGATGAACGGCACCATGTTGATCTCGGAAAGTGAGCTGCCGATCTCGCGTTGGAGTTGCGGCATGGGTGACAGCTACGCGCTGTAGAGCGTCTCAATCTTCGCCACGAATTCGGCGGCGAAGTCGTTCATTCGCGATGCAATGCCGCGAATGCCGTAAAGGTAGTGGTTGTACGCGATAAGCGCTGGAATCGCGGCGAAGAGCCCCGCAGCGGTTGTGATCAGTGCTTCCGCGATGCCGGGAGCGACGGCGCGCAAACTCGCCGCCCCAGCCTCCCCGAGGCCTGAGAAGGCGTCCATCACGCCCCAGACCGTGCCGAACAGACCGATAAACGGTGAGACCGACGCAATCGTCGCCAGCGATGACATTCCCTTCTCGAGGCGTCGCACTTCCTCGCCCGCGGCAACCTGCATTTCCACGCCAACGGCGTTTGCATTTCTGACTTTTGCGGTTCCGGCCGCCCGCGGATTTGCGTTGCCCAGTTGCGCTTCCAGTTCGCGATAGCCCGCCGCGTACACGGCGACCAGGGGGCTGCCGCCCACTCCGGCCCGCAGAGTGTTTGGGTCAGAGAGTCCGCGCCCGGCGCGAAACATTTCAAAAAACCGCGCCGTCTTGCGGTCCATGCCGCCAAGCTGCGCATATTTCTGGAAAATCAGCGCCCAGGAAAAGAGGGAAAGGATCAGAAGAAGTCCGAGGATAACGCGGGCAACACCGCTCGTTTGCTCCAAGAGGGTGAGCGGATTGGCGAACCACAAAACCGCCAGGCTTGAAATTGTTTTCCCCCAGAAAAACTTTTTTGCCAGGCGAATCTACCGTAGCACACGCGATTCGCGGATTCAAACAAGCGCAAAAAGTTTTGTGCTGCTTGAAACGACACACCGCGCAGAACAAAAAACATTTCGACGCACGTTCGATTTTTCTAGTTGCTTGCCAAAATTTGTGTTATCAATTATCCGTGACTCACGAATTCAGCCACGAGGCATTTCAGCACTACGTCTCGCCGTATAAGTTTTTCCGCCTGCTCGAATATACCGCCAGCTACTTTTAACCACTCCCTCATCGGCCACCCACTCGCAAGGCACGGGTGTTTTCACTCTCAAACTTGTTTTCTTGGAGGAACGATGAGCGCGACTCAGCCAATGACGTGTACGAGCATTTCCGAGTTCATTAAGCACCACTACCGGCATTTCAACGCTGCTGTCGTGATCGACGCTTCTGACGCGTACGTGAAGCACCTCGCAAGCGGCGGCAAAATGCTCATCACCCTCGCTGGCGCAATGAGCACGGCGGAGCTAGGGCTTTCTCTCGCCGAGATGATCCGGCAGGACAAAGTTCAGGCCATTTGTTGCACAGGCGCCAACCTGGAAGAGGACGTTTACAACCTGGTGGCCCACGATCACTACAAGCGCGTGCCGCAGTATCGCCATCTCACTCCAGATCAGGAAGTCGAGCTGCTCGAGCACCACCTCAACCGTGTCACTGACACGTGCATCCCGGAAGAAGAAGCCATGCGGCGCATCGAGCGCGTGGTGATGGAGGAGTGGTGGGCAGCGGACCGCAGCGGCCAGCGGTTTTTTCCGCACGAATTTCTGTTCAAGGTGCTGCGCGCGGGAAAGCTCAAGCAGCATTACCAGATCGACCCGAAAGACAGTTGGATGCTTGCCGCCGCAGAGCGAAATCTGCCTATGTTTGTGCCGGGCTGGGAAGATTCGACGCTCGGAAATATGTATGCGGCGCAGGTGATCAGCGGCAAAGTGAAAAACGTCACCACGGTGCGCAGCGGCGTGGAATACATGATCGAGCTGGCGCGCTGGTACACGGAGACCGCGCCCAAAACTCCGATCGGATTTTTCCAGATCGGCGGCGGCATCGCAGGCGATTTCCCGATCTGCGTCGTGCCGATGCTTCACCAGGACTTGCGGCGCGAAGGCGTGCCGCTCTGGGCGTACTTCTGCCAGATCAGCGACTCGACAACGAGCTACGGTTCCTATTCCGGCGCCGTGCCCAACGAAAAGATTACGTGGGGCAAGCTGGGTATCGATACCCCGCGGTTCGTCATCGAATCGGATGCGACGATCGTCGCGCCTCTGATCTTTGCGTACGTGTTGGGCTGGTGACGACCGCTCGCGGCGCGGATCACACATTGGTGCAGCCCCGCTAAGGAATCCTTTATGCCAGACGACTCGTCGCCTCGGCCCGGCGAGCGCGTCTTTCTGTCCGCCGAATGGCGCAACCTCGTGATGCTGAACTACGAAGTTGCGCCTTCTCTGTTGCAACGCTACGTGCCCGCAGGCACGGAATTGGATTCCTTCGAACGCCGCACGTTCATCAGCCTCGTGGGATTTCGCTTCCTTCGCACCAAACTGTTTGGAGCGGTGTCGATTCCGTTCCACGCGAACTTCGACGAGGTCAATCTGCGTTTCTACGTTCGGCGCGAGATCGGCGGCGATGTTCGCCGCGGCGTAGTGTTCATTCGCGAGATTGTCCCCCGCGCCGCGATCGCGCTGGTTGCACGCCTTGTTTACGGAGAGAAGTACAGCGCGTTTCCCATGCGCCACTCGATTAAGGCCGCCGGGAGCAATGGCGTCGTGCGCTACGAGTGGCGGCTCGACGGCCAGTGGTGCGGAATCGAAGCCCAGCTTTCGGGCTACCCTGCTCCTGCGCGCGAAGGCAGCCTCGAACAATTCATCACCGAGCACTATTGGGGATACTCCGCGACGCGCGGCCGTGGTGCCCTGGAATATCACGTGTCGCACGTGCCTTGGCGCGTGTGGGCTTCCGGGAACGCAGGCTTCCATGGCGACGCCGATGCGCTCTACGGTCCAGAGCTTGGCGCAATCATCCGCCGCCCGCCGGACTCTGCCTTCGTCGCCGACGGTTCACCTGTCCTCGTATTCTCTGGAAAACGAATCTCGTAACCGCGCGTTGCGGCCAGCCTGATGGGCTTGTGCTAGACTCGAAACACGCCATGGCAAGATTGTTCGACATCGACATCGAATCGGTCACGCGACCGCTCGAAACGACGCCTGAACCGCTCCCGCGCGAGCTGCAGCCCGTCGCCGCGCGCGCGCCTTCTGCAGGAGCAGGGAAGAGTTTCTTCATCGAGACGTTTGGCTGCCAGATGAATGTCCACGATTCCGAAAAAGTCGCGGGCGTACTGCTTGCGCGAGGCTATCGTGCGGCGTCCAGCGCTGCCGACGCGGAGCTGATGCTCTACAACACCTGCAGCATCCGTGAGAAAGCCGCGCAGAAGGTTTTCTCGCGTCTCGGTGAGTGGCGCGGCGTCAAGCACAAGATCATCGGCGTGCTTGGCTGCGTCGCCCAGCAGGAAGGCGAGGAAATTTTCGAGCGCGCGCCGTGGGTCAGTCTCGTTTGCGGCTCGGCGAGCTATCGGAAGCTCCCCGAGCTCGTCGCAGAGCTCGAGTCAGGCGGTCGCCGCGTGATGGGGCTCGACCTCGACGTGGACGAAACGTTCGAGACGGAAATCACGCGCCGCGACAATCCGATCCGCGCCTACATCACGATCATCGAGGGCTGCGATTACGCCTGCTCGTACTGCGTCGTGCCGCACACTCGCGGGCCGGAGCGCAGCCGCCCCAGCCATTCTGTCTTGGCCGAGGCGCGCCGACTCGCTGACGCCGGCTACACCGAAATTCAGTTGCTCGGGCAGACGGTGAACTCCTATCGAGACCCGTCGCCGCGTGCGCTCAGCTTCGTCGAATTGTTGCGCGAAATCGCGTCGATCGAAGGAATTCGGCGCGTTCGGTTCACCACATCGCATCCCAACGATTTTCATCGCGAGATCGTCGAGGCAATTGATTCCACGGCAGCGCTGTGTGACCACATTCATCTTCCGGTGCAGTCGGGCTCCACTCGTGTGCTGCGCGAAATGCGCCGTACCTACACGCGCGAAGAGTATTTGGAAAAGATTTCATGGATCCGCAGCGCGCGGCGTCCGATCAGCGTGACGAGCGACATCATCGTCGGCTTCCCGGGTGAAACCGACCGCGATTTCGAGGACACGATCACGCTTCTTGAATCGGTCGGATACGACGGAATTTTCTCTTTCATCTACTCGCCGCGGCCCAATACCACTGCTGCCACGATGCCCGATGCGATTCCAGAAGCCGAAAAATCCCGGCGCCTTGCGATCCTTCAGGAGCGCCAGCGCCAGATTCAGCTGGCTCGCAACGAGAAGCTGGTTGGCGAGACGTTTGAGGTGCTCGTCGACGGGCACAACGCCTCCCGGGCGCAATGGACGGGGCGCTCCACGAGCAACCGGATGGTAAATTTCACTTCGCCGAGCGAAAATCTTCTGGGAGAATACATTCAAGTGAGAGTCACGCGCGCCGCGCCGCACAGTCTCATCGGCGAGCACGTTGTTCAGTCGTGATTGCAGCGAGCTGATTCCTTCAGGCGTTTGCGGTAGCTGCTGTGGGACCCGCTGTCAATGGGAGGCCATCATGGAACTCGAAGTCAAGATTCGCGGTTTGATGATGGATCCTGTTACCAACATGCCTGTGGTAGTCCTCAAGGAGACCCAGGGCAACGGCGTTCTGCCCATCTGGGTCGGCGTGTACGAGGCTAATGCGATCGCGCTCGAAATCGAAAAAGTTCAGACGCCCCGCCCGATGACGCACGATCTGCTGAAGAATGTCCTCAATGGGCTCAACGTTCGCGTCCAGAAAGTTGTCGTTTCCGATTTGCGCGAGGACACGTTTTACGCCCTGATCTGGATGGAGCGCGACGGCGAAACGATCTCGATGGATTCCCGCCCGAGCGACGCGCTGGCACTGGCGCTCCGGCTCGACTGCCCGATTTTCGTGGAAGATCAGGTGCTCAAAAGTTCGAAGATGTCGACCGGCGTTACGGACAAGAATTCGAGCGACGAGCTGCGCAAGTGGCTTGAGAATTTGAGCGACGAGGATCTCGGCCGCTACAAGATGTAGACTTACGCATGCCGCGTCACCGAGCCGTGCGCCACTTGCTCCTTTCTATCGCGCCCATTCTGCTCGCTGTTTTAGTCGCTTCTGCGCAAACTCCGCAAAGCACATTGGGATCTGAACCGGCTCCCATCACGATGGAGCAGGAGCACCACCACCATGTCGTATTCGAAAATGCATACGTCAAGGTCGTTTACGTCGAAATTCCGCCGCACGAATCAACGCTTTATCATCGCCACGATCTGCCGTACCTTAGTTTCCCGCCGCCTTCTCTTGCTGATCTAACGCCGCCCTCGACCAATGGCCACAGCCTGCCTGCCGGTCCGCACGTGAGCTACGCCGTCGGCGGCTTTTCGCACACCGTGACTAACACCAGCGACATCACGCTTCGAAACATCGCGATCGAATTGCTGCGACCCCAAGGCACGGTCCGCAATCGATGCGCGGAGGTGCTCCGCGGCCAGCCGCTGAACGATTGCGACAAACCTGCCGCTAGCTCAACGACATTTCCTGTGCACTACACACTTTTCGAGACCGATGGAATCGCCGTCGAAGATTGGGAAATCGCCCCTGGATCGACCATCAGCCCCGCCGACGCCCGGGTGAGCACGCTCGTGGGTGCGATGAACGGTATCAGCGACGTAACAGGTGGCGGCGATTCGCGGATGGTGCCGCAAGCAGGTCTGCTCTGGCTGTTGGCGGATTCCAAGGCAACTCTCAAAGCAGGGCCCGACGCGACCGGTCATTTCGTAATGATACGTTTCAAAGACAGCGTGCGACCTGAATCAGCTCCGTAGCGCTGCCGACTCACTTCTTCTCGCCGAGCCACGGCTCGAGGATTTGCGCCGCCACCTCGTTGCCCTTCGCCGACCAGTGCCCGTCGCACGGCAGGAAAATTGCAGGTCAGGTGATAGCTCGGGCGGCTCGACGGCTAGCTTCGGCGATGCCGAGAATGATCGATACGACCTCCGCCAATACCGCGAACACGAGGAAGTTGATCACCACCACGCGCACGACTCGCCATATCATCGCGGGAAGGGAACAGCGCGCGTTGGTCGGTGCGCTGGAAGATGCCATTGAGTCAGATCTCCAGTGATCTCGAAATAGAAGCGAACTAACATACAATCGCTGTTTGTTGTCCTCAAGGGCCGCTCGGCTTGCCGTTCAGAAAGTAACCATGAGGCAGCGTCGGCCGCCATCCAGATTTCTCTTGCGTTAAGCCCGTCGAAATAGATACATTTGGGCCTACTCATTGTGGCGAAGGGGCAACCCACGGCTATATGTAGTCTTGGGGTTGCCAACGGGGAGTGAGGGGCTTCGGTTTGACCTGCGTCCTTGCGGTTGCCAATCAAAAAGGTGGCGTCGGAAAGACCACCACAGCCATCAATCTCGCCGCCGCTCTCGCTCTGAAAAGGAAACGAACGCTTCTCATCGATCTCGACCCTCAGGCGAACGCTTCGATCGCCTTTTATTCCGCCGACGAATTGCAGCTCACAACCTACGACATCTTCGCCGACCATCCCGCCGAGATTTCCAAGATCATCCGTCCCACAAAGGACGCCAATTTATTCGTTGCTCCGGCACGGCTCGCTCTCGCGCGGCTCGAACAGCAGCTCGCAGGCCAATTCGACGCGCCCTACAAATTGAAAGACGCGCTCGCGTCCGTTCTGAAAGAGTACGACTACGTTGTGCTCGACACGCCGCCCGCGCTCGGCATCCTGACGGTCAACGCTCTCGTCGCCTCGACGCATCTGCTCGTCCCGATTCAGGCCGCCTATTTTGCGATCGAGGGCACGGATGATCTGCTCGAGACCTACGCGCGCATTCGCTCTCGTCCCAACCCGGATTTGAAAGTTCTCGGCGTCGTGATCACGCTCTTCGACAAGCGCACCAACATCTCCCGCGACACGCACGAACAGATCCGCGCCACGTTCGGCAACGCGCTTTTTAAGACCCGCATCAGCAAGAATGTCCGGCTCGAAGAGAGTCCGGCCTATAAAGAAACGGTTTTTACGTACGCGCCGAAATCTTCCGGCGCTGAGGAATACAAGAAGCTTGCCCAGGAGGTATTACAACGTGTCGAAGAGGATCGGGTTGCCCGTCACTCTCAAGATGCGGCATGACGCGCATTACGTCGAGACGCTGACCAGTTTCAGCGGCGCGTCGGTCGGCCGGATGATCCCGATCGACAAGATTCGGCCGAATCCGGATCAGCCGCGCAAGCACATCGGCGACGTACGCGAGCTGGCGGATTCAATCCGGGAGAAGGGCGTGCTCGAGCCGCTGCTCGTGCGCTACGTGCCGCGCGAAGACATGTACTACATCATCTCCGGCGAGCGCCGGTACCACGCGTCGCAAGCCGCGGGTCTTCGCGAACTCCCGTGCATCGAAAAAATCGCGGACGACGCCGAAACGCTCGAACTCGCGCTCATCGAAAACCTTCAGCGCAAGGATTTGACGCCGTTCGAAGAGGCGGACGGCCTCCAGCGCCTGGCCGACCAGTTCGATTACACGCACGACGATATCGCGAAGAAAATTGGCCGTGCCCGCTCGTCTGTCACCGAAACGATGTCGCTGCGTGTGATTCCGGATGAAGTCCGCCGCGCTTGCCTCGAAGGCGGCATCGTCACAAAATCCCTGCTCCTTCAGGTTGCGCGGCAGCCCAACGAAAAGAAGATGCACGAAATGGTGCACCGCATTGCGCAGGGTGGTTTGACGCGCGATGAAGCCCGCCGCGCACGCAAGGACGAAACCGAATCCGCGCCTCGGCCTCAGCCATTCATTTTCAATTTTCAGTCGGACGACGGCGCTTTCTCCGTGCGCCTGCAATTCCGCAAGAGCCACGTCAGCGAAGAGGAGCTTGCCGCCGCTTTGCGCGCCGTCCTGCGCCGCCTCGAATCCGGCTCACTCTCGTCTTCAGCCGCCTGACGATCCGGTCAGGATCGTCATCCTGGGGAGGGCGTGGCCTGTCTCGGCAAGGCCGACGAAGGATCTCTCCAAAGGATACTTAATGCTTTCTCGGCCGGCGCCGCGGGGGTTTGTACTCGGTTGCTCGTGATTAGGATCGTCCTTACGGTGTCACGTTCTCCGCTTCTTTCCGATACGTCCCGAATTTCTGCGCGATCGGCTTCAGCGTGGGATAGAACTGCACGAACGAGTGTTCCACAGCCGCGTGGCCGTCGTGGCACTGCCAGCAGTTCTGCTTGGGATTCGCGTCGGCTGTCTTGGTGTCGGGGCCGAAACCAAAGTACGCCCAAGTGTCGGCAGGGAACTTTGCCGTGTCTTTCACTTCCACGGCCAGTCCCGCGAGATCGGTCTGGAAGTGCCCGGTCTTGTTGATCGAGCCTTTTGTTTGAGACGCACGCTCTTCGAGAACGAAAATCGTCTTTTCCGGCCACTTGCCGCTCGCCACGAACTGCCGGTACGCCCACAGCGGGACGAATACGTTCGTGAACATCTCCCCTCCGCCGGCCGCCGGGTTGTAGTTCATGCCCAGGCCGGACGAGAGATAGATCCATTCACGGTACCCCTCCGGCCGCACCAGTTTGTCGCCGCTATATTGTGGTTTCGGGTCGGCGCCACCCGGCGCCGACGCCACGGCATGGCCGAGCGCGCCGCAAAGAACCACCGCCACCACAATCAAACTCGACCGCTTCATGAACGTCTCCTGGCTGCGCGATTTGGGACACAGGGACCGATTGAGATGATCTCATAGACGTAGAACCGCTAAAATGCAAGCCCCGCATCGCGGAAGGTTTCAGAGTGTCGCGCCGGTTTAGAGAAGGAAGCGCGCAAGTTCCCGGTGTCGTCCAGCTACGTGCGTCTCGCTTCCGAAGATTTTCACTCGCCACGAGCCACTCGCCACCAGTCACTTCCTCTTGCTATGCTTGTTTGGTGATGGACCTGACGCCTCAACAGGCGAACTTTCTCAACCAGCTACGCTCGCGCGGCTTCGAGATCGTCGCATTCCCGATGTACGAAAATCTCGTCGGCGTCCGCAAGGGACACTGCGGCGCGCTGCTCACGGCTGATGGCTCCACTGGCTTCAAGATGTACGGCGAGCCCACCTATCTCGTCGGCGGCCTGCCAAGCGCGCGCATGATTCAGTCCGACGGTCACTGGTTTGTTCGCAAGAACGAAAAGATCAAGGCAACGCCCGAGCGCACGGCCGAACTCGAAGCTTTCGCCGCAGAACTCGCCAACGCGCTCCTGCCCGTCGCGTGATGGTTGTCATCCCGAGCCAAGCCGCGCCTTGGGCGGATTGCGGCGAGGGATCTGCTGTTGCTTTTGTGACAATCGCGCCCGCGAGGCGGATTCCTCACGCCCGCCGGGAGACGTTTCCAAAATCACCGCAGGTGTCCGCCACTCATCTGCCTTCCGCTCGCGATGTCGTTTGTCACTCCCTTATGTTAGTCGCTATCACTTTCTGATCTTTCGTTGTAAGATGCGTCGCATTCGGGGGAGGGAATCGACATGCTCATCCAAAATGGTCTCGGTCTTCGGCAAACTTTCGTGAGGTTGTTCGTTGCGGCCTTCGCCATCGCAGCCTTTGTGGGCTACGCTCGCGCCCAGCAGCAGTTCGTTCAAATTTCAGGCGCGCCTTGCGCTTCACCTCCGGTCCTGCATTGCCCAGATACCGATTGCAGTGCCGACCGTGAAATCAATCAGGGTCCCGTCGTCGAAATGAAAACTCGCCGCACCTACTTCCTCGACTATCCCTGCGACCTGAAGCCGGGCGAGAAAGTCACCTTCATTCTCAGCATTCATGGCGCTGGCTCCTACGGCAACTGGCAGCGCCACTACTTCCCGCTCCTCGATTACGTCGATAAGTACCGGCTCGTTGTCGCCACGCCGAATTCGCCGACGCACGTTTGGTCCACGGCCGACGACGAATATCTGCAAAACATCGTCAACTTCGTCGTCGACCAGATCGGCAAGCAGAACATCCGCGCGTTTTGGCTCGCCGGTCATTCGCAAGGCGGCATGACTTCGAACCGTCTTGTGCGCACGGACTTTTTCGCCGCCCGCGTCGACGGCTGGCTTAGCCTTTCCGGTGGCCGCCTCGGGCCGACTCCGCCGATTCCTGCTAGCTTTTTCAACGCCGCACGCCCCGCCGGCGCTTCGACCCCCGCACCAGGCACCCCGCCTCCTCCAACCGCTGCCACTCTCGCCGCCGCGATGGCCCCGCTGCGCGATCCTCCCGCTGCGGACTTTTCATTTGTTTTCGAGACCGGCGAGCACGAACTCGGAGATCAGCCGTTGCCCGACGCTTCGACGTGGGCGGCCAAATTCGGTTGTGGCGCTCGAGTTCGCCAAGCTGATGTTGGGGATGCGAAGGCGGGCTACGTCTACGATCCAACGCGACAGAATCCCGGTTCCGATGCCTGGGGACATCTGCCGAAGCCCGGCACCGCTGAGGTCATGGTGTACCCCAATTGCAAGGACGGACGAGTGGTCGCCGACGTAATTCGGCTCGGCAAAGGTCACACCGAAGGCCTCGAGCCCAAAATCACTGAGCAGCTTGTCCAGCTGATGGTCTCTGCGCCGGGAGGGAAAATCGCCCAGCTGCCGTAGCAACCGATCTTCACTCCACTCCTTACACCAACAACCGCTTGCAATTTGCCTCGCCTCTTCGCTAGCTTCAAGAAAGGGCTCCCAGGTCCCCGGTAAGGGGACCTTGGGAGAAGAGGCTGATGATGAAGAGGAGCGAATTGAAAAGGCGCGAGAGGCAGCCCGGGGTCGGCCTGATCGGACTCGTGACCCGCTGGTGTGGGTCAATCTTGTGCGCTAATCGCCAAATTCCGCTGGTAGAACCCCTTCTATCTGATTGGAAACAAAGGTCGGAGCTGTCCTCTAATCGCCAAAATTCCGGGGCTTCGAGGTTTCTGCTGTGAGCGCGAGCCCCCAACTAATGCCAACCGGTCACGGACCCTTCGACGTCGTCTGCATTGGTGCCGGCCCGACCGGCCTCGCCTGCGCCATCGAAGCCAAGCGCGCTGGCCTGCATCCTTTCGTCGTCGACAAGGGCGCCCTCTGCAATTCGCTGCTGCACTATCCCATCAACATGCTCTTTTTCACCACGCCTGAGCGCATGGAAATCGGCGATCTGCCAATGACCACCGTCGGTGGCAAGCCCACGCGCGCTGAGGCCCTTAAATATTATCGCCGCGCCGTCGAGCACTACGGGATCGAGACCCAGCTCTATCAGCGCGTCGCGCAGATTCGCGGCAGTGACGGTGCTTTCGTCGTCGAAACTCACGAAGAGAGCGGCGCGCGACACCAATACCGGGGCCGCAAAGTCATCATCGCAACCGGCTACTACGACTTGCCGAATCCTCTCGGTGTCCCCGGAGAGGATTTACCGCACGTCTCACACTATTTCACCGAGCCGCACCCGTACTGGAATCAGAATGTCGTCGTCATCGGCGGAAAGAATTCAGCCGCCGAAGCTGCGCTCGAACTTTTCCGTGGCGGCGCACGCGTGACTCTCATTCATCGCCACGCCGAAATGGGGAAAAATCTCAAATACTGGGTGAAGCCGGATATCGAAAACCGCATTCGCGCGGGCGAGGTTCAAGCGATGTTTTCCACTCACGTTACGCGCATCGAACCGGGCTGCGTGTGGGTGAAAAATGGCAGCGGCGAGAAGGCAATTCCTGCAGCTCACGTTTTTGCGATGACAGGCTATCACCCCGATTTCGAATTTCTCGAGCAGCAGGGAATTCAGCTCGATCCTGAAACGTGCCGGCCGAAAGTGAATCCCGAAACGCTTGAGACGAACGTGCCCGGCGTCTACGTCGCTGGCGTTGTTGTCGGCGGCAAGCTAACTTCGGAGATTTTCATCGAAAACGGCCGCTTTCACGGCCGCCAAATCCTTGCTGCCATGACCGGCAAGGGCAAAGTCGTCGAGCCCGCGCCGGTCGCCCCTCCGGGAGAATGAAAATCTCCTAACGCCAAACCCCGAAAAGGCGCGCTCGGAAATGCAGAAAATTTGGTAAAGTGAGGGTCGATGCCATCGATCGTCAAAGAAGTCGGCGAGACGTTCGTAACACTGGTGAAGGGTTTCAGCGTCACTTTTCGCACGATGTTCCAGAAGACGACGACTGAGAATTTCCCGGTCGTCCCTCCCAGCGTCCAGCCACGATATCGGGGCATTCACATCCTACAGCGCGATGAAAATGGCCTCGAGAAATGCGTCGGTTGTTTCCTTTGCGCTGCTGCTTGCCCTGCCAATTGCATTTATATCGAAGCTGCAGAAAACACCGACGCGAAGCGTATCTCTGCCGGCGAGCGCTATGCCTCGGTCTACAACATCGACTACTCACGCTGCATCTTCTGCGGCTACTGCGTTGAAGCCTGTCCCACGGATGCGATCACGCATGGCCACAATCTCGAACTGGCGCCCTACGACATCAACGCTCTCATTTACCGCAAAGAACAGCTCCTAGAGGCCTGGCCCCCTCGCAAGCCTGCCTCCTAACACGTCGAACGCGTGTCGCATTTGCGATCTGACAATTTTGCCCGGAGAGGATTGACCCTGCTCGGCGAATAAAGCTCAGTGCCAAGGTTTCGTCTTCAAACCACCAAAGGTGCTAATTCGCGATCTTTCTTGATCCTGCAATCTACGATGGCCGTTTCGTCCGACGCCCACATCGACGGCGGTGCTGTCCATTTGGCGGCGATCGGTAAACATAATGTTTTCCAACCTGGCTGCTGTGTCACGGAACATATCTCTGCCCAGAAAGGCGAAGGTTTGACTTCCGAGCCAAAGTGTCCCTTTCTGGTGGGACATTCAACTACTACCTCATGGACGCCCCAAGGTATGGGCGTTCAAGGTCGGACGATTCGACGCAGACCAGACAGCAATTCCGCAGCGAATAACGATCGTCGCTGCGAGTCAATCGATTGAACGATGCAATCGTGAGTCTTCGTAATCGAACGCTAGCGAGCATCTTTCAGCCTCAGCTGGGCCATGGGACGATCCTCGCGACCGGCCACGCCGCCGCGGCATCAGAAGAAGTCCATCCTCTAGTTGAGCCGAATCGAACGCAACACAATTGATTCGATCTGAACGTAATCGAAACGAACAGGGTTCAACTGCGCTGCACTGCACTGCACTGCA
>Ga0187780_10000017_pt1 | contig 147813 bp, 119 predicted proteins | sample 1015_Q2_SP10_20__FD_132429 | JGI IMG/M metagenome (GOLD analysis project Ga0187780, IMG submission 132429) | Tropical peat soil microbial communities from peatlands in Department of Meta, Colombia - 1015_Q2_SP10_20_MG | ecosystem: Environmental > Terrestrial > Soil > Wetlands > Peat | place...
CCCAATAGCGTTTCGGGTGCGGGCTGCCGTCCTCGGGGATAATGCGGACGTCGTGCACGTATTCGTACAGGACTACGAGGTACTTCTCGTCCTGAATAATCTGGAATGGCATCAAGGAAGATGGCTGCTCGGTTTCGCGCGGAACTCCAGGCACGTGGCAGTGCCCCTCTGGATCGTGATACACATCGTGGAATTTGCGATATTCGCGGACCTTGTCGGCCTCGGGCAAATAAGGAAGCGGCAGCGGAAAACCCTCGGCGTGAAAATCAGCCAGAGCGACGGCAAGCCCTTTGCCGCTCCGCATGTTCTTCATCATCGCCTGGTAACCGCTCTCGTTGTGCCAGAGGCCTTGCAAATCCGGATGGCCGTCGGGCAGGCGCGGGACTGAAGACGTGGCTTCGCCGGCCTGCGCAGTCGGCGCTGGACTCGCTGGGGCCTGCGCGGCCGCCCGCCCAACCGACAACGAAATTATCGCCAGAATAGCCGCGCCGATCGCGCTCCGGAGCAACCCCGAGATTTTCGACACGCGGTGAGTCTCCCTACGGATTCGACAGCTTGTCTGTTGCGGAAGAGCCTGGCGGTTGCGGCGCCGGAACATTTCTGGGAGCTCCGCCCAGAACGCGCGTTCCGTCGGCAAGCCTCGCTTGAGAGCCGAAGATCGTGTTCGATCCGTCGCGCGCGCGATAGCCGTCGATCGTGAGATCGTCGCCTGCTTTCACCGAATCTTTTCGCCAGCCATTGCGATAGAGCGCGCTCGGCGCGCCCATTTCGACGCTCCATCGCGTGACCGTGCCGTCGTCATTCTTCACGTCGATCGTAAGATAGCTGTGCGGGTTGATCATTTCCCATTTGACGGCAGTGCCGTGCAGCGTGATCGGCTTGTCGAGATCGAATTCCGCGGCGAAGGAATGATGCGCGATTGCGGGAGGCGCAGCCGCCAGCCACAGAGCTGCCGCGAATGCGAGAAAGATCGTGTGTACCTTGAAAGATCGCCGTTGCGAAAGGAAACGCACGACGTCACCCCCGTTTGTGCTCACACAGGTACATCCGCTGGCGCAACGTGTCAAGTTGGTTCTTCGAATAGCGCCCAAGCGAGCGCCTCGCGTCCTCCGCCTTGACCGTCCATAGTCGCACGCGTAAGCTCATTTCAGGTCAACCGATGCCGCGATCCGCGACAAAAATCAGCCTCGTTGGAGCCGGGCCAGGCGACCCAGAGCTCCTGACGCTCAAGGCGCACCGCCTGATCGGCAGCGCCGACGTCATCTTCCATGATGACCTCGTTCCCGCTGCGATTTTGGCGCTCGCTGATCCGCGCGCCGATGTGGTCAACGTCGGCAAGCGCTGCGGCGCGAAAGGAATCACTCAGGCTGAAATCAACGCCCGAATGATCGAAGCGGCGCGACGGGGCCTGCGAGTCGTCCGCCTGCATGGCGGCGATCCCGCGATTTTCGGCCGCCTGGCCGAGGAAATTGATGCCCTTGAGGACGCGGGCGTTTCGTTGGAGGTCGTTCCCGGCGTCACCGCAGGATCGGCCGCCGCCGCGGCTCTCGGTATCTCGCTCACCGATCGCCGCAAGAGCTCCCGAGTGATCATTGTCAGCGGCCATCGCGCGACGAAAAGCGCTCCCTACGACGCAACCGACTGGAAAGAAGTCGCTCGCGGCGACGCCACGCTGGTGATCTACATGCCCGGCAACAATTTTGCCCCGCTGCGCGATGAATTGCTGACCGCCGGGTTTCCGCCTGATATTCCTGCCGTGATCGTCTCGCACGCGGCGATGCCTGAGGAGCAGTATCATTCCGCAACGCTCGCGACGCTCGATCGATTGCCGCGCGTGGATTCTCCCGCTGTGCTCCTGATTGGACGCACGCTCAACCGCGTCCGGCGAAATTCAAAGGAAGCAGTTTCGATTGCCCTCGACGAAGCTGAAGCAATCCTCTCTTCCCTCTGATCGATCCGCCGGCTGAAACAGGATTGTCCGTCTGAAACCCAATTCCTTCCCTTCGTGTTAGATTGAACGTAGATTCGCGGAGCCGCCACCGAAGGAGCCTGCGCAGGGATGTTCGACCGCAAACGATCTCATTTCGATTGGATTGACATCGTTTGGCTCGTCTTCATTCTCGTGCTGGCCGTTCTTCCGCCGATCAATGAGATTCACAAACAGCTCATCCTTCTGGCGATCGGCGTGTTTCAGTTTCTCGAGGGCCGACTGATCGCGTGGCTGCCGACGCGCGGTCCCACATACAGCGTCCTCATCAAGATCGCACTCGCCACACTGCTGCTCGACCACACTGGCGAAATCGCCATCAATAGCAGTTACTATCCGATTTACTATCTGCCGATCGTCACCGCGGCCATGTACTTCGGCCCGCTCGGCACTCTGTTCTGGACGGGCGTCGCGTCTCTCGCCTACTCCTCGTATTTGATCCCCGCCCACTTGGAATACGAAATATCGGAAGAAAACATTTATCTGCTGGCCATACGAGTGTTGTTTTTCTTCCTCGCTGCGATGCTGGTCAATCGGTTCGCGGTGGAGATTCGCCGTCAGGTCGCGCGCTATCAGGCGCTTTCGGAGACACTCGAGGCCACGAATCTCCAGTTGCAACGTGCCGAAGCCGACGCGCGCCGCTCCGAACGCCTCGCCGCTCTAGGCCAACTCTCCGCAGGACTCGCGCACGAAATCCGCAATCCGCTGAATGTCATCAAGGGCTCTGCGGAAATGCTCGCTCAGAAACTCAGGGATTCCCAGCCGCTCGCCGGAGAGCTCGCGGGTTACATTTCTTCCGAAGTGAATCGGCTGAATGCGCTTGTCGCGCGCTTTCTCGATTTCGCGCGCCCCTCGCATCTCGATTTGCAGCCGCTGAAAATCGACGAACTGGTCGAACGCGCGCTCGCATCCGTTCAAGCGGAATCTCCCGACGCGAATGTGCGCGTCGAACGCAACTACGCGCGCGGCCTTCCGGAGATTGCGGCCGATGCGCAACTCTGCGAGCGCATTTTTGTCAACTTGATTCAAAATGCTTATCAGGCGATGACTTCGGCTGGCGCCGCGCCGGATCACGTGTTGAAGTTGGCGATCGAACCTGAAACATCGAATGGCCGCAGCGGTGTGGGCGTCACAGTTCGAGATTCGGGGCCCGGCGTGCCTCCGGAATTGCGCGAACAAATCTTTAATCCGTTTTTTACGTCCAAGAAAAACGGCGTCGGCCTTGGACTGGCGATCGTCGCCAAAATCGTGGACGATCATCGCGGCTCGATTCGGCTGGAAAAGGACGGCGGGCCGGGCGCGACGTTTCACGTCTTTCTGCCGGCGACGAAAGAAACCGCGCCAAGCACAAAAGCAGCGAGCGCTCGAATCTAGAGATCCGCACAGGTTGGATGCGTGGCAAAAGATAGACCATCGATATTAGTCGTCGAGGACGAAGCGAAAATGCGGCGGCTGCTCGAGCTGCAGCTCGCCGAAGAAGGTTTCCTGGCGCGAACGGCCGGCGACGCGGAAACTGGACTTCAGCTTCTAGGCCACGATCCTTTCGACTTGGTCGTCACCGATTTCAAACTGCCGGGCATGACCGGCCTCGAATTTCTGCAGGCGATCAAGCGCATCGACGCGAATCTGCCGGTCATCATCATGACGGCCTACGGCACCGTGGAATCCGCCGTCGATGCGATGAAAGCCGGCGCGAGCGATTACGTCCTGAAGCCTTTTTCGCTGGCCGAGCTCGTTCTCGTGATTCACAAAGAACTCGCGGCGCATGAATTGCGCGAGGAAAACCGTTCGCTGCGCGAAGCGCTCGGGCAACGATACCAGTACAAAAACATCGTCGCCGAAAGCCAGAAGATGCAGGCGGTGCTCGCGCTCGTCGAGCGCGTTGCTCCCACCAACGCAACGGTCTTGATCGGCGGTGAAAGTGGCGTCGGTAAGGACTTGGTCGCGCGCGCCATTCACGAGCATTCGAACCGCGCCTCCGGGCCGTTTCTCAAGATCAATAGCACCGCGATTCCCGAAAATCTGCTCGAAAGCGAACTATTCGGCTACGAAAAAGGCGCGTTCTCCGGAGCCGTGAGTAGCAAGCCCGGAAAATTCGAGCTGGCAGACAAGGGCACGCTCTTCCTGGACGAAATCGGCGACGTGCCACCGCCGATACAAGTGAAGTTGCTACGCGTGTTGCAAGATCGCGAATTCGAGCGCCTCGGCGGCACCAAGACTCACAAAGTCGATGTCCGTCTAATCGCGGCGACCAACCGCGACCTGCGCGCCGCCCTTGAGGAAGGCACCTTCCGCGAGGACCTCTACTATCGCCTCAACGTCGTCGCCATCGACATCGCGCCTCTCCGCGATCGTAAGGAAGACATTCCCGCACTGGCGGATTTCTTTTTGAAGAAGTACGCGAAGGAGACCGGAAAGCCCGTCCAAGGCCTCACGCCGCAGGCGATCCGACTTCTGATGGACTACCACTGGCCGGGGAACGTGCGCGAACTCGAAAACATCATCCAGCGCAGCGTCACGCTGTGTTCCGGAACAACGCTCGACGCAGCCGACATTCAATTCGATTCGGCTCGCACGCGACGCAGTTCCGACCATGAACCGGTGCTGCCCGACGGGGTCACGCTGGATCAATGGGAGCAGGAAATCATCCGAGAGGCGCTCAAGCGTGCCGGCGGCAACAAGAGCCAGGCCGCGCGCTCGCTCGGCCTTTCGCGCAACGCGCTGCGCTACCGCCTGTCACAAATGGGCGTCGCCGACCCGGCCGACTCGGAATCCTGACGATTTGCCTGGCGGCTGAAATCCACCACCTGCGCTTGAAAACCACCAAGATCATTCAATCTGCCGCACCGCCTCTTTTGTTCCCGCGCCCACGTAACTGTCAGTAAATACACCGGTTATATGCCGCCGTATGGCGCTCCGAAGGTTTGGCATTCTTCCTGCATTTTACTCGGTGGACGAACTACGCGGCGGTGACTCGCCGCGAGGTGCGACATGAAAAAGTTTCTTGCAATGGCAGCACTCATAGCGATGTTCGCAGCGCTTCCGGTGGGCGCACAGGATCAATCGGATCCCTACGCTCCTCCGGCCCAAGCTCCGGGGCCTGATCAAGACCAAGCGCAACCTGATCAGCCGGCGCCCGGCGTCGCGCGCGTGAGCTATGCGCAAGGCAGCGTCTCAACGCAGCGGGGTGATAACGCGGAATGGGTGGCGGCATCGGTCAACAGTCCAATCGCCGTCGGCGATCGCGTTTCGACCAGCCAGGGCGGCCGCGCGGAAATCCAGCTTGATTACGCCAATGTGCTGCGCCTCTCCGACGGTGCGACCGTCAAGATCGCCAACATTTCGCGCGAGAACATCCAGGTGCAAATCGGACAGGGCCTCGTCACCTATTCGCTTTTGAAGGGCGCGGATTCGAGCGCGGAAATCGATACGCCGAACTCTTCGATTCATCCGAGCGGCCCTGGCGAGTACCGCATCAACGTGACGCCGGACGGCCAAACAACGCTGATCGTCCGCGACGGCTCCGCCGAAGTGACCGAGCCGCAAGGCAGCGCGCAAGTCGAGCGCGGCCAGATGATCACAATTCAGGGCACCGATAATCCTCAATACAAGATCGATTCCGCGCCGGTCAGCGATTCGTGGGACGCCTGGAACGACGAACGCGATCACAGAATCAGCAACGCGCAAAGCTGGCACAAGACCGACCGCTACTACACCGGCTCGGAGGATCTCGATAACTACGGCACATGGTCGGAAGTTCCGGACTACGGCCCCGTATGGACCCCTCAACAGGATTCCGGCTGGTCTCCCTACAGCGCCGGGCGCTGGGTTTGGGAACCGTACTACGGTTGGACCTGGGTCTCCTACGAGCCGTGGGGATGGGCGCCCTACCACTATGGCCGTTGGATGCTCTGGGGCGGCAACTGGGCTTGGTGGCCGGGTCCGGTGGTGGCATATCCGGCCTATTATCCCGTCTGGTCGCCCGCCTATGTGAGCTTCTTCGGTTGGGGAGGCGGCGGCTGGGGTTTCGGAATCGGGTTCGGCTTCGGATGGGGCTTCGGCCATATCGGCTGGCTGCCCTGCGGGCCGGGTGATTGGTATCACCCGTGGTGGGGACGCTGGGGCGGGCGTTTCAACACGTACAACGTCACCAACATCCACAACAACACGATCATCAACAATTACCACAACGGCTTCGGGCCGCTCGGCCCTCGCGGCGAGCGTTCGTTCTCCAACGTGAACGAAGCTTTCCGCAATGACCGCGTTCGCAACGGCTTCACCTCCATGGACAGCAACCGCTTCGGGCGCGAGAGCGTTTCAGGACACCGGGGCATCAGCGAATCCGAATTCCGCCAGGCGAGCATGGTGAGCGGCAAGATGCCGATTTCGCCCTCGCGCGAAAGCTATAGCCCCACGGGCCGCGCGGCGAGCGCTTCTTCGTACCGTAATGCGCCGTCCGCTTCGCAGCATTTCTTCACCGGAAATAATCGGACGAACGCCGGTTTCGGCTCGCGTCCGTCCACTACGATCAACAACACTGCGCGCGTGCAATCCGGTTTTGGCGAAAACCGAGGCAGCGGATCGTTCGCGCGATCACCTTCCAACACCTTCGAATCTGCGCGCGGCAATTCGTCGGGCTCGGTGCAATCCAGCCGGCCTGAATGGCACACGTTCACGCCGCCGCAAAGTGGCACGAATACACGCTCGATTACAAACAACGGTTACTCTCGCTCGAACGATGGAAATTCTGGGTTCCGGTCCTCCGCGACGGCGCCACGATCGGGCTCCTCGAATCCGCGTAATAACAATTCATACTCGCGTCCTCCCCTTAATATGAGGCAGCCGATCGTGACGCCGCGCGGAGGTTCGGGCGGTTCCTACAATTCGCCCCGCGGCTCATACACGCAACCGCGTGAATATAACCACAGCACACCGCGCGGCTATAGCGCGCCGAGCTACAATGCGCCGCGTGGCGGCGGTTACTCGGGCGGCGGCTACAATGCTCCATCGCGGCCGAGCTACAGCGCGCCTCGCGGCGGTTCCGGCGGCGGATCGCACAATAGCGGGGGCAGCAGCGGCGGTCATGGCGGAGGCGGCCACTCCGGCGGCGGACACAGCGGTCGATCTCGCTGAAATTGAGAATGAATCTCTGCACTCCGCGATTCCGGCACTTCGGAGTCGCGGCGCTTACGGGCGGAGCTACGTGCAGCCAAATGGATTCAGTGCTACCGTATTCGCAAATGAAAGGCGTGTAGTCCGTGGTTGACTGCTCGGCCAGTTCGCCCAGCCAGTCGCTGCAGTTCATGGAGGGATTCTAATGATGAAGCCAAGCCCAATTTTCGCAATCACGCTCTTTTTCGCAGCTCTGCTCTCGATTCTCGCATCCCCTGCGCTTGCGCAGGACGATCAGGATCCTGCAGGCCGCGTGGCGCGCCTCAATTACATTCAGGGCTCGGTCTCCTATCAGGTCTCAGGCGATCAGAATTGGGTGCAGGCCGATCCGAATCGCCCTCTGACGACCGGCGACAATCTCTGGGTTGACCAAGATTCGCGCGGCGAAGTTCACATCGGCAGCACGGCGATTCGTATGTCGAGCGAGACCGGTATTTCGTTCCTCACCCTCGATGATCGCACCGTGCAACTGCAGCTCGCACAAGGAACGATCGAAGTCCATGTGCGGAGGCTGGCTCCCGGCGAAGCATTCGAAATCGACACTCCGAATGTGGCTTTTACCCTAACCCGAAGCGGCGAGTATCGGATGCAAACCGACCCGAATGGCGGTTCGACGATCATCGTGGTGCGTGAAGGCGAAGGAGAAGCCACCGGCGGCGGCGAATCCTGGGATCTCGTTAGCGGTCAACAGTACACGCTTCAGGGCACCGACCAGCTCAGCTACGAAGCGACTTCCGCACCTTCATTCGACGATTTCGAACACTGGTGCGACAGCCGCGACGAGCGTGAAAACCGCGCGGTCTCGGCCCGCTACGTTTCGCGCGATGTCGACGGCTACTACGATCTCGACGATTACGGTGATTGGCAAACCGATCCCGACTACGGGGCGGTCTGGGTCCCGCGCGGCGTTGCTGTTGGCTGGGCGCCCTATCAGCTTGGCCACTGGGTGTATGTCGCGCCGTGGGGCTGGACTTGGGTTGACGACGAACCCTGGGGATTCGCGCCATTCCATTATGGCCGATGGGTCTTCGCCGGCGGCTACTGGGGATGGGTGCCTGGCCCGATCGTGGTTCGGCCGGTTTATGCGCCGGCGCTCGTGGCGTTCGTTGGCGGAGGAGGCCTTAGCCTAGGCGTCTCCTTCGGTGGCGGATTGGCGGGTGTCGCGTGGTTTCCGCTTGGTCCGCGTGACGTTTATGTGCCCGGCTATCGCTGCAGCGCGCGCTACGTGCAGACCATCAACATCACCAACACGCGCGTCGTGAACGTTACGCAAGTCACCAACGTCTACAACAACGTCGTCATCAATCACAACACGACGTACGTGAACAACTTCACCTATGCTCGCAACGAGCGGGCCGTCACAGCGGTGTCGCGCGAAACATTCGTCAACGCGCGGCCGGTTTCCACTTCGATCGTTCGCGTAACGCCGCAGCAGATTCAAACCGCACGCGTTGTTGAATCGTCGCCAATCGCTCCGACCCGCGGCAGCTACGTCTCGTCCACCGCGCGAGTCGCGACGGCCAAGCCCGCGACTCCGTTCGAGCAGCGGCCGGTCGTCGCGCGCCTGAACCCGGCGGTTTCTCGTCCTGCGCCGCAGCCAGCGCCTCAGCCGACAGGTCGGTATCGCTCCTTCGGCCAACCTGCTCAGCCAACAGCGCCCCAAGGCGGCACGCAAGGCCAAACCGGCCGCCTCAATCAGCCGAACGTGCAGCCGCAAACCGTACCGGCTCAGGGTGGAGCCCAGCAGCAGCCGCGAGGTAATGCTGAACAACAACCGCAGGGCGGCTTCCGTCCGTTCCAGCAACCGAGCGGCGGCTCCAATCAACCCCAAGGCGGCGCCAGTGTGCAACAACAGCAGCAACAACAGACGCAACAGCCGCAGTACAACGAGCGGCCGGCTATGAAATATACGCCTCCGCCCAAGGCGCGCGACGAAATGTACGATGTTCACCCGCCGCTCAATCAGAAACAGGCGCAGCCTCCCGCGCAGCAGCCGCGACAGGAAGAGCGTCGCGAGCCGCCGCCGCAAAAGGGCAAGGAGTCCAACGAAAACAAAAAGGAGAAGTAGCTCTCGACGCGGTCGGCAGAAATTTTCTGTGCATGGCAACGGCTCCGAGCAATCGGAGCCGTTGGCGTTTGTCGGCGCGGCCTCGTCAGGGAGTGGTCGGCTTTGCCGGAGCGGGTGCCGCGTTCGCGGGCGGTGTTTCCTCGAGCGCAAGGTACGCGCGGCCAAACGCCGATTGCTGCGTTCCCGCCGCGATAACGATGGCTTGCACGGTGTAGCGTCCCGTCGGCAATTTCGCAAGTGGCAAGCTGATGCGGAAGGAAGCCGTGCGCGTCTTCTCGTCGATCGCCGTAGGCGCAAGCAAGGGAGTCGCGTTGATCTGCACGCCGCTGCGGAAAAAGATCAGTCCCCCGCGCAGCGAGGCCGTCTCTAACGCCTCGCCCTTGTCCTTTTCCGGATAATACGCCTGGAAGAACACGTAGAGCGTCTGTCCCTGATTGAAATACCGCGTGACGCTTGGCACGATTTTTTCGCCCGCCATTTCGAGCGGCGAAGTGACGAGCCGCGAGCGGACGCCCTGCGTTCGCGTCTCCACATCCCTCGATTTGTCAGCCGGCACAAGCTGGCTCGAGAGCAGCACGGAGCTGAGCGTCATCCGCGCGGCCGGCCGCTGCGGCACCGTCAGAGCCTGTTCGAATGTGCCGATTTTGCCTGATTCGTTTTCGCGCGCCACGAACTTCATCCGGTAATTCCCCGGCGCAAGCACCACGCCGCCCTGATAGACAAGGCTGCTGCGATTGACTTCCTGGAACCGTTGCTCGTCCAGATGCACCGTAATCGTGTCGCGAAGCGAGGCCGCTGCCTGCCCACCGGGAACGGTTCGCACCTCGGCGGCGAAATCGAATTCGGCTTCGCGCTTGCCGTGTTTCTGCGCCCAATCCAGCGCACTCGAAGAAAGTTTCGCAGAGATCGGAACGTATACCTGCTGATCGCTGATCCGAAACATCGCCGTATCGACTGCGATCGGCAGGTCGACTTCGGGATTTTCCGAACGCATCGCGTCCGCCAGTTGTTGGTCGCGGTCTTCCTTTTCGAGATGCTGAAAGTCGCGCGGCGCATAATATCCGTCGCGATAGCGGACGTGGACGCCCGGCGCATTCAGCTTCACACGCACGGCGTGCCAGCTTCCGTCTTTTTTCGCGTTCGGCAGATCGTAGCCAATCAGGTAGTAGCCGCTGTTTTCCTGCTGGATCTTCGGGAACGCGTCGCTCAAATCGCCGAGATCGAAAAATGCGCGCCCGCCTGTGTCGGTCGCTAGCGTTGCCAGCGTGTCGCGCGTGTCCTCGCGCTGATCGGTCTGGTGATAGACGGCAGCACCGCTAAACATCGAGCGGCCGGTCGCGGCCGCAGTTGTGGAGTCGCCGCCCGGGGGCGTTGCAAACATTCCGCGCGCGTCGATGGAATAGATCGAGACATTCGCGCGATTGGCTGCGTCGGTCGCCGCTCGCAGCTCCGCGCGATTCTCCTCGCCCGTCTGCGTAATTCCTCCCGTGAATTCCACCAGCGCCTTGCGCCCCGGAATTCCGGACAGCACGCTCGAGATTCCCTCGATCGCTTCGAGTTTCTGATCGGTGTTGAACACGTTGAATTCGGTCGAATCGGGTGTATACGCGTCGCCCGTATCCTGCTGCACGTCGTATTCGCCGTTTTGCGCCGCCGCATAGAGTGGGTTTGCGAGCTGTGAAGCCGCGCCGGGCTCGATCTGCGCGATCGCTTTTTCCAATTTCGCGCGATCGTTTGTGAAATCGGCGAGCACGGCTAGGCGCGTGCTGAAAACGATCACGGCCACAAGATCCGCCGGCGAAATCTGCTGCTTCAGGAATTTTTCCGCCGCATCGTGCGTCCGGAGGACGTCGTCGGTCTCCATCGACGTCATGTCGAAGAAGAGCGCGATCAGCCGCCGGTCACGCGTTTGATCCGTGATTTTCTCTTCCGATACAGCCCTCGGACCCGAATTGTCGACTGCCACCACAACCGGAGCTGCGCTCTCCGGACCTGCCGTCTCGAGCTTCTCGATATCCGAATACGTGAACGTGGTGATCTTCTGCGGCTTGCCGTCGTCGGTCACTTCGAATTGATCGGCGCGCAGTCCCTTGATCGGCTTGCCGGAAGAATCGGTCACTTCCACGTCGATGCGGACCAAATTCGATTGCGCGCGGAGCACGGACGATGCGATCGGCGGCGGTGGCGGCGGACCGGGCTGCTGCTGCGCGAACGGTCCCGGCGCAGGAGTGAGGCTCGCGCTCAGCAAGAAGGCAAGCGAAATTCGTCCGGTGCGGCTCTCGTTGAAGCGTCCCGTCCTTTTTCTGCGCATGCTCTTCGTCTCGCTCCCTACAGGTTCACGCGCACCATCAGCGACATCGTGCGCATTTGGCCTGCGCTCGTCACGCGGCCGAAAAACGACCGCAACTGCCCGCCGCTCAGCATGCTGCCGCAGGCAAGGCCGGCGGCCGTTCCCGTGCCGGACACGCCGTTGGGCGACGGGCCGCACGGAAGTACGGTTCCGATGCCTGTGAAGTTCGGAGTGTTCGTCAAATTCGATATCTGCCAGCTGAAATTGGCGGTTCGCCTCCGTTCCGGCCCGAAACGGATTGTCTTCGCAATCGACGCGTTCCAATTGAACGTGCACGGGCCTTCGACAGCTCCCCGCGGTTCATCTCCGTAGCTGAGATTGCCGTTTGAATCCACCGGCAAGGCGAAAACGCCGGTATTGAAATAAGCTTGGCGCGTGCCGCCGCAGATTCCCAGGTTCGGATTTCCGGTAATGTCAGGCCGCAGAGAGAAATTCGCGCCGGTGCCATTATCAGACGCGACGCCGCCCAGCAGCACCGTCTGCGGCGTGCCTGTCTGCCACGTGAAGATGTTTTGCAAACGCCAGTCGCTGAACACGTGCTCCTTCCAACCGTGATTCCACAGGCGACGCCGCTGGCCGAAAGGCAGCTCCCACATCGAGACCGCGCGGAACTGATTGCGGATGTCAAAAGTCGAAAGCCCGTACTCGGCGTGCAGATTTCCGTCCTGCTGTTCCACGGTCGAGGCGCCTCCGCCGATCGAGCTCGCGTCGTCGAGCGACTTTCCCCAGGTATAGATCCCCTGGAGCAAAAACCCACGCGTGAAGCGGTGCATGACGCGCACTTGCAGCGCGTTGTAAATCGAGTTTGCGCCGGATTGATCGAACGTGAAGCCCGTTGCGTCGGGATCGATGCGCTGGCTCTGAATGTTTGCCTGCGACGTGCCGAGCGGCGCGCGATTGGGCGCGCGCAACACGTCGAGGTCGGTGCCCTTCGTTCCCGTGTACGTCAGATCGAGAATCCAATTCTGCGAGAGCGAAGTCTCCGTGCTCAAATTCCAGATTTGCGCGTAACCCGGCTTGTAAAAGGGAGCGACGGCCTGCGTGTTCAAAATTGGAATCGTGCTGGTCTGCGGCAGCAAGCCGGTCGCCAGCGTGAGCGGCGCGGCCGCGGTCGAAACCACCGTTTGGGCTGTATCGACCGGAGGTTGGTACGCCAGCTCTCTCACGAGCGTCGCGTAGATCGACTCGTTGTAGAAAATCGAATAGCCGCCGCGCACCACTGTTTTCGGCTTGAGGAATTTCGGCTGCCACGCGAATCCGATGCGCGGCTCGAAGTTATTGTACTTGCCGTGAATCAGCGCGCGCGGCAAACCATCGGACGGAAGCCCGTCGACTCTTCCCACCTGAGAGACCCCGGCGAGGTCAGTGATGTCGAGATTGACGACGTTGTTGTACAGCTCAATGGGCGGCGTCACTGCGTCGTAGCGAAGTCCGTACTGAAACGTGAACACTTTGTTGACGCGCCAATCGTCCTGTGTGAACGCCGAAAATCCCCAGCTGCGGAAATATGTATTAGGGTCGCCGAACTGCACGCTCGCAGTTTGCGGCAAGCCCAGCAGGAAATCAGCGAGATCGCTGCCCGTCGCGAGTCCCGTAAAAATGAAATTGCCGCGCGGAACCGGATTCGAGTCGGTGTTGTACTGATAGCGGCGAATCTCGCCGCCGAAGCGCATCGTGTGCGACCCGTGCGTCCAGGAGAGATTGTCGGAAGCCCGCAGCGTTTGGTTGCGGACGAGAGAAGGGATCGGATCGCTCAGCCCCGAGAAATTCGTGAAGCTGATGGCCGGAATTCCGAAGTCGATCGGCGAAGTCGAAGCACCGCTGATTCCCAGCCCTTCGGTGAGATTCGTCGTGAACGAATTGTCGCTCAGAATTTTCACCCGGTTGCGGCTCCAGACAACTTGCTCGCTTTCGACCACATGCGGCGACCAATTGTGCGAAAGCCCCAGCGTCACGCTCTGGTTCCGCGTCGAACTGTTTCCGCCGATTTCGGCGAAATTCGTTACGGTTGTCGCGCGCTGAGAATTGAAGCTGTATCCGGCATTCGCGTTCCACTTCGCATTGATCGTGTGCAGCACGTTCGTATTGAGCGTATCGGTATTCTGCGGCGTCGTGCCCTGCAGCAGATAGTTTTGCCCCGAAGTCGTCTGCAGATTCGGTGTCGGCTGGGGAAAGAATTTGAGCAGGCCTTGCGCGATCGGGTTGACGGGAACCTGTACTTCTCCCATCGTGCAGGAGCCCTGCGTTGTGTACGGCGTCGTGGTGAACGGCATGAGGACGCTGCCCGCCGTGAAGCAACCGTTTCGCTGATCTGGTGTCGGCACGATCGAATACGTATTGATCGGGTTCGTCACGGTTTCGTGCTGGTAGTTGACGAAGAAATACGTGTGGTCGCTGCCGTTGTAGATGTGCGGAATCTTGAGCGGGCCGCCCATGTTGGCGCCGGCTCGTTCGTCGTAATGACCCACTTTGGGCGCCGGCACGCCGGTTATCGAGAACGGTTTCGCATCGAAAGCTGAATTTTGGTAGTTGTCGTAAAAACTGAATCGCACGCGATTCACGTTCTGCCGGAACAGACGGAAACCTCCGCCTCCGCCCCCGCCGCCCCGCCCGCCTCTGCCACCACCTCCTCCGCCGAATAGCCCTCCGGGCCCGCCAAATCCTCCGCCAGGTGGTCCACCTTCTGGACCGCCTGGGCCTCCCTGGACTAAGAACACGGCGTTTCCACCGGGCCCGCCCGGACCCGCAAACCCAGCGACGCCTGGTATGCCGGGGCCAACTCCCGGCTCAAATCCGCCGAGCCCCGCCGGACCCGGCATTCCACCAGGCGCGTTGAACGAGAGCCCCTGGCCGACCGTACCTTGCAGCAGAAACGCGTCCGAGGACGAACCGCCGCCAGCCCCGATTCCGATGCCCGGCTGCAATCCAGCGCCGCCGGCAACAGAAACTTCCTCGCCTGCACCCGCTCCGCCGCCCACTTCGCCCAGATCGGACTGCGCAAAGCCGCCCGCAGCCATGCCCTGCTGCACGGCGTTTAGGATGCCCGGAGGAAGTTGGCCGCCGCGCCCGCCGCGGCCTCCAGGCGCGGTCCCGCCTTGCGCGGCGCCTTGGGGCGGACCGCCTTCCCTGGCGCCCGGAGGACCGCCACCGAATCTGCGTCCACCCGGTCTGCCTGCGGCGCCTGAAAGCTCAGCCAAGGTAGCGACGCGCAAGGTGAGTTCAATCGGCTTTGCGCTTCCGGAAGAGAGTTGTGCGTCCGCGGTCGCCTCCTCGAAACCCAATTGCGTTGCTGTTGCGCGATAGTGCCCGGGAGGAACGGCCGGAAATTCAAACTTGCCCGCAAGGTCCGTCCACGTGATCCATGCTTTCTGCGTGTCGCTATTCACAAGGCGAAGCGTCGCGCCGGGAATCGGCGATCCGTCGACCGTGTGAACCACACCCTCGGCAGAAATGTTCGCAATCTCCGTCGTGTCACCGTTGCTGGCAGTCATCGACATCGGAGGTGGCTGCTGCGGCTCGGCTGTCGGAGCGGCAGCCTGCTGTGCGACGGTCGCCGGCGAAACCAGGACGATCGCGGCGAGCGTCCATGCGAGGGGTGCTGCAGTTCCAGCGCAGATTGAACGGCCCAAAATCACCCTCGCTAATATAGAGTTAGTTGCGCGTGCTGTATTCCTCTTCGACGTCGCAAGGCAGCAATTCGTTACTCGCTCGCAGACGCTGGATCGTACACAAAGCGGATTGTCGCTGGACTCTTGAAGCGAGGATTGTCGATTGTGGTCGTGACGACGAGTTGCTTTCCATCCGGCGAAAGTTCGAACGTGCGGGTCGTGGTGCCCCGACGGCCCTGCGGCTCGATCACGACAAGCTGATTGTTTTTCCACTCAACGGTGGGAGGCGGCGCTGCGCTTGCAGCTTCGCCGCTGGAATCGTCGCTCGAAGATTTCGGCTGGGACTGGCTCGCGGCCGGAAACGAAGCAAGCATGCGGCCAGTCACTCCCGTGACGTTGATGCTGCTTGGCGTCTGATCGATCGTCAGCTGGGAGAGTTCATCGAGCGGATCCGGCCCGCCGCCGTTCTGGCCGCGCCGACGGCCGCCATTGCCGTTACCTCCGCCGCCACCGGGTCCGCCGCCTCCCCACCGCGGCTGACCGTTGCCGTTCTGGCCCGACGATCCTCTCGCGTCCTCAATCGCCTTGCGAGCGTCGTCGCTTTGATCTTTGTTGAGCACCCACGAGCCGGAGAGATTCGGCTTGTCGCCAATTGTCATCGGCCGCGCTTTAGCGGCGGGCTCGGCCTGGTCGATCGGTCTGTCAGAAGGAGCCGCCGGCGCCATCGGGCCAGCCGCTGCGCCCTGCGCAAAGGCCGGCGCCGCGGCGAGCGATAGCGCCGCGCCAAACCCTAAAGTCACCACCGTGCCGCACAGAATTTTCATTGGATCTACGAGCGATTTTGTCCGCATTTAGCCCCTCTAGCCCTAAACTTCGCTTTCCTCAGTCATGTCTGACCAGAATTCCTACGAGCGCACCCCAGAGTTCCAAAAGCTCGGCGAAGGCTTTCAACGCCGCCGCTTCCTCCTGTATCATGCCCCGTGCTTGCTTGGATGCGGCGACCGCGCGGGCGGTAAGCCCAACGCGCAAAATCGAATGAGCCATCGGAATCGATGGCGCGAGCAAATCGAGCAATGAGGAACGTGTCGAATGGCAGAGTCTAAGTCCCAGATGCGTCTTGCGGTGTTGGGCGCGGGGAAAATGGGCGGAATCTTGATCGAGGCGTTTGTGAAGCGCGGACTCGTCTCGCCGAAAAACATTTTCGCGACCGTGCAGCATGCCGGCCGTGAGCGCAAAAGCGCCTCGCAGCTCGGCGTGACGCCCACGAGCAACAACCGCGAAGCCGTGAAGAAAGCCAGCGTAATCCTGCTGTGCGTGAAACCGCAGACGGTCGGCCACGTGGTCGACGAAATCAAGCACGAGCTCAACGAAAAGAAGCTCTTGATCTCGATTGCTGCCTCAGTCCCAACCGATTACATCGAGCGGCGCCTCAGCGCAAAAGTTCCGGTGATTCGCGCGATGCCCAACACGCCGTCGATGGTCGGCGAGGGAATTACCGCAATCGCCAGGGGAAAATTCGCGAGCGAAAAGGACGTCGAGACTGCCCAGAAACTTTTCGGGGCAGTCGGCCGCACCGTCGTCGCCGACGAAAAAAATATGGACGCGATCACCGGTCTCTCCGCCAGCGGCCCGGCGTTCATCTACATCATTCTCGAATCGCTCGCCGAAGGCGGCGTGAAGGCAGGTCTTTCGCGCGAGCTGGCGACGCTTCTCGCCGCGCAGACGGCGCTGGGCGCCGCGAAAGTCGCGCTCGAAACGGGACATCATCCCGCGCTTCTGAAAGACACCGTCACGACTCCGGCCGGCTGCACGATCGACGGAATTCTCGAGCTCGAAGAGGGCGGCCTGCGCGTCACATTGATCAAAGCCGTGATGAAAGCCGCGCAGCGCGCCAAAGAATTGCACATCACCGACGAAGAGTAGCGCCGGCGTCTCGCCGGCGGTTTGAGGTTTTGTCCGTAGGGGCACAGCAAGAGGGGCCCCCAGGTCGACGGTTAGTCGAGCCTGGGGGATCAGACGCGCCCGGCGACCATGCTTGGCGCGACGCTTCCCATTCACCTCGCGCACCAATGCGGCGCTGCTGATGACTTGGTCGGTGGAAGCCCCGGACTTTAGTCCGGGGAGCACGGCCTTCAGGCCGTGCGGAAGCGAGCATCCCTTTCAAGGGGCTTTAGCCCCGGGATTGTGATTTAGGGATTCACGGACGCATGTTGTAATCGAGGCAGGAGGCGCAATGAAAGCAATTCGCGTAGCTCAATATGGCGATCCGAGCGTTCTGAAACTCGAAGACATCCCGCAGCCGAAGCCCGGCAAGGGCGAAGTTCTGGTCAGCGTCCACGCCGCGGGAGTGAACTACGCCGACATCTATTTTCGCAACGGCGCGGCGCGCATGCCGATTCCTTTCCCATTCACGCCGGGAATCGAAGGCGCGGGCACGGTCGAATCGGTCGGCGATGGCGTGAGCGACGTGAAACCGGGCGACCGCGTAGCCTACGCGACTAGAAACGTCGGCTCCTACGCCGAATATCAGGTCGTCAGCGCCGCGCAGCTCGCGCCGCTACCGAAAGAAGTCAGCTTCGACGATGGCGCCGCCGTGATCCTGCAAGGGCTCACCGCGCACTACCTTCTGCACGAGTTTTATCCGATCAAGCGCGGATCGACGGTTCTCGTCCACGCGGCGGCGGGCGGCATGGGACTACTTCTCGTGCAATGGCTAAAGCACATGGGAGCCGTCGCAATCGGCACGGTCTCAACCGACGAGAAAGCCAAAGTGGCTCGCGAAGCGGGCGCGCATCACGTGATCAATTACACCAAGCAGGATTTCGTCGACGGCGTGAAGAGGGTCACCGACGGCCAGGGCGTCGATTACGTGATCGACGGCGTGGGCAAGACCACCTTCACGAAAAATTTCGACGCGCTCAAGCCGCGCGGCTGGGCGACCGTCTTCGGCATGGCCAGCGGCCCCGCCGATCCCGTCGTCCCCAATTCCCTGATGACGAAATCGCTCACGATTTCCGGCGGCGCGCTTTTCAACTACATGGTCACGCGCGAGGAGTTGCTCCGCCGCGCAAACGATGTCTTCGCCGGCCTGCGCGAAGGATGGCTCAAGCTGCGCGTCGACCGCACATTCCCGCTCGCGCAAGCCGCCGAGGCGCACCGCCTCCTCGAAGGCCGCCAAACCGTCGGCAAGCTGATTTTGAAAACCGGAAGTTAGCGCGCCGGTCGTAGCCGGAGCCTCCAAACGTCAACGCAGACCGCGTACGCGCGCTCGACCAACTTCCGGTTAGGCGACTAACCGTTGCTAGTTGATCTCCGTGACCGTCACTTCGAGTTCAAACTTCCGCTTCGAGTTGGAATCGTCCGCCGTGCCCACCAGCACCGCTTTGCCCAGCGCGATGGGCGCTTCGTTCACGATCGTGAGCGTGCGCAAGATCGGGCGGCCATCCACGTTGGCTTCGTCCGGGGCCACACTCGAGACATCGCAGTTAGTTCGCAGCAGCTGAGTGCCCTCGCGCGTGCTGATGAAGCCAACGATTTTGGTGCCCGCGTTGACGTATTGAATTGAGCCGTCGCTCTTCATGACCACGGGGATCCTCGTGCCGATTTGCACTTCTCCTTGCCACGGCTGCGTGCCTTGAGTCCCGCCACCCAGACTGAGCGAATATTGTCGTGAGTCGATTTTCTTCCCGTCTTCCAGCTCAGTCAGCGCGTAGTCCAGTCGATAGGAATGCGGCGATGGCGAAGCCTGGCGCGTTGCTTCAGCTGCACGCGGAGCGGCGTCTTGCGCGTGCGCCGGGGCCATCGCAACGTACAAAAGAAGCCCCGCGATTGATGCGGCTGCTAGCGGTCCTGTCTTGGTCATCTCTGCTCTCCTTGTTCTTGAATTCCTCTCTTATGGCTTTGCCTGCTCCGGCTGTGCGCTGTTTCGAAGCTTTTCTATTTCCTCGTCTTCGCGCTGCAATTGCGCGGCCTGGGCTTCGGCCACAAGCACAGCTTCCTGCGGATCATCTTCCACAAATCGCACCAGCAGCTTTTCCTGCTCGCTTAGCGCCTCCGGCGCTGGAAATCGGTCTAGTTTTGGCGCTGCCCCGGCGGACCTTTCGGTTTGCGGCAACTCACGCGCGATAGGATCACTCACCGCATTGCTCTTCGCGAGCACGGCTGACTGCGCACGCTCCTGCAAAACTTCACTTCCTGACCCGGGCTTGTCGATATTGTTCTGCGCCGCGATCGCAGGCTCGGAAGCACTCGCGACGTGTTGACGCGATGCGCCGCGAGGCGCTGTCGCGGCATGAAATGCTTTGCTCACGGTCCGCCAAGTCGGCGAAACCACCACAATCGACACCGCCACAGCCAGCGTAGCGAGCACCGGCCATCGCCACCGGCCGCGCGCCGAATTGTCCTGCCGTTTCGCCCGAAGATTTGCCAAAACGCGCTGCTCCAGGCCGGCCCGCGGCTCGACTGCCGCGTACGACGCCAGCGCCGCATCGAGTTCACGGTCGCGCTCGGAATTTTCGCCCCGCATATTGCTACTCCTCACTTCCGCTCCCCTTGAGCTGCCAATTTCTCTTTTAGGATTTGCCGCGCTCGAAACACTCGGGACCGTACCGCAGCCTCACCAATTCCTAGCACCGTACCTACCTCGCGCGGCGACATCTCTTCGATCGTCGAAAGGATCAGCGGCTCGCGCAATTTCTTCGGCAGCCCAGCGATCAACTTTTCGAGCGCCGCCACAATCCGCGCACCCTCCAGCGCTTCATCAGCAGTCGCATCCGCTGCCGCGATCTCGCCGAAGGCGTGATCCGAATGCTCAAGCGCCACTTCGCGCTTGCGTCTCCGACTCTTGCTTCGGTCGATGGCCACACGCCAAGCGATCCGCGCCAGCCACGTCTTCCGATTTTCCACCGCTGCAAGCCGCCTGCCGAACCGCAGCACGCGCAAAAACGTGTCCTGCACCGCGTCTTCCGCGTCGTGATGCCCACGCAACACCGCGTATGCGACTCGATAGACGAGTCTCGCGTGCTCTTTGACGAGGTTCTCGACTGCCTCGTCTTCGCTGCGCGCAGCCGTCCGCGCCTCGCCCAGAATCAGCTCTCCCGCCACCAACTGTCCGCCCTCACTCATGAAGACTGTCCCCGAGGCCAATTTGTTCAAGAATTTGTTTGGACCCGGCGCGTGTGGCGGGTGGCCCACTGATGCTCGTCTTGCCTATCAGTTTCAGTACTGAGTTGCGGTGTGAAAAGTTACTTCGCCTGTCCCACGCGCTCCATACCACGCCGTTGGGTGCCCCACCCTTTGCCTTTCAAGGGTGGGAAAGAATTTGTTCGAGTCCGCGCCAACTCTCGGCAACGTAAGTGCCCACCCTTCCAAAACGATTGGCGCTTAGGAAATCAAGCGTCGGCCTTCTTGCCGGTGACGCAGATCCATCCCGCGTTGCGCTCCTCGAAGACTTCAACGGCTGTGTAGCCAGCCTGCGTGAACAGTTCGCGGTGTTGTTTCACGCCGAGGCTCGGCGAGCCCAACATCTTCATCACTGGCCCCAGCGCGGCGTCGCGAGCGCCGCCTTTGTAGGTTTCTGCAATCACCGCTAACGTTCCACCCGGCTTGAGGACCCGCAGAATTTCGCGCATGTCGTTCACCAGGTCTGGCCAGAAGTATTGCGTCTCGATCGCCGTCACCAGGTCGAATGCGCCCGCTGCAAACGGCAGCTGCGAGACCGTCGCCAGTTGAATCTCCACGCGGCCGTCCCGGATCAGCTCCTTGTTCCTCGCGCGCGATGCCGCGACGCTTCCCGACGCGTAGTCGATCCCATAAATCTTGCCGGTCGGAGCCATTGCCGCCAGCTTTTCGATGGTCCGCCCCCCACCGCAGCCCACATCCAAAATGTGGAAAGCCTTCCCGATCTGAACGTGCGACAAACCCCAGTCGGTGAGTTTGGAGTGCGACCGGTTCATCAGCATGGCGAAGAGCCGGCCGATAAAGCGATCTGGCTTCCGCACCTGCCCGGCTACGTAGCCCGCCGCCACTAGTATGAGGACGATGTTGATAATGTTCAGCAGCATCATGTCCAGAAACTCAGACAAAAGGACGAACGATCACGAGTCACGCAAAGGGAGCCGCTCGTATTCTGAACGTTACCAATGGTCGCGGCAACTACTTGAAAAAGAGATTCTCGCAGCCTGCTTCGCAACGCAACTAGAGGACTTGCCGCTCAAGTACCGGTAAACGGGGTAACCGGAAGTTGACCCGCCGCGTACTTTTGGTCTCCTTGAGGCGCCTCAAGAGGACGAGTTGGGAACGGGACTGGCGTTCACCCGCGAACAGTGATTCAATGCGCGGTGACGGTGGCGCTGCGGCTCTTCATCTCCCGGCGAAGTCCACAGACTTGACTTGACATTTTCGATTACATCGTGTGCTAGCGTGAGTTGGGGCACCAGAAACGGCTCCTAGGTCGACGGCAGCAGGGGCCCCCAAGACCCCGGTAAGGCGAGCTTGGGAAATCAGTCGAGACTGGGAGATCGTTCCCCCCGAAAGGAGCAACTACGTGAGCGACGATTTGGCTGATCAACAAGAGCGACGCCGGTATACTCCGACGCAAGACGCTGCCCCAAAAAGCGCGCCACTAGTGACCTCTACGCACCGGAACGAAAACCGCACACGTTTGCTCCTCGAATCGATGAGCGTTCCCGAGCGATGGCTTCGCCTAAGGTTTTCTAATCGCCAAATTCGTTTAGTAGAATCCGGCCTAAGTTATTGCAAACAAACGACGGTGATCGGTCCTAATCGCCAAATTTTCAAGGAACGTCAATTCGCTGAAAAAGCGTCCTGGCCTGGGCCCGAGTCTTGTGCTTTCTCGGAGGAAAAATGAATTTGCGGACGATAACGCGTACAACTGCCGCGATTACGTTGGGCATGGTGGCCTTTGTGGCCGCGACTGCTGAAGCGCAGGATTTCAATAGCCGCAACATCGCGACGTACACGGCCGAGCAAGCGGCACAGGGCAAAAGCCTCTACGCGGCAAGCTGCGGAAGCTGCCACGGGCAGGCGCTCGGCGGCAGCGCATTCGCCAGCGCGCTCAACGGAATCTCTTTCAGCAACAACTGGGGCGGCAAATCTGCCGAAGAGCTCTTCACTTTCGTGAACACGAAAATGCCGCCTGCTACGCCTGGGCAGCTCGGCCCGGTGGCGGCTGCGCAGATCGTCGCGTACCTGCTTCAGCAGAATGGCATTCAGGCTGGTCAAGCAGCTTTGCCGACGGACACGAAAGCGCTCGCGTCGATGCAGATTCCACGCGGCGCGACAATGCGCTCGGCGCCGATGATGCCGCTCTCGCCTCTCGCTCCGCCGATGACCCCGGTCGTGCTGCCGAATCCGCTCGAAAAATTTGCGCCCGTCACCGATGAGCTGCTGCAAAATCCGCCTCCCGGCGAATGGCTCCTCTGGCGGCGCACCTACGACGATCACGGTTTCAGTCCGCTGAAGCAGATCAACAAGAGCAACGTGTCCGAGCTTCGCGTGAAGTGGGCCTGGTCGTTGCCCAACGGAGCGAACGAAAACACGCCGCTCGAACATGACGGCGTACTTTTCGTCGAAAGCTACGGCGACAAGGTGCAAGCACTGAACGCCGTGACTGGCGACTTACTCTGGCAATACTCGCGTCAACTGCCAAACGACGTACGTCCCAATCAGAAACGCAACCTCGCGTTGTATCGCGACGAGCTCATCGTTCCGACCTCCGACGATCACCTGGTCGCGCTCGATGTGAAGACCGGCAACGCCGTCTGGGATACGCCGCTCGCGGACTACAAGAAGGGATACCAGATTACCGGCGGCCCGCTCGTCGCAAAGGGCAAAGTGATGCAAGGCATCGCAGGCCAGGCGCCGGGTGGAAATTTCATCGTCGCGCTGGACGTTGAAACGGGGAAAGAGGCGTGGCGATTTCATTCCATTGCCCAGCCGGGCGAGCCGGGAGACAGTTGGAACGGCTTGCCCGCTGAGAAGCGTAATGGCGCGTCGGTGTGGACGGCCGGGAGCTACGATCCGCAGCTTGGGCTCGCGTACTTCGGAGTCGGACAGACCTACGATACAGGACCGGTGCTGCATCGACTCCCGGGTTTCTCGAATGACGGCCTCTATACCGATTCCACACTCGCGTTCGATCCGGACACAGGCAAGCTCGTCTGGTATTTCCAGCACGTGCACAACGATCAGTGGGATCTCGACTGGGCGTTCGAGCAGCAGTTGATTCACCTGCCTGTAAATGGCGCCAACGAGAAGCTCGTAGTCACTTCCGGCAAAATGGGAATCTACGAAGGCATGGACGCCGCGACCGGAAAATATGTTTTCTCGCACGATCTAGGCATACAAAACGTGATCTCGGCGATCGACCCGAAAACCGGCGAGAAGACGATCAATCCGGACGTGATCGTCGGAGACGGCAAGCCTCACATGATTTGCCCGCACCCGGGAGGCGGGCGAAACTGGATTGCCGGCTCCTATGATGCGTCGAGAAAAATCGTCTACGTGGGGCTGAACGAATCGTGCATGGACCTAATTCCGGCGCCACTTGGGGAACGCGGGAATTTGACCTCGGGCGTGAACTGGTTCATCCGCACGCGGCCCGATAGCGACGGAAAAATCGGCCGCGTAGAAGCCTTCAATCTCGAAACGAAAAAGGTTTTGTGGATGGATCGCCAGCGCGCGCCGCAAACTACGTGCCTGCTGGACACCGCGGGAGGAGTGGCCTTCGCCGGCTCGTTTGACCGGAATCTCCAAGCGTACGACGACGCAACGGGCGAAACGCTCTGGCAGGTGCGCTTGAACGACGTTCCGGACGCATGCCCGATCACGTACACCGTGGGTGGAAAGCAGTATCTGGCTCTGACTGTTGGGAGCGGCGGACCGATCACGGGAACGTATCCGGTGCTCGTGCCGGAAATTCAAAATCCGCCGGATCATGGCGCGGCGATCTGGGTCTTCGAGCTTCCCGAAAAATCGGCAAAGGGCAAATCCCGCCAGTAGAGCCGGCCAATGCGCGAACGATTGGGCTGGCAGCGACTCGGCGATAGCCGGTCAGCTCTTCATGAGCAACACGTTGACGGCTTTGACGACGACTTCGACTTTGTCGCCCTTGCGGATTCCGAGTTCCTTGAGCGACTCAAGCGTCATCACCGAAGCCATGCGCGACGACGCAGGAATCGTCAGCTTCACGAGACACATCACGCCACCCTTCTTGATGTCCGTCACCTTACCGAGGATTCGATTGCGCGCGCCAACTTTCATCTGGTTTGTCTCCCGAAAATTTGGTGCGGCTCGCCGAGCCGCTCAAGGCAGGTTACTACGGCAGCAGAAAAAAGTCGCCGATCACAAGTCGCGCAATTCGAATTCAGGGAGACGCTGAGATTTTCCCCGAAGCATGCACAGTCACATCAACTGAATCAGCCACGTGGAGCAAGAATGTGTTCGGACTCTTCAGGCCCCATTGGATGTAAGGGACCGAGAATTGCGAAGTCGCGTCGATGTGCCCCGATGCTCCCGGCTGCGCGGAGATCTTCAGCGTCGCGTCATGATCCTGGCCGTGCAGGCGAAAAACGCCTGCGACCTCGACTTGCGCGGCAGTCTGATGCGTAAGGATTGCGGCGAGATCGCCTTTCACGTCATTCGGCGTGAAAGTGATTTCGGGGAACTTGGCGCTCTCGAGAATTTCGCCGTGCATCTTCTTGTCGCGCGAGCTGTTGTCGGTGTTGCCGGTGGTCGCGTCCAGGGCGATCACGCCGCTCGCTTTGCCAGTAGAAGAATTCACGTGAATCTGGCCGCTCTTGAGCTTGAACGTGCCGTGAACGGTGTGCATCGTCGCAGCGAGCGTGAAGTCGACCTTTGTCGCGGCGGGATCGAAATCGACGGTGATCTCCTGCGCCTGCAGCGTCGGAGCAAATCCAAGCAGACCGAACACCGCGGCGAAAATGGCACTGATAGCGCGCGCGCGACGCAGATGAATCAGTTGGCACATGGCTCAGGCCCAGATCGCGCGCCAGCCGAGATTCAGAATTTCGGCAGCACCAATGGCGCGTGCAGTGGATTCGCTCCCGTGAATCGAAATCATACGCGAGAAGAGTACCGGCTTACTGGCGAGAAGTCGGAGCAACTTGCGGCGAAGCGCGGAGCTCGCATTCATGGCAAGCAGCAGCCGCGTGATGCGCATCGGCGTGCGAACAAGTTGCCGATGAGCGGACTCGTATTGCGAAGGTTTATCTTTCCCGAGAGCGTCTGCAAGGTGGAGAGCTTGCTGCAATGCGAGGCTGAGGCCCATTCCAGCGATGCCGTCCACGGTACATGATGCGTCGCCGACCAAAGCGACGTTGCCGCGCGTGACGGCGCGCGCGCGTCGCAGAATCGTGATGGCTCCCGCTTCCGATGAAAGCGGACGCGCGTCCCGAATTCGACGCGCCACCTCCGGAAATAGCCGCAGCCCACGATCGATGCGATTCGCCGGATCACTGGTGAAAAATGAGACGCAGACTTCTCGCGGCCCGGTCGGCGTTACTGCGATTTGACATTTGTCGCCCCAGCGAAACTCGACGCGATCGCTCCAAGGCTCGATTGCGTAGTGGCGTCGAAAGCCGAAACGCGGACGAAGGCGGCGGTGCGGAGCGAGTCCCGCGAATTTCGCAACGGCCGATCTCTCGCCGTCCGCGCCGATCAGCCATGTGTAGGAAAACGATCCCTTGCTCGTGTGGACTGAGCTCGAATCAAATTGCATCGCGCGCGATTCCCATGCGAAGGAGACTCCCAAATCGGTTGCGCGCTCTACAAGAAGACGATGCAACGCGGTGCGGCGAATGCCAAACGCCGTGCCGGACGCAAACGTGCCGTTCACCGAGGATTCGTCGTCTGAAAAACTCAGGCCGCAAAATGGAATCGCTGTCGTGGAATCGAGATTGACGCCGAGGCCGCGAAGGGCCGCAACCCCATGAGGCAGGATGCCTTCACCGCATGCTTTGTCGATTGGAGGTTTGCGCGCATCGATTACGATGACGCGGAGTCCCTTGAGACTCGCGGCAATCGCAGTTGCCAAGCCGGCGGGTCCTCCGCCGACGACGATCAAATCGGACTGCAATGCCCGCCACCCCCATCGTCGTCACCATCGCAGCAGCACCAGCTCCGCGCAGAAGCCAGGCCCCATCGCCGCGAGAATGCTGAACGATCCGGGCTTGGGCCTGCGATGTTTGTACACATCCTCCAAAACAAGGAGGACGGAAGTCGAAGAAAGATTGCCAACTTTCCGGAGGCATTCCCACGACGCCTCCAGATCGCTCTTCGTGATACCAAGAGCCTGGGCGGTTGCCTCCAAAACCTTGGGGCCGCCAGTGTGCATGACCCAGCTCTTGATATCGTTCCGGCTCAGTCCTTGCTCTGCGAGGAAAACGTCGACGTCCTCGCCGAGGTGTTTCACAACTGTGTCCGGAACTTCTGGTGACAATACGATGCGGAAGCCTTTTTCGGAGATGTCCCAACCCATCACTCTTTCGGTGTTGGGGTAAAGAATCGATTTCGTCGCGAGGATTTCGGGCCCGTGCGATTTCCGATTGTCTCCAAAAACGACGGTTGCGGCGGCGCCATCGCCGAAAAGCAAAGCGGAAATCAGGTGCGCCATCGAGAGGTCGTCGCGCTGCAGAGTGAGGGAACAGAGCTCGACCGAGAGCAGCGCGGCGGCCTGATCCGGGTAAGCCCGAACATAATCCGCCGCCCGTGAGATTCCAGCAGCCCCGGCAACGCAGCCGAGTCCGAAAATTGGTATGCGCTTGATATTAGTTGACAGACCCATGCGGTTCACGAGCCGCGCGTCGAGCGACGGTGCCGCGATTCCAGTGACTGAAGTGACGAAAATCGCGCTGAGTTCTTCGGGCTCGATGCCCGCTCCGGCCAGCGCGCGGCAGAGCGCCTCTTGCCCAATCTCAAGCCCGACGTCGATCCACGCGTCGTTCGCCTGACCCCACGTGTGCATCGACTCGTAGAAGGCGATGGGATGTGCCGTGAAACGCCCGTCCACCTTCATGCTTTCATCGAGCCGATCGAGGATATCCGGATTCGGCAGCCGATGGCGCCAGTCGTTCTTCAGAGCCTCGACCAGCACTTCCTGCCTGTAATAGTGTTTTGGAAAGGCGCTACCGATGCCCGCGATCCTCATGTATGGCGCTCCCCGTGCAGCCTGATTTAAGGCGCTAATCGCAACAGCTTTTTTCTCAATGTCTTGGACCGATTGTCAACTGTGGCCCGACCCCAAACTTGACCACTCCGCAAACCGCACAAACGCCCAGCGCATCTTTAAACAACGTCAAGAGACCGGATGTTCAGCCATTCGGCGAAACAACAGTGCCCCGCACCCTACCGAAGCCGCGAGGAGTAAAACGCCGACCCGCCAAGAAAGCAAGCACAACTTTCCAATCCCGAACAGCGCGCAATATACGACCCCGCAGCCCAGAATCCAATTGCCCAGGTTCCCGGCCAAGTCATGCCCGGGGACAATGTCCTGCGCCAATTGGGCTATGGGCTTCCAGCCCAGACTATCCGGCCGGACACACCTATAGAAACGTAGAAGTGTCTCGCGAGGCTCGGGATGCGTCAAGAGCGTAACGCTGATCCATGCGGCAGTGGTCACCAGCGTGGTGACGAGAGTCTGCTTGGCGAAAACGGCCGGCTCAGAACCAGTAAACGGCGACGTCGAGCGAATCGCGAGTGAAACCAACAGGGCAGTCGCCATCGCGGCAATCTCGCTCCAAGCGTTCACCCGCCACCAATACCAGCGCAGCAAATAGACGCTGCCCGTGCCTGCGCCGATTTCAAGCAGCACTTCCCATCCGGAGCGAATCGACGCAAGTTGCCACGCCACAGACGCCGCGAGGACGACGAGCAGGATTGTGACCCAGCGTGAGATTGCGACGTAATGCGATTCAGCCGCGCTGCGACGAACGAAGCGACGGTAGAAGTCCGAAACGACGTAGGAAGTGCCCCAATTGAGATGGGTCCCGACGGTCGACATAAACGCGGCGAGAAATCCAGCGACCAAGAGACCACGTGCAGCACGCGGAAGATGTTCCACGGCGAGAAGCACATAACCAGACTCGGGATGCGCGAGGTGTGGATACAACACGACGACAGCGAGTGCCGCCATGATCCACGGCCAGGAGCGCAAGGCGTAATGCGCGAAGTTGAACCAGAGCACCGACAGCAAGCCATCACGTTCGTTGCGCGCGCTCAATATCCGCTGCGCGACATAGCCGCCGCCTCCCGGTTCTGAGCCGGGATACCAGAACGCCCACCATTGCACGCCGAGATATACACAGAAAGTGAGCACGGGAATCGTCCAAAGCGATTCACTTAACAGGCCGCGCGAAAAATCGGGGAAAAACGAAGTGACATTTGCTGTTCCCGCGCCTGCGGCGACGCGCATTGCCGCGAGCCGCGAGAGAAGCGCACGAACACCGCCCGCCGCGGCGACACCGTACCATGCGACAGCGATCACTATACCCATTTTCAAAACGAATTGAACGAGGTCGGTCCAGAGAACGCCCCACAGGCCTCCGAGCGAAACGTAAATTCCGGTGAACGGAATCAGAAAAAAGATGCAAAGCGCGAGCGCGGCGCGATCATCGATACCAAGCACAACGGAGGCGATGGTCGTCATCGCCTTGGTGACCCAACCGAGAATGACGCAATTTACAAGCAAGCCGAGGTAAAGCGCGCGAAAGCCGCGAAGAAATGCCGCGGGCCTGCCGCCGTAACGCATCTCGGCGAATTCGACATCCGTCAACAGGCCGGAGCGAACCCAGAGACGCGCGAAGAGAAATACGGTCATCATTCCCGCGGGCAGCATGCTCCACCAGATCCAATTGCCCGCGATTCCATTCGTGTAGACGTAGCCCGTGACGACGAGCGGAGTATCGGCGGCGAAAGTGGTGGCGACCATGGAAGTCCCGATCAACCACCACGCGGCTCGCCGGCCAGAGACAAAATAATCGGCGGTGCTGCGGCCCGAGCGACGGCGAAAATACAGCCCTTGCAGAAGTGTGAAAAGCAGATACGCCGCGATAACCAACCAATCGGCGAGAGAGAGTTTCATGTACGCGGAAGCTGCGGAATGGTGTCATCGAATCGCGCGCGGAGTCAAAGAGAATCAAGGCGGAATCGCCAAAGAACAAACGGTAGCGCGGAGAGGAGGTCCCCGGGTCTGAGGGGGACAGACCCGGGGTTGGGGGTTAGAGGGACTACTGGGCCGAGAAATCGATCCGCTGCATCCGCCGCGCACGAACCAAGTGCGCTCGCGGCGGAGAGAAACTAATAGTTCAGATGCCGAAAGAACATCGTCAACCGGAAGACCACCTGCAGACCGAAGACGATGACCGTGTCGCGAATCGCGACAAGTCTTTCCCGCATGAAAGGATCCTCAAAACCGGCCGAGTACGGAATCGCGATCGCGACCGTGCGGTTAGTTCTCCAATTCGTTCTGGCCAGTCCGTTCATGAAATCACCTCAGTTGAGGACGTGGACCGGGACGTCGTGTTCGACAGCGACAACCATGGACTTGAAGATGTCTACGTCCCAGCTATCAGCAATGCGCAGGCGGACGACGTCGTCGGTTTCGGACATCAGCCGTCCGCGCAGAGGCACGCGGAGGCTGCCTGTCGCCACCCTCAGAATGACCGGTTGCCCCATCCAAACTGCGTAGCCACCTTCCATCGGTGTCATCTCCCGTGATTCCGCTCCTCGAACACCTGAATTCTCGGGCAGGGGTCCGGCCTGCCCAATGGTACAGGGGGCTAGAATTGGTGAGAGACAGGTACTAGAACCAACGATTATCGAGCAGGACAAATCGAAGCTCTTTTTATGATATTGTAAACAATAGATTTACGATCCTGGGTTACGCTCACAACGGGTTGAAATCGCACAAAACGTGGACGCCCTAAAGCATCTGCTGGCACAGATTTATGACGTCAGGGGCCTCATTCAATGGGGCGGCACTGTGCTGGTGTGTACGATCGTGTTCGTTGAAACCGGCATGTTTGTCGGATTCTTCCTGCCGGGCGATTCTCTGCTGGTGACGGCGGGCGTGTTCGCGGCGTCGGGCCAGCTGCGGCTGGGATGGCTGCTCTCGCTCGTGACGCTATGCGCGATCGCTGGAGATCAACTCGGCTACGCGATCGGCCGAAAAGCCGGCATCAGCTTGTATGGGCGAAAGGACTCGCGGTTTTTCAAACACGAACATTTGCAGGAAGCGCACGATTTCTACGAGAGGTACGGCGGAAAGACGGTAATCATGGCGCGGTTCATTCCTATCATTCGCACGTTTTGCCCGCCGGTCGCGGGCGCGGCGAGGATGAGTTACAGGCGCTATCTGATCTGCGACATTTTTGGCGGACTGCTTTGGGTGTGGAGCATGGTGCTCGTCGGCTACACGCTCGGCCGGTCGGTGCCCCACGTCGACAAGAAGATCCACTACGTCATCGCTGCTGTGATCGTCCTTTCTTTCATCCCGGCTGCGTATCATGCATGGGAAAAACGGCGGAAAAAATAGGTCGGAGTTTTGTCGCTTCCGACGGGTTGCGGCAGACCTTGACTCTGCCTCCCCGATGTTCTGCGGTGCGCGTCCTGAAATGCAAAACGGGGAGCCTGGCAGCTCCCCGTTTTGTTCGTTTGCTTAGCCGCGGCAGCGTCGATGGCGCTGCCGTCGGTTCGCACCGCAAGAGCGGTGTGCGAAACGGTGTTAAGAATCTATGCCCGGTGGAGTCATTCTCCCTCCGCGCGATAGCTCCTACAAGGCCACTCATACGCCGGTGCAACGAAGGGCGCAAGCAAAAAATTATTAAGATCGGTCCGCACATCGAGGCACCGGGAGAACAGTTCGGCGCGGTACCACTTAGGATGACGGTCCGCCTGCCCGAGTGAGACTCCAACATGCGCGCGCGATGGCCCAATCTTCTTGTGCGCGGATCATCAAAATGCGGACGCGGGAGTCAGCTGTAGATATATCGCAGTCTTGAGCCACCCGCGAGTTCTTGGCTGTATCGAGATTGACGCCGAGAAATTCCAGGCTCGCGCAAGCAGCCGCGCGAACTTCCGCAGAATTCTCGCCGATTCCTGCGGTGAAGACCAAAGCGTCGACGCCGCCGAGCACGGCGACCATCGAACCGATGAATGAAGTCAGCCGATGGATGAAGATGTCAAAGGCGAGCTTGGCGCGCGGATTTCCGGCTTTCATCGCCGACACGATTTCGCGCATATCGTTGGAAATTCCTGAAATGCCTGCAAGTCCTGATTTCTTGTTCAGCAGTTCGTCGAGTTGATCCGCAGTGAGATGATCCTGCCTCATGAGATAGATCAAAATGCCAGGGTCGATCGAGCCTGCGCGCGTTCCCATCATCAAGCCTTCCAGCGGAGTGAAGCCCATGGTCGTATCGACGCTGCGCCCTTCGCGCACAGCAGCCAGCGAACAGCCGTTGCCAAGATGACATGTGACGATTCGCAGCGAATCGAGATCGCGCCCGAGCATTCGCGCTACCCGATGCGCGCAATACTCGTGATTGATGCCGTGAAACCCGTAGCGGCAGATTCCGCGCGCGCGCCATTCGTACGGGCCCGCGTAGGTCGAAGCTGTTTCCGAAATCTTCGTGTGAAAAGCGGTATCGAAAACGGCGACCTGCGGAACTCCGCTCAAAATCTCCTCAATAATTTCAATTCCCTCCAGACCGAACGGATTGTGCAGCGGCGCGAATTCCGACATTCGGCGAACGACGTCCTTCAGGTGCGGCGTGACGACCGTGGGCTGGCTGAATTCCGCGCCGCCATGCACGATGCGGTGGCCGACGACGCCGATTGCTGAGGGACCCTTCAACAAGGGCGCAGCGCCGGTCCAAAGGTCGCTCAGAAGCTGTTCAGTGACCTGTTTGCGGGAACTGATCTGAATGCGAGTTTGCGTGCGGACGCCCGCGGGGCCTGAGGTGCGAATCGCCGCCCAGTTCCCTTCCCATTCGATCAGGCCTTCCCAGATTGCTGCGGGAGGATCCTCGGGCGGCGCGGCTGCGATCTCGTAGAGATTGGTCTTGAGTGTGGCCGAGCCTGAGTTGAGAACCAGAATCTTCATGAATCAGTACGGCCACTTCCAGTCGCGAATCTCCGGCAGATCGTCCCCGTGTTCGCAAATGTATTGCTTGTGCTCGACGAGCTTGTTGCGGACGAACTGCATGAAGTGCGCGCCGACACGCTGCAGGCGAGGAACGCGATCGACAAGGTCCGCAGCCAAATGGAAGCGGTCGAGATCATTCAACACCGCCATGTCAAAAGGAGTAGTCGTCGTGCCTTCCTCCTTGTAGCCGCGGACATGGATGTTGTCATGATTCGTGCGGCGATACGTGAGGCGGTGAATCAGCCACGGATAGCCGTGGTATGCGAAGATCACCGGCTTGTCAGTGGTGAAGAGAGAGTCGAACTCCTTGTCCGGGAGGCCATGGGGATGCTCGGTGGAAGGCTGAAGCGTCATGAGGTCGACGACGTTCACTATGCGAATCTTGATGTCCGGGAAATGCCGCCGCAGCAGATCGACGGCAGCAAGCGTTTCCAGCGTCGGGACGTCTCCCGCGCAGGCCATGACCGCGTCCGGCTCGATTCCCTCATCGTTTGAGGCCCAGTCCCAAATGCCGATGCCGCTGGTGCAGTGCTCGATCGCAGATTTCATGTCGAGCCACTGCAGGGCCGGCTGCTTCCCCGCCACGATTACGTTCACGTAGTGGCGGCTGCGCAGACAATGGTCAGCAACGGAGAGCAACGTATTTGCGTCGGGAGGAAGATAGACGCGCACGATGTCCGCTTTCTTATTCACAACGTGGTCGATGAAGCCGGGATCCTGATGCGTGAATCCGTTGTGGTCCTGCCGCCAGACATGCGAAGTGAGCAAATAATTGAGGGAGGCGATCGGGCGGCGCCAGGGAATACCGAGCGTGACTTTCAACCACTTGGCATGCTGATTAAACATCGAATCCACGATGTGGATGAAGGCTTCGTAGCAGGAGAAAAATCCGTGGCGACCTGTGAGCAAATATCCTTCGAGCCAACCTTGACACATGTGCTCGCTGAGCACTTCCATCACCCGGCCCTGCGGGGAAAGGTGCTCGTCGGTCGGCAGAATCGGCTCCATGAACTCCTTGTCGGTGGCCTGGTAGAGGGCATCGAGGCGATTTGATGCGGTCTCGTCGGGGCCAAAGACTCGAAAATTCTTGGCTTCTGCGTTGAGTTTCATCACATCGCGCAAGAAAACGCCGAGGACACGCGTTGCCTCGGCGATCATGGTTCCGGGCTTCGAAACTTCGACCGCATATTCTTTGAAGTCCGGCATCACGAGATCTTTCAGAAGCAGACCACCATTAGCGTGAGGATTCGCTCCCATGCGGCGATCGCCTTTCGGCGCAACATTCGCTAGCTCCGCAACGAGTTTTCCGTTTGCGTCGAAAAGCTCCTCCGGTCGATAGCTCTTCATCCAATCTTCGAGAATTTTCAAATGCTCGGGATGAGAAGTGAAATCAGTGACCGGCACCTGATGGGCGCGCCAGGTGCCTTCGACAGGTTTGCCGTCGACGATTTTCGGTCCGGTCCAGCCCTTTGGCGTGCGAAGAACGATCATCGGCCAAGCGGGAAGATTCGATTTCCCGGACGCGCGTGCTCCGGACTGAATCACGTGAATCTCTTCGATGACGCTCTCCAGCACGTTCGCCATCCGCTGATGCATTTTTTCGGGCTCGTGGCCCTCGACAAAATGCGCATGGTAACCGTAGCCGGAGAATAATTGCGTCAACTCCGTGTCGGTCATGCGGCCGAGGACGGTTGGGTTGGCGATCTTGTAGCCGTTGAGATGCAAGATCGGAAGGACCGCGCCATCTCGGGCGGGATTGAGGAACTTATTCGAATGCCAACTTGTCGCAAGAGGACCGGTCTCGGCTTCGCCATCGCCTACAACGCAGCAGGCGATCAGATCCGGATTGTCGAAGACCGCGCCGTACGCGTGGACGATTGCATAGCCGAGCTCTCCACCTTCGTGAATCGAGCCCGGCGTTTCCGGTGCGGCGTGACTCGGAATGCCTCCGGGAAATGAAAACTGTTTGAAGAGTCTTTGAAGGCCCGCTTCGGTCTGCGGAATGTTGGGATAGAACTCGCTGTAGGTGCCTTCGAGATACGTGTTAGCAACCATTCCCGGACCGCCGTGTCCGGGACCGCAGACGTAGATCACGTTGAGGTCGAGCTTCTTGATGAGGCGGTTGAGGTGAGCGTAGATGAAGTTGAGACCCGGCGTCGTGCCCCAATGGCCGAGCAAGCGCGGTTTGATGTGCTCAAGTTTCAGGGGCTCGCGCAGCAGCGGATTCGCGTACAGATAGATTTGCCCGACCGAAAGATAGTTGGCCGCACGCCAGTAGGCATGAATTTGGCGCAGTTCTTCCGACGACAGAGGTCCTTGGGACTCCGAGGGACTTGCGGAGGCGGCAGAAACCATAGCACCCTCACTCGGCGGGCCCGACTCGCAGGGGACGGACGGTCCGCAGATAATAGTAACGCAGTTGCCAGTCTGGCCGGCATCGATAAACGTATCGTGAATGTGGGGAGATCGCTTTAGGGCGGTAGGCGGCGCCGGGCGGATCCACGTTACTGCAACGTGGCGGCGCTGGCGCACACCCACGTTGCCTGTGTTGATGGGCCCAATCTGCTAGAACTGTAACAAAACGGTGCCGATCGCGACCGGAGTGGCATCCGAACTTGCGCTGGAGCTGAAGAGAAGCGCTGTCTGGTCGTCGATCAGGTAATAGATCAAGTTGTAGGTTGCCGAGGGATTGGTTGGAGCAAGCGTAGCCGTTCCACGGCCGCTCGATGCAGGCGAACCCAATGAGTTCCCAGTGGCGCCGAGCGGGTCGCCCTGAAAAACGGCTCCGAAATTATTGATGTCGAGCTTTCCACCACTCGTGTTGAGTCCGCTCAGATTGATCTCACCGTCCATATCGGACTGGAACGCTCCGGAAGTTGCAGGCGGGACGTGGAAAAGTCCCTGCCCGGTCAGACCGACGGCGAGGCTGGCCGCAGTGAGCGCCGGAGATGCGGCGTCGCTACACCCTGCGGATTGCGGACCGCACTGCTGGAAACCGATTCCAGCAGAGACGGCCGAGGAATCGAGTTCGAGCAAGACAACCGATCCGAGAGCTGTGGGATACGCCGCGAATTCTGAGACGTCGGGACCGGGACCGGTACACGTTCCGTTGCCGGCGAACAGTTCGAGGTCGACGCGACCGGTCGTCAAGTTCACCGTGAAGGTACAAGAGCCGAGAGTCGCTCCGCTATTGTATGTGCCGGCGTTGTCGATATCGATTGTGCCGTTCGAGGTCGTTCCAACTCCGTCGGATGCGAAAACGCCGCCCGCCGCGAAAGCGCCTCCCGAGGAACTTCCGCCAGCCTTAAAAACATAGGTGGCATCCGCGAGGCCGGGAGTGGTTGCAGCCAAATACATGTCACCCGCGAGCGACGCGATACCGTCGATCTCAACCAAGTGCAGTTGCGAGACGACGACGGCATCGGACGAGTTCGTCGTCGTGCCGACAGCGTAATAAGCGAACGTGCAACCGGGGGCGGTGGAGCAGATCGGCGCAGCCTGCAGTGTAAAGGTTCCGCGCCCCGTGCTGGGATCGACCGTGTCCACGGCAAATCCCGCGCTCAACACGCCGCCCGCTCTCGTGACCGTTCCGCCGGCGATTCCGTTGTCGTTGACATCGATCACAGGCGTAGCCACCGTGCCGCCGGCCGGAACTTCACCGGCCATTCCGAGGGGATCTTGGCTTCCGTCCAATCCGATCACCGAGAAAGCGTATTTGCCCGAGATGGCGGAAACGGAGTTCGCCAGCGCCCCCAAACTTTGCTGGTCGATGGAACCGCCGCCCGCGTTGTTGGTGTCGAAGCGAATCATCTCACCGTGCTGATTGGTGCTCAGAACAAAACTCCACGTCTCTGTGCCCCTGCTGGTGATCACGGAAGCGGTGCCGCGTCCGTCTCCGCCGACCAAATATGTCGATCTATTGCTGATCAGCAAAGCAATGGACGTGCCGGTGAGGGAGCTTTGAACGTCTTCCACGCCGCTGATGATCTTTCCGTTGCCATCAGCGACGAAGCTGCCGGCAGCAGCCAGAAAACCAGCAGCGTCGTTCCCTTTGTAAGAGAAAGCGTACGGACCAGAAAGAGAGTGATCCGAGTAAGCGATCAACGCGGTGGCCGTCGCAGTGACTACGCTCCCGTCCGTTTCTGTCACGGTGGCCGTAACGGTTACGGACGCGCCCGGCGGCGGATATGGCGGGGCGGTATAAAGTCCGGTCCCATCGATGCTGCCGAGATTTCCGCCGGCATTGGAGGTTGACGAAAGGGTCCAAGAGGCCGCCGTCGCAACGCTATTGAGAAACGCCGTGAATTGCGCAGTGCCACCGGCGGGAACGTTTGTGGAGGTCGGACTAAGCGTCAAACCGAGCCCATTGCCGATCGTGATGATTACGGTGTTGGACGTGACCGACCCACTGGTTGAGGTGCTCGACGTGCCAGTTTGTGTGGCGACGGCGGTGACGGCCACTTGCCCAAGCTGTGTGGACGCGCCGCACGAACTCGTCGGCACAGACGGTGGCGCGGTATATGTCGCCTGCAACTGATCGGTGGCGAACGCCACGATTGATCCGCAACCTGAGTTACCACCCGCAACACCGTTGACCTCCCACGACACTGTTGTGGTCGTGGACGTGGTCGAATTATTCAGATTCACAACGGCACTCAAAGTAATCTGGCCGTTGATCGGAGTGGATGACGTGGAGGCGGTAATGGTAACCGATTTCACCGTGGTGACTCCGGACCCGTTTCCGCCGCCGCAGGCCGAGAGACCGAAGCAACCGAACACTACGAGCAGGGCCGATATGAGCAGCGAAATTCCAGCTAGGGAATTCCGGCGGCGAGCCGACGGGGCGAGGTGCAATGCCACGGGCCGGTTATGAGTGCAGGTCATTGCGACATTGAATTGCCGATTCGACATCGTGCAGTCGTACCCCCACAGATAGAGAGCAATCTATTTAATTGCCGACGGCGGAGAAAAAGTTCCCAATTGTCGCGCGGGCAAGAGCTGCAGAACTCCGCTGACTCGACCGGCCCCCAGCCACCGCAAAGCCCTGAAAGGATAGCAAGAATTTGTGTCCGGCCCTACAGCTTCTGCAGTAGCACCCCATACCACGCGATTTCAGTGTAAACGGATGTGAGGTTAACCGTTTTGGTTGTCAGGAGGGAGGCGAACTCGATCGGTCGAAAGGCTCTATTTTACGAACAGCGCTTCCCGGACCTGATCCCGGCCGACGAACGACTTCGAAGAGCGGAACTTTTCGAAAAGGTCCAAAATCTCGCGATTCTGGAAGACGCGGGAGTGCACGGCGATCGTGGAAGCGGGGAGTAACTCGACAGTCTGAGCATCGACGATGCGGTAGCGATGGAATCGTTCAGCGGGACGGCTATGAAACAGAGCCAGCACTGCGCCACCGGGGTGAACCAGAGACGTGAGCCGGTCGACCAGCCGCGGAGCCGCCTCAGCATCGAAATAGTCGAAAAGATCCCAAGCGAGGACGCCGTGAAAACTCTTCTCGGGATAATCGAGAGCATTCTGCAGAAACTTGTCCGCAAGGGCAGAGGGAGACAGCCTGCCGTTGCCTTCGCCGACTGCAGCCGTGCGCAGCTTCTCCTCTTCGCTGGTCAGAAAATCCTTCCACGCCCGGAGGATGTCTTCTGAAGACAGGCGAAAACCCTTGTCCACGAAAAAACTGACGGTCGATTGCCACACAGGTCCGAGGTCGAGTACGCGGCCTTTCGGTATGTCGCCGATCAGCCACAAGAATTCCTTCAGGCCGTTGGAGACGCGATGGTTTGCTGCGGGCGGAGCCGCCGGCGCCGGGCCGGGCTTCGACGGCGCAGTTGCAGCGCCAGCCGCAGATCCGACACGTGGCTTCGCCGTCCAGCTCATTGGTGCGTTTACTCGCTCTTCACGCCGGAGGCAACGGGGCTAAGATCATCCGACTCCGAAGATGCCTCAACAGGCGAAGACTTCGACGGTTGAGGCGCGCGCACGGTTTCGATTTTGCCGCGCAGACGAGCTCCGTCGTCGATTCCAATACGGGGGCTCACTACACTGCCGACCACGCGGCTCGAGGACCCGAAACGAGCGCTCTCGCCAGCCTTCAGATTTCCCTGCACCGAACCATCCACGACGATGTCGCGGGCTTCGATTTCAGCCTGAACGTGGCCATTCGGGCCGATGGTCACGCGGGCGTTCGAAAGCCGAATCTTCCCGGTCACGTCGCCGTCGATGTAGAGATCGGCGCTACCGGACACGTCTCCCTGAATCTTGAGCCCCGAGCTGATTTTCGAGACGTTTGAGGACACGGGCGCAGACGATGGCGAAGCGGACAGTGAGGACGCAGAGGGCGTTTGCTGGCCCTGCGGCTGAAACGACGACGATTTCGGCACTTCCTCTGATCGGGACGGGCTCGGATTCGGTGAAGCGTAGGGCTGCGAAGACGGTTGCACCTCAGTCGGTTTACGCCACATGAATGCCTCCTGCGAACGCGGATGGATGCCGAGCTGGGTGGCAAGCATCCTACACGGTGAACGCAATATAGTACAGCGCCAATTGGGTGTAAACGGACCGTCGAACGGTGTGTTACGAACAGGCCACTAGCTAATTGGCACCGAGCATCAGACTCGAATCGGATGTCTGCACGTCGTTGTGCCGCATCTCCCACATCGCAACAACGATTCCGACGCATTCGTGGCTGAAGATCTTCAAACCGGTACGGGTCCGCCACCAATCGTGAGGATCGTAGTCGGAATCGGGAGCTGCGATCACGCGCAGGATCGTTCCCTCGGGGAATTCGCGAGCGGCGAGAAAGCGCGAGCGGCGCGTATGGTAGTTCGACGTGACGAGGATGATCCGCTTCCAGCCGCGTGCGGAAAACATTTGGGCGAGCGCGGCAGCTTCGTCCTTGGTGTTTTCGGCATGATGCGCGAAGCGAACGACGGCTGCTTTCGGCACGCCGCGGTCGGTGAGATCGTATTGCTCCAGCTCCGCAATGCTCGCGTAAGGGCGCACGTAGCGGCCGCTCGCGACGATGCGAGGCGCATAGCCAGCCTTGTAGAGCTGCGCCGCGCGCGCGGCCCGGTCGGCGTTGTAGTTGTCGTCGCCCAACACCACGATCGCATCGGCGGAGATCGGCGCTTCATCGACGATCCAGAAGCCCCCGGCCGCGCGAAGCAATGGGCGGCGGATAAGGTACAAAGCGAATAGCAGGCAGACAAAGAAGACGAGAAGGAGGAAGCGAAGGAAAATGCCGCCGCGTTCGGCCCTCCGCGAGAGAGCCGGCACCTCGGGATGATGTTTCATTTCGCCGGGTCCATGCTGCGCAAGTGCTCGGCCGCTTCTTCGGGAAGGGTTCCGTTGAAATAGACTTCCTTCAGGCTGTAGGACTTGCTGCGGGCCTCGACGATGGGAAGAATCTCGATGTGCCAATGGTAGTCGCCTGCAATGGTGGCCCAGTAGTCGCTCAACTCGCCTTTCGTCTGAAGAGTGCTTGGCGCGGTGTGCACCACCATGTGGTAGCTATTGGAGATCTGCAGGAGACGGCGGAGCGTGCGGCCGAGCAGCGTCGCCAATTGACGCAGGCCCCCACCGGACGAGAGAGACTCGAACTGATGATTATGCGTGCGCGGCAGCAGCCAAGTCTCAAACGGGACCCGCGAAGCATAGGGGCAAATCGCGAAGTAATCTCCGACGCTATCGACGACGCGCTTTTGCTGTCGAATCTCCTGGCGGAGAATGTCGCAGAAGACGCAACGCTCCCGATCGCGATACCACTCGCGCGCGGCACGCAACTCGTAGAGGATACGGCGAGGCACAAACGTCGTCGCAGTGATCTGCGAATGCGCGTGGGGCCAATCCTCCCCGGCCTGCCGCCCCTGATTCTTGAAGACGGTAACGTATTTGAATCGAGCGTCGCGCTTCAAATCGGCGATGCGCAGCGCGTAGGCTTCGAGCACGCGCGCGATTTCCTCGTCGCTCAATCGATCGAGCGTCAGCGAGTGATTCGGGGTCTCGACGACGATTTCATGCGCGCCGACGGCGGCCATGCGGTCGAAGATTCCATCGGCGGAGCGGGCGGGATCACCCTCGATGCGATAGAGCGGACGAAAATGGGGATAAACCGTGACCTGCGCTTCGCCCCGCGGGGGCAACTCGAGAAGGGCGGGTCTTGTAGGACGCGAGTCCGGACACAAGGGGCAGGTATCGGCCCGCTCTTTTTCCCGCTCCGGATGACCGATGACGACCCAACTGCGAGTGATCGGGTCTTTGCGAAGTTCCATCGAGTGCCTATGTGAGAACGGCCGACTCATCTTATACCGAAGCCTCCCAGATCGACAAAGCGAGCGGAGGTTCGCGCAGGGAAAAAGCGCGCCAGCTTGAAGTTTCTACACGAAATTGAAGTTAATTTCGATTACACTGCGAACCGCGAGCGCCTTTTCCCGTGCGCTCGCAAGCAGAGAAAGGCGGTGCTGAGAAGGTGAGAAAAACCTCTTGAGCGCACACGCGGTCAGCGGCTTGGGAGCTGTGAAAAAAACGAACGTTCCCAGCGTTCGTAAAATGACCGTAGTGCCGATGATCGCGGCGACCTACTTCATGGTCGCCGGCGGACCGTACGGCCTCGAAGAAATCGTGCAGAAGACTGGCTACCGCGCCACGCTTCTGATCCTTCTGATCACTCCCCTCATTTGGAGCCTGCCGACGGCATTGATGGTGAGCGAACTCGCCACGTCGATTCCCGAAGAGGGCGGATTCTATATCTGGGTGCGGCGCGGCATGGGCCGCTTCATGGGTTTCCAGGAGACCTGGCTCACGCTCACGGGCAGTGTTTTCGAGATGGCGCTCTATCCGAATCTCTTCGTCGCTTATCTGGGGCGTTTCGCGCCCGGGATGGTCGCGGGCCACCGAGGGCTGGCGATCGGATTCGGAATGATTGCGATCTGCGCGCTGTGGAATATCGCCGGCGTGGGCGCGGTGGGCGAAGGATCAGTGACGCTGAATGTGGCGCTGCTGCTGCCGTTCATAGCGCTCGTGGGGATCGGATTTTTTCACTGGCACGGCAATTCGGGCGATCCTGTTCCTGTCCATCACGCCGATCTGCTTGGCGGAATTCTGATCGCCATGTGGAATTACATGGGCTGGGATAATCTTTCGACGATTGCGGGCGAAGTCGAAAGGCCGCAGAAGACATACACACGCGCGATGTTTGGCGCTGTGCTGCTTGTGGTGGTGAGCTACCTGCTGCCCGTGGGAGCGGTGGCGCACACGGGAGTCGATCCCAACTTGTGGACCGACGGCGGCTGGGTGGATATCGGGCGCATCTTGGGCGGCGAAGCGCTGGCGATCGCGATCGCGATCGCGGGAGTGATTGGCGCACTGGGGTCGTTTGGCGCGCTGATGATGTCTTTTACGCGGTTACCCGGAGTGATGGCGCAAGACGGCTATCTGCCGAAGATTTTCACGCGGACGAACCAGCGCACCGGCGCGCCCTGGGTCGCAATCCTGGCCTGCGCGCTATTTTGGGCCGCGTGCTATCCGCTCGGATTCGAGCGCAGCCTAATCCTTGATGTGCTACTCACGGGACTTAGCATCCTGCTTGAATTTTGGGCTCTCGTTGCGCTGCGGATTCGCGAGCCGAATCTCGCGCGACCTTATCGAGTGCCCGGTGGCACCATCGCGACGATCCTGATCGGCCTGCCTCCTCTGGCGTTGATCATCGCGACACTGGTCCGGAACAGCAGGGAGGCTGTGGGCACCACGAATGAGCTGGTGATTGGCGCTGCCGTGATTGCGGCAGGTGTTCTTCTCTATTTTCTGAGCGGGCTGATTCACAAGCAGCAAAGACAAAGCGAGGGTGCTTCCCTTCCCAGTAGATGATTTCCTTCTAGATAAGGTAATTTCCCCGAAAAGAAATGGCGCAAGAAATTCGAGCCTCCGCGTTCTAACAGAGAACGCAAGAGCGCGCGTCCTTGCTCGGGAGGCTCGACCATGAAGCTCGTTCGACAAATCGGAATTGCCATCGTGTGTTTGTTTGCCCTTTGGGCTGTACGAATGGCGCCAGCGCGTCCCGCCACAGTTGCGGCAAGCGAGGAAAACCAATCGACCGGCGCGCCCGCGCTTACGATTTACAATGAAAAGTTCGCCGTCGTGCGGCAGTTGCTGTCGCTCGACATGAAGCCGGGAACGAATCACGTCGAAGTATCCGATATTACGGGCCACTTGGAGCCCGATTCGGTGATTCTGCGGCCGACGGATTCGGAACGGCGTTTGCAGATTCTCGAGCAAAATTATCGGAACGACGCGATCACGCAGCAACTTCTGCTTTCGCTCTATGAAGGCAAAACGATCGATTTCGTAGTCTCGGACGCCGGCGGAGTGCAGCGTGTGGTCCGCGGCAAGATTATCCGCAGCGGATTCGTGCCGCATTCGGCGCTCGCCTACAACACCTACGGACAGCAGTATTACCAGGTGCAGTACGCCTACCAGGAAAGCGGCGGCGAACAGCCGATCGTCGAAGTGGACGGAAAGCTGCAGTTTTCGCTGCCGGGCCAACCCGTGTTCCCTGCTTTGGCGGATGATACGGTGTTAAAGCCAACGCTCTCGTGGGAGCTCGAAACCGACAAGTCAGGCGCGATGCCGGCCGAACTCAGCTACGTGACACAGGGGATGACTTGGGAAGCCAGTTACAACGTCGTCGCGCCTCCCAAGGGCAACGTGTTGGAACTTGTCGGATGGGTGACGCTCGATAATCAAAGCGGAAAGACATTTCGCGACGCGCGGATCAAGCTGATGGCGGGCGACGTCAACAAAATCCAGCCCGGCCAGCCGCTCAACTACGCCCTCGGTGGCGCCATGAAAGAATTGGAAGACCGATCAGAAATGACTCCGCCGGTGACCGAGCGTTCGTTCGACGAGTATCACCTGTACACGCTCGAGCATCCGACGACGCTCCACGACCGCGAGATCAAACAGGTCGAATTCGTGCGCGCGTCGGGAATTCAGTCGAAAACAGTCTATGTGTACGACGGGTGGAAACTCGACGCGAACTACATGAACTGGCCGCTCGAAAGCATCCGACAACAGGAGAATTTCGGGCTGCTCTCGAATTCAAAGGTCTGGGTGATGCAGGAGTTCAAAAACACCGCGGCGAATCATCTCGGAATTCCGCTGCCGAAAGGGCGCGTGCGGTTCTACCGGCGCGATGCCGACGGCCAGCTCGAATTCACGGGCGAAAACACCATCGATCACACTCCGAAAGACGAAACGATGCGGCTCTACACGGGCAATGCATTCGATCTCACGGGCGAGCGCCGGCGTCTGGACTATCGCATCGACACGTCAGGACGCTGGGTGGATGAGACATTCGAGATCAAGCTGCACAACCACAAGTCCACGCCGACCGAAGTGCGGGTCGTGGAACATATGTACCGCTGGTCGAATTGGGAAATCCGGCGCAATTCAGATGCATACGAAAAAAGCGACAGCCGCACGATCGAATTCACGGTTGAGGTCCCTGCCAACAGCGATCGCACGGTGAACTATCAAGTCCACTACTCCTGGTAGCGCCCGGGTCGACAGGCCGCAGAGGCCAACCTCACCGTGCTATTCTGGCTTCGCGATGGCTGAGGCAGACAGACAAGACGCGGGTTTCATGCACGCAGCTCTCGACGAGGCGCGGGCCGCAGCTGAGCGCGGCGAAGTGCCGGTGGGCGCGGTGATCGTCCTCGATGGACAAATCATCGCGCGGGCCGGGAACCGCACGATTACGGATTGCGACCCGACGGCTCATGCCGAGATCGTCGCGCTGCGCGAGGCCTCCAAAGCGATGGGAAACTACCGTCTGACGGGCGCGTCGCTGTACGTCACGATCGAGCCATGCACGATGTGTGCGGGAGCGATGATTCAGGCGCGGATCGAGCGGGTCGTTTATGGCGCTGACGATCCGAAAGGCGGAGCCGTCAGATCGTGCTTTTCGATTTTTGAGAACCCAAACGTCAACCACCGCGTGGAAACGGTAGGGGGAGTGCTTGCGGACGAAGCAGCGGGACTCCTAAGGGACTTCTTCGCGGTGCGGCGGTAGGGCAACCTGAGAAGAACAAGGAATCCATCGCACCGGGGCGAGATGGCGGAGAGGGTGGGATTCGAACCCACGGTAGAGTTTCCCCTACACTCGCTTTCGAGGCGAGCTCTTTCGACCGCTCAGACACCTCTCCGCATTCGAGCGATTTCATTTAGAGTAACAAACGATCCCACCCTCCACAACACGCGGTCACCGATCCCGGTTCCCGCCAGGCGGAACGGGACCCCTACCTATAGGGCCTGGAATGTGTTGACACCGCTAGATCGCGCGCGTAAATTGTCGGTGTAGCTTGGGAGGATACTGTGCGTTCCAACGTCCCCGCTGGAGCCCGATCCTGCTTGGCCGTAATTTTGGCGATTGCCCTTCTCAATTTGCCCGCCATGGCCGCGAGCGAGAAGCCTCTTGCCGTCGTGCTCACCGCTCAGCATGCGAAGCTTGACAACGCGAACGCAGCAATTGGCGCGGATGTGTTTTCAGGCGATGCGCTGGTGACCGAAGCGGGTGGATCGATGCGACTCACTGTCGGACCGAGCCAGGTCTATCTGCTCTCCGCCAGTTCGGCGACGCTTCAGCCGCACGACAGCCGCGTCCAAGCACAGATTCATACCGGAACGATGGGCTTCTCGACACCTTCACCGGCGGATCTGGAGATTCAAACTCCGCTTGGCCTGATTCGCGGCGCCGACGCCAAAGCGATCTTCGGACAGGTAGACGTCGTCAGCGCCACAAAGATGCGCGTCACCGCCTATCAGGGAACGTTGCTTGTGACTGACGCTTTCGGAGGCGAAAAGACGATCGCGGCGGGCGAAACCTACGAAGCGAGTCTCGCGCCGGAGGCAAAGGCCGACGACAATCCTCCGCCGAAGGGCGTCACAGGCGCGGGAATTAACTGGAAGCATGTGGTCGACGTTGCGATTCCTCTTGTAGCGGCTGGTGTCCTGGCATGCGCTCTATGGCCGGAGAGCGAGTCACAGATGGGCTGCTGGAACAATTAGGTAGCCAGCGACACCATTCTTCCGTCTCGAATTGTGCTGATTCTGGTGCTGCCGTGCGCCGAGCAGCGTTTATCTACGGCTTTGAGATGCCCCCGAGCCTCGGGATGAAACGAGGGACGCGGCGGCAATATTCCCGGTAGGCATCGCCGAAGCGCGTTTGGAGCTCCCGCTCCAGCGCAATCGCAGCACGCATGAGCACTAGCCAAGCGGCTGCCACCAGCCAAGTCACTCGTGTCCCGCCCAGCAGGCATGCTCCCAAGATAGCCAGCAACGAGCCCGTATAGCGCGGATGCCGTATGTGAGCGTATATGCCGCGGCATTGCAGTTCGCCTCCACCTCCCAGCTCAGTTCGCCCCACGAGCCGTGAAGCTCCTAGGTCATGATGGACGCGCCAGAAAATCCATCCTTCCAAAACGATGAGGCAGATGCCAGGAACTGCCATCGGCAATGGCGGCCAGCCGGAACGAAATAGTATGTGCCGGTAAATCACCAGCGCTGCGATCACTGGCGGCCAGGAGCAGAGGATGCCGGTGACATACGCTGACTTCTGATGGCTCCGCCAAAAGTTCGGCAGTGGATGGAGCACAAACCAATAGAGTGGAATCGGAAGATGCAGAAACAAAATCAGCGCCGTGAGCCAGCTGGAGGGTTTCACGCGTGAATGATACTCGAACGACCGATGGCCGCGAATCGAGCAGCGACCATTATAATGTACCTATCAGGGGCGTAGATTGGAGCTGGCCTGAGCCAGCCAATATGAAACGACGACCGATTCTTAGAAGCTGTTGGCGTGCGATTGCGTGGTTAACCCTGGTCGCTTCCGGTGCCGCCGCACTCGCGGCGTCGAGCCGGGCCGACGAGCCTTACGCACCCAGCCGCGACTACGACTTACAGGATATCCGCACGCACTTGTGGTTCGACGTCGCTCAGCGCGAGGTCAGAGGCGAAGTGAAGGAGAGCGTGGCGGCACTGCACGATGGCGTATCCGATCTTCAACTCGACTCGGTGGATCTAAGAATCGAAAGCGTGACCGTGGACGGCAAGGACGCGAAGTTTTCGATCACGCCGAAAACGCTCATCATCGCTCTCGACCATCCAGCCAGCCGCGGCGAACATCACGAAATTCTGATCCGCTACCGCGGTCAGCCCAAAAGGGGAATGTATTTCATCTCTGACTCGATCGACCGCAATCAACCCGACGAAATCTGGACGCAAGGTGAGGCGGAAGACACACGCTACTACATCCCGCTCTACGACTATCCGAATGATCGGATGACGTCCGAGATGGTCCTCACCGTGCCGGCAAACTGGATCACCGTATCGAACGGGACGCTCGTAAGTGTGAAGGACGATCCCGATGGCACAAAAACATGGGATTGGAAAGAGCCGGGACTGCTTTCGACGTATCTGCTCACGGCCGTCGCCGGGGATTTCGTCGAACGCGAGGACACTTGGCGGGGGATACCGTTGCGATTCGTCGTGCCGCGCGGCGAAGAATCGAAGATCGAGCCGACTTTTGCGCGCACGAAAGAGATGCTCGATCTGTTCTCAAACACGCTTGGCGTTCCGTATCCCTGGCCGCAATACGCGCAGACGGCAGTGGATGACTTCATTGCGGGCGGAATGGAAAACACGAGCGCGACGACTCTGAGTGTGCGCGACTTGATTCACCCGAAGCTGGCGGCTGAATCGCGCTTTGGCGACGACGTCGTGATCTCGCACGAGCTCGCGCATCAGTGGTTCGGCGATTTGGTGACCTGCAAAGACTGGGCGAACCTATGGCTGAACGAGGGCTTTGCCACATTCTTTGAACATTTCTGGGTCGAGAAGCACTACGGCGCGGACGAAGCCGACTACAGATTCTGGCAGGACCAGCGGCGTTGGATCGCGCAGAAGCGGCTTTTCTCCGTCCCGCTTGCGACTCGTGATTTCGACGATTCGAACAAGTACGACGGCAACGTTTACAGCAAGGCTGGCTGGGTCATCCGAATGCTGCGGGAACAACTTGGCGACGACAACTTTTTTCGCGGGCTGCACGAGTATCTCGTAACCAACCAGGGCCAAAACGTGGTCGCCGCGGATCTGCAGAAGGCGATTGAACAAGCGACCTCGGTGAATGTCGACAAATTCTTCGATCAGTGGGTGTACGGCGCGGGTGCGCCGCAGTTCCACGTTGACTACACCTACGACGCCGCAGCGAAAAAAGTAACGCTCGATGTGACGCAAACCCAGAAGCCCGAAGAACTCGTCGGCATATTCGACGTGCCCATGGAAATCGATATCGCCACAGCGACTGGCGCAAGAATGTATCCAATCGAGATTTCAAAAGCGACGCAAAGCTTCGAGTTTCCCGTGGACGGGCCGCCGTTGATGGTGGTCTTCGACAAGGGCAACAGAGTCCTGAAGGCCGTCGACTTCAAAAAAGACCCCGCGATGCTCATTTATCAATTAGGGCACGGAGAAACGGTGCCGGATCGCGCCGACGCGGCCTTTGCCCTCGGATCGGCGAAAGACAACTCGATGGCCGTGGCGGCGCTTGGCGACGCGGCACACCACGATCCGTTTTGGGGCGTGCGCGTTGAAGCGGTGCGGGCGCTCGCGAGAATCGGAGGGACCGATTCAGAAAACCTCATTCTGGCGGCCGTGAACGACGAGCAGCCCTGGGTGCGCGAGGTCGCGGTGCGAGCTCTCGGAAACTTCAAGCAGGATTCGACGCTTCCGGCACGACTCACGAATATCGAGTCGAATGATCCGGCGTTTCGAGTGCGCGCGGCCGCGCTGGTCGCGCTCGGAGGAATTAAAGCGCCGAACGCGTTCGATGTTTTGTCCGCAGCAGTGAATTCAGATTCACCCGACGGCGTGCTGCGCAATGCAGCGCTCGACGGGTTTGGCGAACTCGGCGACACTCGCGCCGTGCCGATCGTAACGGAATGGTCTGCGCCCGGGAAACCCTTGAGCAGCCGGCAGGACGCGATCGGCGCGCTCGGACAACTGGACAAAAAGAACAGCGGCATCACCCAGACGCTCCTCTCCTACGTGCACGATGCACACTTTGACGCAAGAACCGCCGCGATCCTTGCGCTGGGCGCTCGCGGCGACGTGAGCGCGATCGGGCCTCTGCAGAGCATGCGAAGCAGCGGCGATAGCACGATGCCCGAAGGACCGTATCTCGATACGGCGCTCAGGCTGCTGAGATCCCAACCCGCGGCGAAGTAGCTACGAGAGCGATTGGGGCCGCGCGAGAAGAATTCGCAGGTCGCGAAGGTTATTTCCAGTGGGGCCAGTTACAATCGCGTCGTTCAAGCGCGAAAAGAAAGTGTAGGCGTGGCTGCGCCGATAGAAATCGCCGGGATCGAGGCCAGCCGCGCGAGCGCGCGCGAGCGTTTCGCCATCGGCAACCGCGCCAGCGGCGGGGCTGTTCCCATCAATGCCATCGGTTCCAGCGCTCAATACGACGATTCCCTTGCCCGCGATTTTGGGCACACATGCGAGTACGAACGCCGAATTGCGGCCGCCAATTCCATTTCCAGTCACAGGGCTGCTGAGTTCGCCATTCGCTACGATCGCCACGGGCCGACCGTGACCGGATTTTTTTCCCGCCTCCCACTGAGCCGTGAGCAAACCGAGCAAATAGGCGGAAGCCTTTTCGACCGGCCAGTTGTCGGTAGAGTTGTCGCACAAGCAGACAAATCCCTCCGCTTCGCACGCGCGATGCGCCGCGTGCGTCAGCTCGTGCACTCCCAGCAGCAGTTCGAAGTGAGAGCGTGCGAAAACGGGATCGCTCCCTTTGGGCGTTTCACGAAGTTGGCGCTGCTCGAACGCAGCGCGCAGCCGGGCAGGCAACTTGGCCAACAGAGCGTATTCCTTCGCGATGCGCTCGGCATCCTGCACGGTCGTTGGATCTGGCAGTGTCGGCCCCGACGCGATCGCGGATTCCTGCCCCGGGGGCACGTCGCTGATCGCGAGAGTCAGCTTCGTCGAGCGAGGCGCTGCGGCAGCAAGGCGGCCACCTTTTGTGGCGGAAAGATGTTTGCGGATTGCGTTGATTTCGAAGATCGGTGCACCGCACGTCACGAGAGCGGCGTGGAGTTTCTCGAAATCTTCCAGTGCAACATCAGGATCGAGTGGCAACTCGAGGAGCGATGAACCGCCGCCCGACACCAGAAAAACGATCAGCGTTCGCTCGTCGCATTTCGCAAGCCGGTCGAGAATCGCACGGCCAGCAGCAAAACTGACGGTATTCGGAATCGGGTGACCACCGACGAACACTTGCCACCTGGCCAGCTCGCGCGGCGGCGCGGCGGGCACCACCAAAATCCCTTCGATGTGAAAATCGGGAGCGAGAATCTTGGTAAGGCCGTCCGCCATGCCGAAAGCGGCTTTGCCGAATGCGATTCCCAAAATTGTGTCGAAGCTGCGAAGATCGAGACTCGTTTCGCCGACGCGGATGTGAGGTCCGCTGCGCGCAAGTTTTCGCTCGAGCGCCGCGGGAATATCGATCCCCGCGAGCGTTTTGCGGAAAACGCGCTGGGCGACGTCCTTCACGCCTTTTCGATTGCAGCGGCGCCGGCGCGAGCCACGTCGGTATCCTGATCTTCCGTGCCGGCGCTGACGCCGATTGCTCCAACGATTTGCCCGCCGACCAGAAGCGGGATGCCGCCGCGAATTGGAGTCTGATGGCTTGACGCAGCGGCGGCGAGGCCCAGTGCGAGCGCCACATTCACTTGATCACCCGACATCGCAGGCCCCGTCGCCGCGCGGCGCATTGCCGCAGCCTGCGCTTTTACGAGAGAGATCGCAATGGACGCGAGCTTGGCTCCGTCCATGCGCTCGAAAACGAGGAGATGAGCTCCGTCGTCGACGACCGCAATATTCATGGGCACCTGAATTTCCTCAGCGCGCTTCCGCGCGGCGGCGAGCACGGCGCGGGCGCCTTCCAGCGTGAGTTTTGCATTATTGCGGCTGACAAGTGACATGGACGAATTCTCCTTGAATCAGAGACCGATTGCGTCGGGATTCAGAGCGTTGGGTGGACGCTTGCCTTCGAAGAGCGCAGCGGCATTTGTTGCGGCCATCACCGCCATTTTCGTACGCGTCTCGATGCTGGCGCTGGCGATATGGGGCGCAAGGATGACGTCCTTGCGCGGAATCAGCCCAGGATGCACCTTGGGCTCGTTTTCGTAGACGTCGAGCGCGGCACCGGCTATCAACTTGCGCTCGAGAGCATCGACGAGAGCAGACTCGTCCACCACGGGACCCCGCGAGGTGTTGATCAGATACGCAGTGCGTTTCATCTTTTCGAATTGCGTGGTGGAGATCAGATGACGCGTCTCGCTCGAAAGCGGGACGTGGAGCGACACGAAATCAGATTCCCGAAGGAGTTCGTCGAGCGGCACGAAGGCGGCACGCAGCTCTTTCTCAATTTCGGCCGAGGCCCGCGAATGACTGTGGTAGAGCACACGCATGTTGAATCCCAATGATCGGCGCGCAACTTCCTTGCCGATCCGGCCGAAGCCCACGATTCCGAGCGTTTTGCCCCAGATGTCGCCGCCGAGAAGCTGATCGAGATCCCAGCCGGGCCACGCGCCGGATCGCAGCCACGCGTCCCCTTCGACAAGCCGCCGGGCGATCGCCATCAGCAGCGTCCACGCAAAGTCAGCGGTGGTTTCGTCGAGGACGCCCGGAGTGTTTGTTGCGATCACTTTGTGCCGTGTGCACGCCGGAACATCGATGTTGTCGTAGCCAACCGAGACGGTCGAGACAATGCGAAGGTTCGACCCCGCCGAGAGAAGCTCTTCGTCGGCCTTTTCGGTCAGTAGGCAGACCAGCGCGGATTTGTCCGCGACGCGACCCAGCAGCTCCGCGCGCGGGATTCGCTCGGGCTGCATCCAGTAGTCGACGTCAAGAGTTCGATCGAGAATGGCTCGCGCCGCGGGAAACAGCGGACGCGTTGCAAGAGCTTTTGGCTTGCTCAACGAGTGCCTCGCAGCAAAAATGATCTTCGCAAGCTGAGTAGCATACACCACCGTGCCTCATCCCATCCGCGAGAATGGGACGCCGGTCGCAAGGCTCGTTGACGCTCCATGCGTCGGCGACTATAGTGGCGCAGGCTGCGCGTAACTGGCGCGCGCCGCTACAAACCGATGGATTCGCGACTCCTCCACGATTTGAAAAAGCTGCTTGGCACGGAAGGCGTGCTGCACCAGCCCGAGGACTTGCTCCTTTACGAATACGACGGCTCTGTGGATATCGCGCGGCCGGATTGCGTCGTGTTTCCTCGCACTACTTCTGATGTAATCGAACTCGTGAAGCTTGCAATTCGGCATCGTGTGCCGCTGGTCGGCCGCGGCGCTGGCACGGGCCTTTCGGGCGGAGCGCTCGCGCGGGAAGGCGGAATCATCGCGTCTTTTGCGCGCATGACTCAAATCCTGGAGATTGATGCCGAGAATCAGCGCGCGAGAGTTCAACCGGGTGTCGTAAATGCGGACCTGAGCCTCGCGGTCGCGCATCTGGGTTTGCATTTCGCGCCTGACCCCTCGAGCCAGAAAGCTTGCACGATCGGCGGAAACGTTTCCGAAAATTCGGGCGGACCGCACACGCTCGCCTATGGCGTGACGACGAATCACGTGCTTGCACTCGAGGCGGTGCTGCCAAGCGGAGAGGTCGTGCGCCTCGGGAGTTCGGCGGTCGATTCGCCCGGATACGATCTGCTGGGCATTTTCGTCGGCTCCGAAGGAACGTTTGGTCTCGTCACTGAGATCACGGTCCGGCTTACGCGGCTGCCCGAGGCTGTGAAGACCCTACTCGCGATATACGATTCAATCGACGACGCGACAGAGACCGTTGCGGAAATCACGGCACGGGGAATCACGCCCGCGGCATGCGAAATGATGGACGGCTGGACCATTCGCGCCGTCGAGGACTACGTGCACGCGGGCTTCCCTCTCGACGCAGCGGCAATCCTGTTGATTGAAGTCGACGGCTTGAGCGAAGCCGTCGACTCCGAAGCGGAAGCTGTTGCAGATGTTTGCAAGCAGCATCATGCACGAAACGTGCGCGTTGCTCGCGACGCCGCGGAGCGCGACCTGCTGTGGAAGGGACGCAAGAACGCGTTCGGTGCTGCGGGCCGCATTTCACCCAGCTACTACACGCAGGACGGAGTGATTCCTCGGACGAAGCTGCCGGCCACTCTAAGGCGCGTCGGCGAGATTGGTCGCAAATACAATCTCGCGATTGGGAACGTCTTTCACGCAGGCGACGGCAATCTTCACCCGATCATTCTTTTCGACGAACGCAACAAAAAGCAATTTCAAGATGCGGTTCGCGCCGCGGACGAAATCATCGAATGCTGCATCGAATTCGGCGGCTCGATCACAGGTGAGCATGGCGTCGGCATGGAGAAAGACAGGCTGATGCCACTGCTCTTCTCAGAAGCAGACCTCGAATTGATGAAGCGCGTTCGCGCCGTATTCAATCCGGTTGGCCTGCTAAATCCGGGCAAAATACTTCCCAACTCGAAAGGCTGCGGCGAAATTTACGTGCGTCCGCAGCGGCCCGCCGCCGCGCCGTCGGCATGAGCATGGCAGCACCGGGCATCTCTTCTGGCCTGGCCGAAATCGTCGGTCCCGCGAATGTAGTGACCGATCCCACACAGCTGGCAGCATATGGCATTGGCGCGTGCGCTCCGAAGATCGCCGTGCGGCCGGGAACGAATCAAGAAGTCGCTGAGATCGTGCGGCTCGCTGTCGCCGAGAAACTTGCGCTGGTGCCGGTCGGCGCGCGCACCAAGCTCTGCATGAACATTCCGCCGCGCCGCTACGATCTCGCGCTCGACATGACGCGGCTCGACCGCATCGTCGCATACGATCCGGATGACCTGACGCTGAGCGTCGAACCCGGAATTTCCTTGCGGAAGCTCGCGGACGTGCTCGCCGAGCACGGGCAGTTTATTCCCCTGGCAGTTCCCTTCCTGAGGAACGCGACGGTGGGCGGCACGATTGCGTCCGGCGCCGATTCGCCTCTGCGGCACTCTTATGGAACGGCGAGAGATTACACGCTCGGGATGGAATTCGTCACCGGTGACGGAAAGATCGTGAAGAGCGGCGGCCGTGTGGTGAAAAATGTGTCCGGGTACGACCTCCACAAATTGATGATCGGCTCGCTTGGGAGCCTCGGCGTGCTGACGAAAATCAATCTTCGAACGTTCCCCGCTCCGCGCGAACTGCGAGGCCTTGTCGCATACTTCGATTCTGCTCAGAGCGCGGTCGAACTGCGGCAAAGCATCGCGAAATCGCCGTTGAAGCCGCTGACGCTGGAAATACTGAGTCCGCTGGCGGCCGAATCGCTTTCTTGCGACCGCGCGGAGCAGATCGAGCCGGGGCAACTGCGTGCCTACGCACTTGCGAGCGGGCGCTGGACCATACTTGCGAGCTTCTGCGGTGCGGAGGAAGTCCTCAAACGCTATGAGCGCGGACTTCGAGAAGTGGCCGGTACCGCAGATTCGGTGTCGCTTGGCAAAAGCGCAGCGGCGGTTGCTCTTGGCCGCGTACGCGAGTTCATTCCGATTGCGCTCGAATCGTCGCCCGCGGCGGTCGTCGTGAAAGCGAGCGTTCTTCCCGCGCGCATAGGTGAGCTGCTGGGTGATGCAGAGTCGATCGCCGCAGAATCGGGCGTGCGGTCGGCGGCAATTGCGCGCGGTGTTGGCCTCATTTATTTCGCGCTGCTGCCGGAATCGCGCCAAGACGAAAATCGCTCGCGAGCAGCGCGAGCCGTCTCAAGGTTGCGAGATGCCTGCATTCGGCGAACCGGAAATTTCGCCATCGCCTGCTGCCCCGCCGAATGGCGGGGATCCTTGTCGAAGTTGCAGACGAGCGGCGCGGAATTGGAATTGATGCGCAAACTCAAGAGCGTTTTCGATCCGAGCGGAGTGTTTGCTTCCAATCCGCTTGCAAGCGACACATAGAATGGCTGCAGAGCCCAGCGGCTTCACGGCTGTCGACAAACCCGAATATGCGGATTACTCGCGGTGCGTTCACTGCGGACTGTGCCTGAATCATTGCCCCACGTACCGCTTGTGGCACAACGAAGCCGATTCGCCGCGCGGGCGCATTCGCCAGATGGAGCTTGTCGACGAAGGCCACCTCGAGTTGGGCGACAACTTCGTGACGCACATCGATCGGTGTCTCGATTGCCGCGCGTGCGAGACGGCCTGCCCGTCAGGAGTCGAGTATGGCAAGCTCGTCGAAGCGGCACGAGCGCAGATCGAGCAGCAATATCGCCGGCCGTTCGCGTCGCGGCTCATGCGCGATTTCGTTTATCGTCGGCTGCTTCCCTTCCCTCGAAGGATCGCAACAGCGGCAAGTTTCTTGCGCTTCTTCCAACGCTCCGGACTAGCTGCGTTCGCGCGAGGAGCAGGCATTCTGAAGCTCCTCGGCTTGAGCGAGCGCGAGCGACTTATGCCGAAAGTCGATTCGAATTTCTTTTTCGGCGAGCTGGGAAAGACGTTCCCGGCGAAAGGAACGCGGCGCGCACGAGTCGCTCTGTTCGCAGGCTGCGTCGCGCAGGTAACATTCAGCGAGCTCAACCGCGCGACGATTCGCGTCTTGCAAGCGAACGGATGCGAAGTCGTGGTGCCGACGCAGCAGACCTGCTGCGGCGCGCTCCCGGCCCACGCCGGCGTGCGTGATGTGGCCCGTGAACTCGCGCGCACGAATGTCGCGGCAGTCCAAGCCAACGATTTTGACGCGATCATCACCAACGCGGCAGGTTGCGGTTCGACTCTTAAGGAGTACGGTCACCTGATCCAACCGGTCGATGCGGCACGCGGGCCCGCGGTACAATTCAGCGCCAAAGTCCGGGACGTAAACGAATTCCTCGCCGATTTCGGCATCTCGGCACCGATGCGAGTTCTTCCGATGCGAGTGACGTATCAGGACTCCTGTCATCTGGCGCACGGACAGAAAATTCGCGAAGCGCCTCGCAAGCTCATCAGGTCAGTGCCCGGCGTCCAGCTCATCGAAATGCACCTGGCAGACCAGTGCTGCGGGTCTGCAGGCGTGTACAACGTGACAGAAACAAAAGCATCGATGGATCTGCTCGCGCTGAAGATGAGCTGCACGCGTGAAACTCAGGCCGAAGTAATCGTCACGTCAAATCCCGGGTGCATCTTGCAGCTTCGCGCAGGCGCATCGATTCATCGCACGGGACAAGAGGTTCTCCATGTAGTTGAACTTCTCGACCGGGCGATTCAGTAGCGCCGCACCGTCACTTTTCTCCGACCAGGTACCTGCAGCCCCGAGCGCCCATTCGCGCAGAGTGAACTGCACCGGCAGGAACATCGCAGCGATCGCCCACGCGATATGTGTGCGATTCACCGCCCATCGTCAGCGTCATCTCGCCATCCAGAATGATGTGCGCCGTCAGCCCCGCGTGGGTGTGATCGGGATAGTGTGCGTGCGGTCCATCCTGCCAGACGTAAGTGTGCGAAAAGCCCTCGGATTCCAGCTGCTTGCGAAGTTCGCGATCGTTGGGTGCAGCCATCGTCGACGAAAATTATAGCAGTGCAATCGCGAAGGGAGACCTTGCGGGTCGAGCGTGGTCAGGTTCGACCCGCAAGGGCGGGGGTGCTACGTGCTTCGGAGATCAGTCCTGCGGCGGGGGTGGCGCAGCCATTCCTCCACCGTGCGGATGCGCCATCGGCCCGCCGAAGCGGCCGGCGCGACCCATTGCTCGCACGGTGTAATCGGCCGGCACTTGGAAGAGCGTCGCATCGGGTTCCGAGCGCTGGATGTTCGTCAATTCGAATTCACTCTCACCCACGTACGGATCCGAGCGCTTGATCATCACGTAGGTGTGGAGCTCGGACGAATACCAGCGCTCCGTCGTCATCACGATTGGCTTCTCGTTGCCGACGGCGCCCGCCGCAATCGTGCGAGTCGTTCGGGTGCCCTCGGCCAGCACGCCGCTAATCGTCTGCATGCCGAGCGAGGTAGTCACAACGCCGGGTCGATTCTTTGGCGTCATGGCGTCGCCTTCTGGCCTCGTGCGGCCTTCCCCGTTCCATCGAGACCTCGACGTGGAGCGCGCAATCTTCTGGTCCGGCTGCAGGACGTACTGCGTTTTCGCCACTGCGTCGTTGATGAAGACCGCGTGCGGGGGAGTCGACTGGCCCGACGCCGCGAAGCGTCCAATCGCGGGCAGAGTCATGTCGCGGCGTGTGCGGCCCTCGCTATCGCGCGCGATCGTACCGGTCGAAGTCCGGTTGATCTGGTTGCCATCGGCGAGCACCTGGGTCGTCTTCGAGGTGAACGTCGCGCTGAACGGCGCGCCCGTGACAACCTTTCCTCCGAGCCCAGCCTCGAAGCCGACAAACCCCATCATCTCATCCGACATCGGAGCGCCAGCAAAACGGTGATGATGTCCCGGAGGAGGGCCGGGCGGCGGCGCTGGTGGATTGTCCTGTGCATACGCCACTCCAGAGATCGAGAGCAGAGCCGTGGCCAGCACGATGCGGCCAATTCGCGCGAACTTGGATGTGAGTTTCATGTCGATCATTCCTCCCAAAGCAAAAGCGCCAAGTGAATGGCGTCGAACCAAAAGCTAATCAAGCGCCGACTGCGCAATCAATCGAATGGCTTGCGGAGCGCCGTCTTCGCTCACGATGATGTCCGCCGGAATGCGGTCTGTGTCCGACATGTCGGTGACGGGCAAACCAAGCGACGCGAGCTCGGGCCGCGACAGAACTACGCGGACGATGGCACCACCATCAGTGCTCATCGAATCGTCGGCATACGGCAACGGAATAAAGGCCGACGCGGAATCCGAATCGGACAATTGGTTATCGGCAGTCGCAACCTCCGTGGCAACCGAATCGACGCCAGACGAATCGACATCTCCCGTATTCGAACTGATCGAAGGAGTCAACGACGGAGCGTCGCGTAAGTCGTTTCCACTGCCCGCTGTCACGCGCTCATAGTGACGCAACGACAAGCCCAACGCCAAAAGCACCGCCGCAGCGGTCGCGAGCGCTGCAATCTGCCAACGAACTCTGCGGCGCGCTGATCCGGCGTGTGTCTTTCGAAATTCTTCCCTCAACAAATTCTCCACGCGCGCCGGAGCGCGTTCGTTCGTTTCCCGCCCCGATAGCGCGCTCAAAGCCAAGTCCAGCGATTCCGCTTGCGTCAAGAGTTGCGCGCACTGGCTGCATGATTCCGCATGTTCAAGCACGGATTGTCGCGCGGCAAATCCGTCGGTTCCGGGCCGGTCGAGATCGTGGAAAAGTTCCTCGAATTGGGAGCAGTCCATTTCGTTTCCCTCCCGAATCATTTGCCGAGCGCCGAGACGCGCCGTGCCGCACGCGGCTCGCGCAGTTTCTCGAGCAGAATCGCGCGCGCGCGGTGCAGCCTTGACCGCACGGTCCCAACTGGACAATTGAGCGCTACCGCCGCTTCCTCGTAGCTCATCTCTTCGAGCTCGCAGAGCACGACAACTTCGCGATAGTTTTCAGGGAGCGTCGAGATTGCACGCCTCACTCGTCCGATCGTGTCGAGTGATTCCAGATCGTCGACGGCGGACGCCGGAACCGCGCCGCTTCCGTTGCTCGAAGGCAGGGAAGCCACGAAATCGCCCAACTCTTCCGATTCGTGCGCGATCGGAACCAACCGGCGCTCCTGCTCCCAGCGCTTTCTCAGATGGTTCCGCGCGATGCCGAACAAGAATGCTCCAAGACTCCCGCGCGCGGGATCAAATCGGCCGGGCTCGCGAATCAGCGCCATGAAAACCTCTTGCGTCACGTCTTCCGCCAGCGCCGCATTGCCGCTCATGTGTAGCGCAAAGCGGTAGATCGCCGGATGCTTGAGCCGGTAGAGGTCCGTGAAGGCATCCTCATCGCCGGCCAGCATTCGCCGGAGCAGACGGTCGTCCGCCAAGTCGCTCTTTTGGCTCATCTCCATACTATATATGGACGGCCCGCGCTGCTTCTCGATACATATTCCGTGGGCTGTGCCAAAAGGTTCCCGAATTGTGTTGGGGTTTCAAGGCTTGCCCAAATGCCGCACCGCTTGACCAACGCGCCGCCGTTCAATAACGTAGGGAACGCCTAAAATCCCGCAGCCGCACGAAAACAGGCAACCCAACTCCACCATACCGGGAGCTAAAGCAGGAGGAGCCATGCAGGAGTTCGACCCTCACGTCCTTGAAGAAAAACCAGTTCCACCACCGAAGGAATTTAGCCAGCGCGCCCGCGTGAAGTCGCTCGAGGAGTATCGCAAGATGTACGAGCACGCCGAGCGCGATCCGGACGGATTCTGGGGCGAACAGGCAAAGCTCCTCCACTGGTTCGAGCAGCCGACCAAAGTGCTCGAGTGGAATCTTCCGCACGCAAAGTGGTTCGTAGGCGGGAAGTTGAACGTCTCGTACAACTGCCTCGATCGCCATATCGAAAAAAACGGCAACAAGCCCGCTCTGATCTGGGAAGCCGAAGACGGCACGAAGGTTCAGTTCACATACTCGGAGCTTCGCGACCGCGTCTGCAAGTTTGCGAACGCGCTGCAGTCGCTCGGCGTCAAAGCCGGCGACTGTGTCGCCATCTACCTTCCGATGATCCCGGAACTGCCCATTGCCATGCTGGCATGCGCGCGTATCGGTGCGGTTCACTCGGTCGTATTTGGAGGCTTCAGCGCGACCGCCCTGGCAGACCGCATCGCCGACGCGGAATCGAAGATCCTCGTGACGGCTGACGGCGGATTCCGCCGCGGGAAAATCGTGCCGCTTAAGGAAACCGCGGACAGCGCGCTCAAGAATTGCCCGACAATCCAGAAATGCATCGTGGTGAAGCGCACCGGAGAAAACATCGGATGGGACGCCGGGCGCGATATCTGGTGGCACGATGTCGAGAAGGCCGCGTCAGCGAATTGCCCCGCAGTTGCCTTTGACTCTGAGCAACCGCTCTACATCCTCTATACGAGCGGTACGACCGGAAAACCGAAGGGAGTTCTTCACACCTCCGCCGGCTACTTGCTGCAAGTGATGTGGACGATGCGGCTGGTCTTCGACCTTCGCGATGATGACGTTTATTGGTGCACGGCCGATATCGGCTGGGTTACGGGCCACAGTTACATCGTCTACGGCCCGCTATCGAACGGCGCGACGATCGTAATGTACGAAGGTGCGCCTGATCAACCTCACCGCGCGCGCTTCTGGGAAATCGTCGAGCGCTACAAAGTGACGATTTTCTACAGCTCGGCGACCGCCGTGCGCGCGTTCATGTCCTGGGGCAAGGAATGGCTCGAGAAGCACGACATCAGCAGTCTGCGCCTGCTCGGCACTGTCGGCGAGCCGATCAACCCGGCGGCGTGGAAGTGGTATTTCGAGGCGATCGGCAAGAATCGCTGCCCCATCGTCGATACATGGTGGCAGACCGAAACCGGCGCGATCATGATTTCTCCGCTGCCCGGCGCGACTCCGGCCAAGCCCGGATCGGCAACGCTGCCGCTGCCCGGAATCATCGCGAAGGTCGTGAACATGAAAAACGAGCCGGTCGGTCCAGGAGAAACGGGCTACCTGACGATCCAGAAGCCCTGGCCATCGATGTTGCGGACGATCTACGGCGACGACGAGCGATTCAATCGCGAGTACTGGCAGAGAATCCCAGGGGTCTACTTTGCAGGCGACGCGGCCCAGTGCGACAAGGACGGCTACCTCTGGGTTCTCGGCCGCGTGGACGACGTGATCAAAGTCGCCGGACACCGCTTGAGCTCCATGGAAATCGAGAGCGCGCTCGTCAGCCATCCCGCCGTCGCCGAGGCGGCCGTGGTCGCGCGGCCGGACGAAATCAAAGGCGAAGCGATCATTTGCTTCGTCACTCTCCGCTCCGGGCATTCGCACTCGGGCCAGCTACGCATAGCGCTCATGGAGCACGTCTCCGTGACGATCGGTACGATCGCACGCCCGGCAGACGTTCGCTTCTGCGATATCCTTCCCAAGACGCGTAGTGGCAAGATCATGCGCCGCCTGCTCCGCGAACTCGCGCACAAAGGCGGCATCTCCGGCGACACCACAACGCTCGAAGATATGGGAGTGATCGAACGCCTCGCCAAATCGCAAGGCCAAGAAGAGGAATAGCCGCAGCGCTCTAACATCTTGGGAATGCCGCCAGAGTATTAGCGGATTGTTTCATCAACCAGCGGACGCGCCGTGAAACACGTGCGCGAACTTTCGTTGGAAGAATTCTGAGCAGAGCATATACTTCACGCGCTCGCGGCGGGTGGCCGCGTGCAATCGAGAAAGTAGATGGAGGCCCCCGGGGGCACGTATGAACTGGCTATGTAAGACGACCATTCTTTGCACCGCCGCGCTCGCGGCGCTTTTTGGCGCGCCTGCATTCGCGCAAAATAGCAGCGACTGGCCGATGTACGGCCACGATCTGGGCTCGACGCGGTTTTCGCCCCTCACCCAGATCACCCCGCAGAACGTTGCGACCCTGAAGCTCGCGTGGTCCTACGCGATGCGACCGGGCGGAACGGGCCCATCGGCCGCGTCGTTCAACCAGGTCACGCCAATCGTCGTCAACGGCGTGATGTACCTTCCTGCGGGCAACCGCGTCCTCGCGCTCGACCCGGACACCGGCAAGGAGATCTGGGTTTATCAGCGGCCCAAGGGTCTTGTCTCGGCGCGCGGCGTGGCATACTGGCCCGGCGACGGCAAGAATCCCCCGCGCCTCTTTTTCACCAGCGGCCACCAGATGGTCGCGCTCAACGCGCGCACCGGCCAGCCCGATCCCGGCTTTGGCAACGGCGGCGAAATCACCATGGAGGTGCCGTTCGCCGAAGTTCCTACGATCTCGAAAAACGTGGTCATCGTCGGCGCCAATGTGTACGGCCCGGGCGAAACGAATCTGCACCCGCAGGACGAAGTCGCCGGCGCTGGCGGCATGACCGGCGATTCGCGAGCCTACGACGCCGTCACCGGAAAAAAGCTCTGGACGTTCCATACAGTCGCGCAGCCGGGCGAAAAAGGCCATGACACTTGGGCAGACGATAGTTGGAAAGACCGCTGGGGCTCGAACGTATGGTCGATGACGATGTCCGTGGACGAAAAGCACGGTCTTGTCTACATGCCGATCGGCGGACCCGCCGCAAATTACTATGGCGGCGATCGCGCCGGTGACAACCTCTTCTCGAACTCCCTCGTCGCCGTCGATGTGAATACCGGCAAGCTGAAGTGGTACTTCCAGACCGTCCATCACGAGCTTTGGGATTTCGATCTGCCGCCCGAGCCGGTCCTGCTCGATCTCGACGTGAACGGTAAGAAAATCCCCGGGCTCATCCAAACCGGCAAGATCGGCTACGTATTCGAATTCAATCGCGTCGACGGCAAGCCCGTTTTTCCCATCGAGGAGCGGCCGGTGCCGAAAGGTGATGCGCCCGGGGAGTGGTATTCGCCCACCCAGCCGTTCCCGGTGAAGCCGCCTCCGGTGGCACGCGTGACGATCAGCCGCGACGACATTGTCACAGCCGACGACACCACGCCCGAGCACGCCAAAGCGTGCCAGGAGCTTTGGGACAAAAGCAATTACTACGTCGCCGGCCCCTACACGCCTTGGGCCGTTCACAATTCTCCATCGGACACCAAGGTCACGCTGATTTTCCCCGGCGCAACGGGCGGCTCAAACTGGGGCGGCGGAGCCGCCGATCGCACGCTCGGCTATTTCTTCGTGAACATGCAAAACCAGGGTTCGAGCGGTTGGGTTGAAAAGAATCCGAAATACGATCCTAACAACCCTGCCGGCGGACTCGAGTATCACCGTCCCGCCAGCGGCCCGGGCAGCCAGTTCGGGATGTTTGCCGCCCAAGCAAAAGACGCCGACGGCAAAGTTCTGGGCAACTGGCCTTGCCAAAAACCGCCGTGGGAATCGCTTTCTGCCGTCAACGTGAACACTGGCGAGATCGTGTGGCAGGTTCCACTGGGAATCACGGAAGAATTGCCCGAGGCCAAGCAGCACACCGGTCGGCCGGGCGCCTTCGCAGGCCCGATTGCGACTGCCGGCGGTCTCGTCTTCATCGGCGCGACCAACGATAACCGCTTCCGTGCCTTCGATTCGAAAACCGGCAAGGAGCTATGGTCGATGAAGCTCGAATACACGGCGACCGCAGTGCCGATCACGTATGCGGGCAAGAGCGGAAAACAATACGTGGCCATCATGGCCGCCGGTGGCGGACAAGGGACCAATCAGGCCTTGCTCGTCTATGCGCTCCCTTAATGAAACTAGGCCTAAACCGATAGGTAACATCGAGCTTCTTTAATCTAAAGACCTGTGCCACGGGGTCGATTCCCTCTGTACTGCGCCGAAGTGCCTGGAGTCTCCTCGTCTTCGGCGAAGTCCAAGTGGTAAGCGCACTTTCGGGGGATGACCATGAGCAGCCGCAGGATCCGTCACGTTGGGCGTCGTGCACCGAATTCCTATCGGGTACGGCCCAAAGCATTTGTCTTTTTTGATCGGACGACAGGCACACAACGTTTCGAGGTTAAGGCCGGCCCGGATGGAAGACTGCCCGTAGAGGAAGCTACCAGCGTCCTAGCCACGCAGTGCGTGGTTCGCGGCCAAGCACCTGCGGATTTCCGGCTGATGGTCTCCATCGACGATCGGCTTCTGGATTGCCTAGCGCCGATCACCAAGCGCCTCATTAAAGCCTGTATGGCAACCGTCCTTCCGACGCACGTGAGCCAGCGTCAACAGGAAGTGCTTCGAGCAGTGCTCCAGAACCTCTCGAGCAAGGAGATTGCCGCCAAGCTGAATGTGTCCGAGAGAACCGTGAAATTTCACGTTTCCGAGCTGCTCAAGAAATTTCACGTGACAGGCCGCGTGGGCCTAGTGCAAAAAGCCTCCGATCTTTTCTCATCGGACTCATCCTTCGGCGTGAGCGTGCGGCCGCCAGTTTGCGCTGGCGATGTGACGAGGCCCGAGGCACAAGGCCGGGAAGCCCAAACCAAGCTTCTCCGAATGGCTACTTCGGAAAGAAGAACCAGGTGATCGCGAGTCCCCAGCTCTCCCTACGCTCGAGCGATGTTGGACTCGCCTGCTTCTCGAAGGATTAGAGGCAGCAGAAATTCCTGCAATCTCGCGCTTTCGGTTGGGGTCAAATGGTTCAACTGAATGCCCATCTGATTTCCGCTGAGCAGGCGAACCACGGTGCCGTGACCCAAAATCGGCTTTGCCTCGGGTGCAAGGTAGAGGCCGATGCGCACAGGCGATCCCGGCGGTAGCGAAACAGGACCCTGGACCAACATCCCGTTTAGGCTTACGTCTATCGTCTCGCACTGCCATTCTTCCTTGTCCGACCCGATCCGAACCTTAACTTTGAGAGGAACACGACGAAAACGTCGCCGCTCTTGCTCGATCACGCCCTGCGTGGCGCGGACCAGCGCCAGTAGACGGCTCTTGTCCACCGGCTTGTAGAGAAAGAAGCTCGCACCTGCGGCAAAACCTTGGGCCGTGGCAGAGGTGCTCTGATCGTCGCTCATCAGGATGATCGGCGTCATCTGGTTGATTCCGAGCTTGCGCGCGTGCCGCGCTAGCTCGAGCCCGTCTGGCGGAGGCATACGTAGGTCGAAGAGCGCCACCGCAAATTTCTCACGGCGGAGATGCTCCTCCACGCCCTCGCTCCTGCTGAGTACGAGCGCTTCCATTCCCGCGCCTACGAGAACGCTGTGAACGAGTCCACAAACACCCGTATCGTCGTCAACCACTAGAGCCCGGCTCGGCATTTGGACCTCCTGAGGCGTCGTATCGGCACACACCTGGAGTTTCTGCAGTCTTAGTCAAAGGCAGCGACTAGACGCCTTAGGTGAACGAGCTCTACGGGGACACTCGGCGGGTGAGAGAGATGCTCGCTCTCCGGCAATCGGTTGAATTTAATGAACTAAGCCGGAATCCGAAGAAATCCAGACTGCTGAGGAACCGTCTGGTGGCCTCCCTTAACGCAGGCCGGGTATGAGTCGCCGGGCGCTACCAGTCGATCCGCGTAATCTCAGCCGTTCGCAGCCCTCGAAAGCCCACGGGACTGTGCCCGAATCCCTTGAGAATGCCGGAGGATCGAGGGCCTCGGACGAGGCGCTCCCTCAAACTCGACTATATCCGATGACCGGTACGGCTTCTCGCGGCTACAGGCGCGGCAACGTAAGCTGAACACATGATCGTGCTGATCGGAAGCCGCCTCCGACGCTTTCACTTCAGAATGTACTTCCATTCGGATTACGATCTCGGGAAGTGGAATCGGCTGCCTGCACGACATGCACAACACACCGCGGTAGGACTGCTTTGCGATTTCTGCCACCATGCTAAGAATCTCCTCAGGGATTAGGGCCTCTTACTGAAGGGGAGCGGATAATACACGCCTGCGGCTCCCGTGTCCAGTCCACCCCTGTGGGTGCGCCAAATCAGCTTTCGGGAGGACCGATCACCTTTGCCGCCATCTTGGCGATGAAACTCCGCGGCGCCAGCCGCTCCGACCTGATCATCCAGCGGTTCCGCGTGCCCGAAATCACGCACGACTCTCCGCGAGCGAGACCTTCGAGCCCGACCCGCCCAACCTTTTCGGCGGTTTCCGCACCTCTAAAGGCGCGATCCGGCTGCTGCGCTACGTCTTGGAACTCGGTGGTGGTCGGACCGGGGCAGAGCGCCGAGACTCGAACGCCATACCGCCGGACCTCCTCGGCAAGCCCTTCCGCAAAACTTAGATCGAATGCTTTCGTGGCAGCGTAGGCCGAAAGAAAAGGCACCGGTTGGAACGCCGCGGTCGACGCCACAATCATGATGTCACCGTGCCGGCGCTGGACCATCGACGGCAGGTAGAGCCGGGTCAGCTCGACGACTGTCGAGCAGTTCAGCTGGATCATCTCAAGCAATCGGTCTTCGGGAATCTCGTGGGTGTACCCGTAGGCGCCAAAGCCGGCGTTGTTCACCAGCAGCTCAACTTCAATTCCCTTCCCGCTCGTGAAGGCGTAGATCTCACGTGCGGCGCCAGGATGCGCTAGATCGGCGGTGAAGACCTCCACTTTGGAGCCATTTTTCGCAGTCAGATCGGACGCAAGCACTCTCAGCTTTTCCGTTCGCCGAGACGTCACCACGAGGTGGACGCCCGCTGCCGCCAGCTGCTCCGCGATTGCCTTGCCGATGCCGGCGCTCGCGCCGGTTACCAGCGCCCACTTTCCAGCCCACCTGGTCGGTCCGGTGCCTGCCATCGAGTTGCCCTCCTTACAGCGAGGCATGAAAACACACTGAGGGGCCGTTCGAAAGCAAGAAAATTAGACCAAAGGATAAGAGGTGTGGATCAGGCGGCGCGATCAGCGCGCGGGAAAACCGAGTCGCGCAGCCGCGTGCTGTGCTCTTTCATGCGATCGAGCAGCGTCCGCGCCCAAACAAATTCGGCCGCGAGCACGCCAAGCGCGAGAGCAATCGTCAGCAGGCCGGGTCCCGGCGCCACGATCATGACGATTCCGATCCCGAGCAGCGTGAACCCAAACAGGATTCGGAGGAATCGCCTGGCCTGTTGTAGCGTTCTGATTATCATCGCGCGTCTCTAGAAACTTAGATGCACACACCGCGGCTTCCGCGTCGAAATTTAGCCGAGCACGTCGACTGCCATCGCGCCCTGCTCTTGTGCGGCGATAGCGCACTGCTGATAATGGACTTTGCTTGAACGAGCATTCGAAATTCATTCGCCAAATTCCAAATGTGGAAATTTTTTCCAAACGGGGGATGAAAATATGGAGCTCTTGAGCGTTCGTCTCGAAATTCCCGACGGCACGAATTTGATTTTGGGACAATCGCACTTCATCAAGACTGCGGAGGACCTCTACGAAGTCGTCGTCAACACCGTACCCGGGGCAAAATTTGCCGTGGCGTTTAACGAGGCGTCAGGCCCTTGCCTCACGCGCGTCGAATCCAACGACGACGATCTGCGTCGCGTAGCGATCGCAAACGCCCAGCGAATCGCCGCGGGCCACGTCTTCGTTCTCCTTATCCGGCAAGCGTATCCGATTAATTTGCTAGGCAGGGTCCGCGATTGCTTCGAGGTATGCACCATCTTTTGCGCTACCGCAAACCCGGTCGAAGCGATCATCGCTCAAACGGATCAGGGCCGCGGCGTCTTGGGCGTGGTCGATGGCAGCTCGCCGAAAGGGGTCGAAGGCCCCGAAGACGCGAAGTACAGGCACGAATTCGTGCGCAAGATCGGCTACAAGCTCTGAATACTGCGGGATGGCAGCGCTGCGGTCCGCTAGAACTTGTATACGATCCCGACGGACACGCTGGGGCTGTACTGGTAGGTTCCGAAGAAGAATGTTCCGAAGACGTCACCCTCGACGCGATAGGCCAACCGTCCGTTCCGCTTCGGCGCAATGTCGAGCCCCCCGCCAGCCTCGAAGGCAAACGCATTATCGCCTCCGTACGGCGTTAATGGGACGAAGTGCGCTACTCCAGCCAACGCGTGTACCCAAAGTTCATCGCCGCGGTGGTTCGAAAACCTGTAACGCGCTCCACCCAGTCCCGCGTCGAGCACCGTGAGAATGCCGTCTTGCGGAGCGAATCCGACCGCATACTCGGCATCCAATCCGAGATGTCCTGCCTTCGGGAAGTAGCTCATCCCGACGTTAAATCCGTCCAAATTGCCCGTCGTGCCGGGGAGCTCGTAGAAGTGAAAATACGTGAATCCGCCGTAGATCTGGAAGTCATAGCTCTGGACGACTCCGTAAACGCCCTGCGGCTCCGCAGGCTTTGCCGGAAGCGCGGCCAACACCCCAGGACTAGGCGAAGCAAAGGCCGCTGTCAGGGTGGGAAACGAGGAACCGAAGAAGAGGGAGTTTCCCGAATGAGTCTGCGCGCTGGCTCCAAAAGCGAAAACCAGAATCGCTCCCCACAAAACGGCTGCACGCCGCATCGTCAATCTCCCACACTCCTGCCTTGCCCCATTTACCGCTCATTCAATTAAAGCGGGCTAGATAAGGGGTGTCCACTGGTTTGACGAGGGTGCGACGCGAGGATATTACTGGCGGATTGGTCCGCCTTTCCCGGTACGATTCGGGCTCAGGACGGCCGCCCGCGGTAGCGCAGCAGCATGAGGGTGATGTCGTCTGCCTGACCAGCGCCCTTCGCAAATTCGTCCACCGCGCGGAGAACCTGGTTCTGAATATGCTCGATGGGAGCATCGTGCCTGCCCTTGAGGATCGATCGAAGACGCTGTGAACCGAAAAGCTGCAGTTCGGAGTTAGCCGCCTCCGTGACCCCATCACTGAAGAGCACGAGCGTGTCCCCGGCTTGCAGTTGCAGGCGCGCTGCGCAGTACTTCGCCTCTGGCATCATGCCCACGGGAAACGAACCTTCCCCAAAAGGTTCCGAGACGTCGCCGCGGCGAATCAAAATGGGCGACGGATGCCCCGCGTTAACGTAGGCAACCGCACCATCCCGGCCGACAACTCCGAGGAACAGCGTTGCATAGCGATCCACTTCCGGGTGCTCGCAAAGGAACCGATTCATGTGTGCGACCACGCCGGCGGGATCGGACCCGATGGTCATGCCCAGAAGCGCTCCCCGTAGCATGGTCGCCAGTAGTGCCGCTCCCAGCCCCTTTCCGGCGACGTCCGCGATCAGAAAAGCCGTGCGCTGTTCGTCCATGGCGAACACGTCGAAATAGTCGCCACCGATTGCCAAGCACGGAATGTTGATTCCGCTCGCTTCGAGATGGGGAAAGTCTTGCAGTTTTCGCGGTAGCAGCGCCAGTTGGATGTCGCGTGCGATGGCGATTTGTTCCTCCAGACGCCTGCGCTCGCGATCGCGCTCCACCAGACTCGCGTTTTCGAGGATGCTGGCGGCTTCCACGCCGAGAGCATCCAGGATGCGCTTATCCAGACTCGAGGGTGAAGCCGGCCGGGACGAATCCACATAAATTGCGCCCAGAAGCTCACCTTTCTTCAGGTTTGCGGCCGACTCGTGTGAACTCGCTCGAACCATGGCATAAAGCGGGATCACGACGATCGCTCGCAATCGTTGCTCCGCTACGCTGGGCGCTTCTCGAAGATCGAGCCCCGCCAGAGCGATGTCCCCGGTTACGAAACTCGATTGTTGCTCAAGGGCCATTCCCAGCGCCGTGTCGCTTGGTCTTATCTGGTCCGTTGACAACGGCCTGCCCGCACTTCGGCGAGCCAGCCGCGGCTTCAACTGGCCCGACGCGTTCGCCTCGAGCAGCAATCCGCGGTCGGCATCGGTAATGGCGATGGCGTGGTCCAGCACGTTGCTCAAGACCGCGTCCAGTGGCAACCGCGAATGGAGCAGCGCCGTTGCTTCCAGCAGCAGATTCAATTTGTGCAGCCCGCCGGGAGAAGCGTCGCTCGACGAGATGCCTTCGATCTTGTTGAGCAGATCCGGTATCGACGTATCCTGCTCGGCGTTCCGGAACGTAAGCTCGTAGAAGTGATCCAGCCCGAAAGTGATGACATCGCCCTGCTGCAGCTTGCACCGCGTGATCTTGTCGCCGTTGACAAATACTCCGCTTCGTTGTCCCCGGTCTTCCAGAAAGTATTCGCCGTCCTCAAAGACGATCGCGGCGCAGTGGCGTGACACCCGAGGCTCTGTCAGTTGGAGATGTCTTCCCGATTCGCTGCCTCGGCCGATCAGGAAAGGCGACTCGTCGATGCGCACGAAGCGGCGCGTCCGGTCCGGGGCGAGGACCTCAAGGCCGATATCGCTGCTGCCTGCGGCGCCAGAGATCATGGTGCAAACTGGGCCGGATTGTAGCACGTGCCGTTAGACACAATATCACTCGTGTCTCATCGCCGTCTGACAATGGCGGTCTGCATTGTTCGGCTTCGTTGACTTGAGGGTAAACGCTCCCTAAGATGTATCGCCATGCCGGATCCCGATCCCCTCGTCGGGCAGCTCGTGTCTCGCTATCGTGTCGTAGAACGCTTGGGCGGCGGGGGCATGGGCGTCGTCTTCCGCGCGGAAGACTCCACGCTCGGCCGCTTCGTCGCGCTGAAATTCCTGCCGGAAGCTCTTTCCCGCGAGAAGCAGATGATGGAGCGTTTCCTCCGCGAGGCCCGTGCCGCAGCTGCGCTAAACCACGCGAATATCTGCACCATCTACGAAATCGGCGAACACCAGGGCCGCCGCTTCATCGCAATGGAATTGCTGCAAGGACAGACGCTCAAGCACCGCATTGTCGGCGGGACAGTGGACGTCAACACGCTGCTCGAGCTCGGCGCTCAAATCGCCGACGCGCTCGATGCCGCACATTCGAGTGGCATCATCCACCGCGACATCAAGCCGGCGAATATCTTTGTCACGCAACGCGGTCAGGCAAAGATTCTGGATTTCGGCTTGGCCAAGCATCTTCCCTCGCGCGGAGCCGTGCACACCCAGGCCCCGACTCTAGACGCGGCCGACGACCAGGATCCGCATTTGACAAGTCCTGGAATCGCGCTCGGAACCGTGGCCTACATGTCGCCCGAACAGGCGCTCGGACAGGAAGTCGACGCACGCACTGATCTTTTCAGTTTCGGCGTAGTCCTGTACGAGATGGCCACCGGCAGGCAGGCTTTTGGTGGCCCGACGTCTGCCGCGGTCTTCGACGCGATCCTGCACAAAGCGCCCACCTCGCCCGTCCGCTTGAATCCAGATACCCCGCAGGAGTTGGAACGAATTCTCAACAAGGCGCTCGAAAAGGACCGCAATCTTCGCTACCAGCACGCCTCGGAGATGCGGACGGATTTGAAGCGCCTTCAGCGCGATAGCGATTCGGGCAGGTCCGCCTCAGCGTTTTCTCAACCGGCGGCGCCGGTTGAGGCCGCCCCGCGAGGCTCGTCCGCTCACGTTACCGCTGCCGTGGTGCCGGCAAGATCCGCGCTGCGCCGTTGGCTGCTGCCCGCTGTCGCGGCGGTACTCGTAATCGGGCTCGCAGTGGGCGGGTACTTTTTCTTCCACCCGTCGCCGAAGATCAACGAAAAAGACTCAATCGTCATCGGCGATTTTACGAACACAACGGGCGACCCTGTTTTCGATGGCACCCTCCGCCAGGGCCTCTCCGCGCAGCTCGAGCAGACCCCGTTTCTGACCACAGTGTCCGCGAGCCAGATCGCGGACACGCTTCGCCTGATGGAGAAACCGCTCGACACGCGGTTGACTCAGGACATCACTCGCGAAATCTGCCAGCGCGTGAACGCGACGGCGGCAATCGAAGGTTCGATCGCGGCCCTCGGAAACCAATATGTCATTGGCCTCAATGCCGTGAACTGCCGCACGGGCGAAACTCTCGCCGAAGAACAAGTCACAGCCGATGGCAAGGAAAAGGTGATCGGGGCTCTGGGAAAAGGAGCCTCTGACCTCCGCTCGAAGCTCGGTGAGTCCGCCGCATCGCTCCAGGCTTACGACACACCGCTTGATAAGATCACCACTTCGTCGCTCGATGCGCTGCAAGCCTATACGGTCGGTACGAAAGCTGCGATCAGCGTAGATCCAGGCACCGCAATTTCGTCCCTCCAGCGGGCCGTGGCGCTGGATCCGAACTTCGCTCAAGCCTACGCCAACCTTGGATTGGCCTACTCGATGCTTGGCCAAACCGGTCCGTCCATGGAGAACGCCGCCAAGGCGTACGCATTGCGAGACCGCGCCAGCGAGCGCGAACAGTTCTCGATCTCGGGGAACTACAATTTCTTCGTCACGGGAAACATGGAGAAAACCGCCGACATCTCCCAACAATGGCTGAAAATCTTTCCCCGTGACTATCCTGCTTACTACGCTCTCGGCGGCGCGGATCAAGTGTGGGGCCGGCTCGATGACGAGCTCGCAGCGATGCAACAGGTCCTTCAGCTCAGTCCGAATCCTCAAGTCTTCGATTATCACGGTGCTGCCGGGCTCTTTTTGGAGCTTGGACGCTTGGATGAAGCGCGAGCAACCATCCAGCAGGCGGAGGCGCGCCATCTTCCGCCGGCAGGGTTCGCCGATATTCGCTACCTGATCGCTTTCCTTCAAGGCGATTCAGCAGAAATGGATCGGCAATTGGCGGTGCCCTGGGTGGGTTCCTCTTCGGCGCACGAAGCCGCCCAGTTTTATACCAGCAGCCATTACGGTCGCCTCGCCACCGCACGCGATTGGAATAAGCGCGCCGTCGCGGCAGCGAAGCGTGAAGGGGGTAACGACTTGGCCGAGGCGTACCAAGCCGCTCTCGCCACCGCAGAAGCCATGTACGGCGATTCTGGAATGGCAAAAGAGGACTTGAAATCACTGCCGGCATCTATGCCCGATAAGGAGGTCGAGGGAAACATCGGAGTCGTCTTTGCGATGATCGGAGACAGCAGCGAGGCGCAGACGGCCATCGCAGATCTGAACAAGCGGTTTCCCGATTCCACATTCCTTCGTATTTGGGCCGTGCCTGCCGTCCAAGCTCTTCTGGCGCTACGAAGTGGGAAGCCGGACGACGCGGTCGAGGCGCTGAACCCGATTTCCTCTCACGAACTGTGCCTGCCACTCAATGGTACCCTCTTCACGATGTTGCCGGTTTACATTCGCGGCCAGGCTTACCTCGCCGCGCATCGCCCGGCAGACGCCGCCGCACAGTTTCAAATGATCCTCGACCATGCTGCCGTTGTCGCAAACACGCCCGTTGCTTCGCTTTCACATCTCGGTCTCGCCCGCGCATACGCACTCGAAGGTGACACGGCCAAGGCGAAAACGGCCTATCAGGATTTCCTTGCGCTGTGGAAGGACGCCGACTCCGACATCCCCATCCTCAAGCAGGCCAAAGCCGAATACGCCAAACTTCAGTAGAGCCTCATTGCACTCGTCCAGCGCGCCGTTGACTGCCGGAAGACGTTACCCTTAATATGACCCCACCATCATGGAACCCGATCCCCTCATCGGGCGCAGCGTATCCCACTACCAGATCGTGGCGCGGCTGGGCGGCGGAGGGATGGGCATCGTTTATCGGGCCGAAGACATCAAGCTGCATCGCCACGTTGCGCTGAAGTTTCTTCCCGAGGAACTAGCCAAAGACCGCGCTGCTCGCGAACGCTTCCAGCGCGAGGCCTTCGCTGCGTCCGCACTGAACCACCCGAACATTTGTACAATCCACGAAGTCGACGAATCGGATGGCAAACCCTTCATTGCGATGGAAATGCTCGAGGGGCAAACCCTGAAGCATCTGATCCGGGGCAAGCCGCTGGATGTCGAAGAAATCCTTGACCTCGGCTTACAAGTGACAGACGCACTCGATGTCGCGCACGCGAAGGGAATCATCCACCGCGATATCAAGCCCGCCAACATTTTCGTCACCAAGCGGGGACACGCCAAAATTCTGGATTTCGGTTTGGCCAAGCAACTAACAGCACCGGTCGCGATCGCGGCGGCTGCCTCGGACATGCCGACCTTGGAGCAAGAACCGCACTTGACCAGCCCCGGCTCGGCGTTGGGAACGGTCGCGTACATGTCGCCCGAGCAAGCCCGAGGAAAAGAGCTGGACGCGCGAACAGATCTTTTCTCTTTTGGTGTGGTGCTGTATGAAATGGCCACCGGATCGCTCCCGTTTCGTGGCGATACTTCCGCAATAATTTTCGAGGCCATCCTAAACCGCGCGCCAGTGGCTCCGGTTCGTTTGAATCCGGACCTCCCGCCGCAGCTCGAAGCAATCATCAACAAGGCGCTCGAGAAAAGCCGGGACTTGCGCTGTCAGAGTGCGGCGGAGCTTCGAGCAGATCTCAAGCGATTGAAGCGCGAGCTTGATTCGGGGCGCTCCGCCGTCACCGTGGAGGCTCCGCCCGCATCCGCGACGGAACTTATGCCAACTCCGTCTTCGGCGCGCACGGTTGCAGTATCCGACCGGTCACAATTCGAATTGCGCCGCTGGGCGATTCCGGCCGCGGCCGCCGTGGTTGTTTTGGGACTGGTAGCCGGCGCGTACTTCTACTTTCATCGGTCGCCCGCGCTGACAGAGAAAGACTCTATCGTGCTCGAAGACTTCACCAACACGACCGGCGATCCCGTCTTCGACGGCACGCTTCGCGAAGGTCTTTCCGCGCAGCTCGAACAAACACCCTTCTTGCGATTAGTTTCGGGAGACCAAATCGCTGGAACTTTGCGCTTGATGGAGAAGCCTCCCAACACCCGGCTGACCCACGATATCGGGCGCGAAGTATGCCAGCGCGCCAACGCCACGGTGACCATCGAAGGCTCGATCGCGGCCCTCGGCAATCAATACGTCCTCGGGCTCGACGCCATCAACTGCCGCACAGGAGACTCGGTCGCGCAAGAGCAAGTGACCGCAGATGGCAAGGAAAAAGTGCTCGACGCCCTCGGACGCGCGTCCTCCGAACTCCGCACGAAACTCGGCGAATCGGCCGCCTCGCTCCAGGCGCATGACGTGCCGCTCGGCCAGTTCACCACGTCCTCCCTCGAAGCCTTGCAAGCGTTTAGCAGTGGCAGCCAGGCGTTTTGGAATTACGACATGCCTAACGCAGCCTCGTTCTTTCAGCGCGCCGTGACCATCGATCCGAATTTCGCCACGGCGTATTCCCTGCTGGGAGCAACGCAGTGGCTCATGGGCGACCCACGGGCCGTGGCAAACACCCAGAAAGCCTATGAGCTGCGCGGCAGGGTCAGCGAGTTCGAGAATTTCGCCATATCCAAAAACTACCACGCCATTGTCACTGGAAACTGGGAAAAGGAGCTACAGATACTTCAGCAGTGGAATCAGGAATACCCGCACAACCCGCTGGTTCTCTCTGCGATGGGAAGCTGTTACATCAGGCTCGGGCGATACAATGAATTGCGGTCCGTGATAACAGAGTCCGGCCAATCGAGCCTGACGGCCATCGACTATGTTGGCCTCGCCCAAGCGTACTTCCACCTTAGCCGCTTCGATGAATTGAAGGCGACCATACAGGAAGCCCGCGCCAAGCACGATGACAGTCCCGTTTTCGCGCTTTACTTGTGGGACGCCGCGTACTTGCAAGGCGACCAAGCCGGAATGGCAGCAAATGAGGCCTTAGCTCGCCGCCTTTCGTCCGACATCGAGCTCACCCCGCCGATGGATCGCGGCCAGTGGGGCCAAGCACGCGAAGTCGCGGAGCGCGTGGTTACCTCTTACGTTCGGGCGGGTCGGAAAGCGGATGCTGGCTATTCGCAGGCGTTCGTCGCGCTGAATGAAGCCTTTGCCGGCGATTTTGCCCACGCGCGCACCGCTGCGCAAAAGGGTAGCCAGATTTCGGACGACGTTGACACGCGCGGCCTCGCAGCGGTGGCTCTCGCCCTGGCGGGCGATGCAGCGGAGGCGCAGAAGCTGGCCGCCGATTTGAATCACCGTTTCCCGGAAGCCACAGTCGTTCAATGCTGCTACCTTGCCGCGATGCGAGCCGCTCTCGCGCTCAACCAGCGCAGACCGCAGGACGCCATCCAGGATTTGACCGCCGCGCTGCCCTACGACACAATCGTCGGCGGCAGGGATGTGACGGTCCGCCTTCGTGGCCAGGCTTACCTCGGCGCGCATCAGGGCGCACTGGCCGCTGCGGAGTTCCAGAAAATCCTCGATGCTCCCGCCGTGTTTGGAACCGAGGGCGCGCTGGCGCATCTGGGCCTCGCCCGCGCCTACGCGCTGCAAGGCGACACCGCCAAAGCCAAGACCGAGTACCAGAATTTCCTCGCGCTGTGGAAAGATGCCGACCCCGACATCCCCCTCCTCAAGCAAGCCAAAGCCGAATACACAAAACTTCAGTAGCTCCTCGCCATTTTACGATCGATGTTCATTAACTACTCTGTTAACATCAGTCGGGCGCTGTGATTGGCCCTGCATCCGCGCGAATCCGTGCGGCCGCCCTGCTCGCCAGGGCCGGATAGCTCTTTGACATATGAATGGAACCACGCGACAACGAAGGCCCTTCTCTCGCGGTGGCCCGTTATGAGCCCCTAAATTAAGTGGGACACCATCGCACTTAATTTTCGACGTAAATCGCTGAAAACAAACGACGGCGGCACCCATAAAGTGGGACACTTTTTCGATTGGCCCCTAAGCCTCTGCAAGCCACCGGGAAGTCACAGCTTGACTCGATCGCTTGCCGTTGCTAGGATTCCGTTGCTGCCGATCTCTGATCCGGCAGCGCTTATCCAGAGTGGCTGAGGGTACAGGCCCTAGGACGCCACAGCAACCTGGTGAAATGCCAAGGTGCTAATTCCTGCCCATAACAGGGCTCCCGAGTCGACCGCAAGTCGATCTTGGGAGATTGGGGAGAGATAAGATCCTCAACTGATTGCGCCTACGGCGGATCGATTGAAGATTCAACTCCCAAACTGTACGACGAACGTCATCGGTGTTCGCCTCGCGGACGCCGCTTGATCGTTTAATTCGGCCTTTGGTCGCAGGCTTCGGCTCAGTTGCTCTCGCCGGGCGGCTGCGCCACAGGCAAAAAGGGAGTTACAAAAATGAAATTCGCAACAAAGACGATTCACGCGGGCCAGCCCTCCGAGCCGGAAACCGGTGCGCTCGTCGCTCCGATTTTCCAGACCTCAACCTACGAGCAGGATGCCCCCGGCCACGACAAGGGCTTCTTCTACTCGCGCACGAACAATCCCACGCGTCAGCGCCTCGAAACGGTCCTCGCGGCGCTCGAAGGCGTCGAATATTGCGCCGCGTTTGCCTCGGGCTTGGCCGCTGAAAACGCCGTGCTTCAGGCGTATCTTCGCCCGGGCGATGAGATCATCATCCCGCGCGACGTCTACGGCGGCACGTACCGGATTCTCAACCGCGTCTATCAAGGTTTCGGTGTGGTCACCAAGCAGATTGATACGGGCTACCTCAAGGCCGTCGAAGCGGCGCTTTCGCCGCGGACTCGCATCGTCTGGATCGAGACGCCGACCAATCCGCGCTTGCTCATCACCGACATCGCCGCAGTCGCCACGCTCGCCCATGCGCGCGGAGCGCTGGTGGTCGTCGACAACACGTTCGCGACCCCTTGTTTCCAGCAACCCTTTGAGCTCGGTGCCGACATCGTCGTCCACAGCGTCACCAAATATCTCGCCGGCCACTCCGACACCGTTCAGGGCGCTGCGCTCGCGAAAGACGCCGCCGTCTTCGAGCCGGTCAAGTTTCTCCAGAACGCCACCGGCGGCGTTCCTTCGCCGTTCGACTGTTGGCTCACAATGCGCGGTCTCAAGACTCTCGAGCTGAGAATGCAACGCCACGAACAAAACGCCAACGCAATCGCCAACGCGCTCAGCGGCCATCCGCTTGTCCGCACGGTCTATTACCCGGGCTTGAAGAGCCATCCGGGGCACGATATCGCGCGTCGCCAGATGACCGGGTTCGGCGGCATGGTTTCTTTCGAACTTGATGGAAGCCTTGGCGAAGTGGTCGCGTTCGCGTCCTCGCGGCGCTACTTCGCGCTGGGTGAAAGCCTCGGCGGCGTCAAAGCTCTCATCTGCCATCCCGCCACGATGACGCACGCTTCGATTCCTGCCGAAGCGCGCGCGGAGGTTGGTCTCTCCGACACTTGTCTTCGCCTTTCGCCCGGATGCGAGAACGCCGAAGACCTGGTCGAGGACCTGCTCGAAGGCCTTTCGCAAATCGCGGACGCGCGTTCGGCCCGCAAGCCGGTTAGCGCGTCCGCGCGGTAACTGCTAGCAGCGCCGTGCCGCCGCGAAAAATCCGCTGGGGAGTGCTGGGCGTCGCATCGATCGCCGTCCGGCGCGTAATTCCCGCGATGCAAAAGTGCGAGTGGGGCGAGATCGCGGCAATCGCCTCACGCGACGACCGCAAGGCTGAAGAAGCAGCCCGCACGCTGGGCATCGCCAAACCGTACGGTTCGTACGACGCGCTTCTCGCCGACCCCGAAATCGACGCGATCTACATTCCCCTGCCCAACCACCTGCACGTCGCTTGGTCGATCCGCGCGGCCGAAGCCGGCAAGCACGTTTTGTGCGAAAAGCCGCTTGGCATCAACGCCGCTGAAGTGCGGCGGCTGATCGAAGCGCGCGATCGCGCGGGCGTCAAGATCGGCGAGGCGTTCATGGTACGCACGCACCCACGCTGGTTGCGCGTTCTCGAGCTGATCCGCTCAGGCCGGATTGGTGAATTGCGTTTGATCCATGGCTTCTTCGGCTACTTCAATCGCAATTTGCAGGATGTCCGCAATATCGCTGAATTCGGTGGCGGCGCGCTGCTCGATATCGGCTGCTACGGCGTCACGCTTTCGCGATTCCTCTTTGGTGAAGAGCCCTCGCGCGCGATGGGCCTCCTCGAACGCGATCGCGAAATGAAAACCGATCGCCTGGCTTCGACGATGTTCGAGTTTCCCTCCGGCCAGTCGACATTCAGCTGCACGACCCAGCTCGCCTATCACCAGCGCATGATTCTCTTCGGCACCAAAGGCCGCATCGAGATTGACCGGCCGATCAATCCTCCCATCGACCAGCCGTCCCGCATCGTGATCGACGACAATCCGAGCGATCCCACAGGCAGCGGCATCGCATCCGAGACCATCGACATCTGCAATCAGTTCACGATTCAGGGCGATCTTTTCGCGCGCGCGATTCTCGAAGGCGCCGAAGTCCCGGTGCCGCTCGAAGATTCCCTTCGCAACATGTCTGCGATCGACGCGATCTTCCGCTCAGCTGAGTCGGGCAAGTGGGAAAAACCATAGACGCCGAGTTTTTGCGCCCTGCTCCTCGCGATTTTGATATCTTTGAAACACGAAGCGAGGCCACTTGCCCATCGAAATCCGTCACGATTGGACGCGCGACGAAATCCGAAAAATCCATTCGCTGCCGCTACCCGAATTGATTTTCCGTGCGCAGCTCGCGCACCGCGATTTTCACCGCCCCGAAGAGGTCCAGCTCTGCCGCCTGCTTTCGATCAAGACCGGCGGCTGCCCCGAAGACTGCAAATATTGCTCCCAGAGCGCGCACTACGATACTGGCGTCGCGCGCGAGCCGCTGATGAACCCGCGCGACGTCCTTGCCGCTGCCCATCGCGCCAAAGCGGAAGGCGCAACGCGCTTTTGCATGGGTGCCGCTTGGCGGCAGGTTTCCGACGGCAAAGAGTTTGATCGCGTTCTCGAAATGGTTCGCGGCGTTTCAGCACTTGGCATGGAAGTTTGTTGCACTCTCGGCATGCTGACCGAGTTGCAGGCACAGCGCCTCAAAGAAGCGGGCCTCACCGCCTACAATCACAATCTCGACACGTCGCCCGAATTCTACGGGCAGATTATCACCACGCGCGTCTACGAAGATCGCCTGCAAACGATCGCGCACGTCCGCAAAGCCGGCATTACGGTCTGCTGCGGCGGCATTCTCGGCATGGGCGAATCGGACGAAGACCGCATCAGCCTGCTCGAACAGCTCGCGCGCCTCGATCCACATCCCGAGAGCGTTCCGATCAACATGCTCGTCCCGAACGAAGGCACGCCTCTCGGAAACGCCGAAGAACTCGATCCGCTCGTGATGGTGCGCATGATTGCGACCGCGCGAATTCTCATGCCGGCTTCGCGCGTGCGTCTCGCCGCGGGTCGCCGAGGACTTTCGCAGGAAGCGGTTGCGCTCTGTTTTCTCGCCGGCGCGAATTCCATTTTCACCGGCGAAAAATTGCTAACCACGCCGAACCCCAGCGCCGATGCGGATCATCGCATGCTCGAAACGCTCGGCATGAAAGCGATGCAGAGCGCCTGACGCGAATCGCATGGCCGCAGGCGTCGAAATCTCGTTGTCCTTCTTCGTTTGACACTCTGTCGCATCCAGAGTAGAAACACACGACACCGAACATGACGGAATTTTCGTTCAAGCCCCTCATCGTCGGCATCGGCGGAACGACGCGCGCGATCTCTTCCACCGATCGCGCACTTCGCGCCGCACTGCTCGCGGCGGAGGATGCAGGTGCGCGAACGTTCGGTTTCGGCGGGGCGTTCCTGTCCCACTTGCCTCACTTTGCTCCCGAAAACCGCGAGCGGAATGAAAAGCAGCGCGAATTTGTAGAGATGGTCCGCAAGGCGGATGGCGTGATCGTCGCCAGCCCGGGCTATCACGGCGGCGTTTCAGGACTGGTGAAAAACGCGCTCGATCTGCTCGAAGATTTGCGCGAGGACGAGCGCCCCTACCTCGACGGCCGGGCCGTTGGTTGTATTGTGACCGCTGCCGGATGGCAGTCCGCCGGCAGCACGCTTGCGGCGTTGCGTTCGATTGTGCACGCCCTGCGCGGCTGGCCGACTCCCTTCGGTGCCGCGATCAACACGGCGCAGCCCGTCTTCGACGCCAGCGGCGCCTGCACCGATCCGAAAATTCTCGAACAGCTCGCCATGGTGGCGCGCCAGGTAGTCGACTTCGCCCGCCTTCATCATCGCTAGCGCGCAAAGTGGCGGAGAGGGTGGGATTCGAACCCACGGTTGAGTTTCCCCAACACACGCTTTCCAAGCGTGCTCCTTAAACCGCTCGGACACCTCTCCGCGTGGAGTGTGTTCAGAAGCCTAGCAAATTGATTGCAGTGCGGCAAACGATGCGCGGCGCGTGCGAACCCACGCGATCAATTCCCTGCGAGGTCTGTTACACTTTCTTACGCTACTCCGGGGTAGTGCAATTGGTAGCACGCCAGCCTTTGGAGCTGGTTATCCTGGTTCGAGTCCAGGCCCCGGAGCCACTCCTGCTGCGAACACACCCCCTCCCGCTTCGATCAAGCCATTGGGTCGATTCCGACGAATGACTCGCGCCCGCCTACGAAGCGCGCCTTCCGTGTACGGGGACCACTTTTTTGAGCAAGCGCGGCTGCTCCGCCTTCGCAAATTCTGCTGCGCGGCTAAGCAGTTTCTCGAATTCCCTGTCGGAGACAGGCCTTGGGATCACCGAAAGCTTTGGGTTGGCCGCCATGCCACCCTCCCGCCCGCAAAGTTCAATCAAAAGACTGCCTTGTGACGCGGCAGGGTAGTCCCGCTCGGTCGCTCTGTCAAGCAATTTACGATTGATGAAACCCCCATGTCAGGCCAGTGTCAGGCGGGCCGCCGGCCATTCGCTGGGAACCCACGGGTTGCCGCAAATGCAACTCACCCCCGCATTTTCCTGAACAACCCCTCGCCGCTTTGGTGTATCTTATCGCCCGGGTGCAACTTCGCACCCGCACCGCTGCGCCAGCGGCAATTCCCCACGACACGGGGCGTCCGTCGACGACCCGCTTTTCTCCTCGCGGCATCGTCTCGGATCTTCACCCCAGCGACGGCGATCAACTTTCCCTCGCGCGGGTCCATTTCTCGCGAAAGCCATTGCGCTTTCGCTCGGGACACAGGAGGACACCATGAAGCGCTTCACCCTGATTTGCGCCGCGATGCTGCTGGCACTGTTGCTCGTCCCGGCCTCGGCGGTCTACGCCCAGTCCAATCAAATCGTTCCAGGCACTCAAATTCGCCTTACCTTGCTCAACGGCCTCAGCACCAGCGTGGCCCACAACGGAGATCCCTTCACGGCCGTCGTAGCCGAGCCCGTATTCTCCGGCACGCAGCTGGTTCTTCCGGCCGGCGCGAAGGTTCACGGCACGGTCACCGAGGTGACGCGCCCGAAGTTTTTCTCGATGTTTCGCGGCGGCGCGTCGATGAACTTGTCTTTCACTTCGATCGAAGTCGAGAGCCGCATCTTCCCCGCTCGCATGAGCATTCTTACGCTCTACACCGGCCAGGCCGACAACACCAAGCGCCGGAAGGATGTCAAGACGGTCGAAGGCGAAGTCGTCGAAGAGAATCACAATGTCAAGGGCGACGTCGAAGATGTCGCGATCGGAACGGCGGGCGGCTCGACCGTGGGATTGATCTTCAGCCACGTATTGCGGGGCAGCGTCATCGGTCTCGCTGGCAGCGGCGCGTACATTGTCGCGAAGAAGGGCAAAGACGTGGAACTGCCGGCGCAATCGGGAATGCTCGTTCGAATGGATTCGACCGTATCGCTCCCCGACGTCTTGCTTCACAACGCGTCATACGTGTCCGGCGGCAACTGAATTTCGCGGTACGAGAAACAGTTCGCGGAATCAGCTGAAGCTCGCTTTACGCAGCCGACCGCGCGCGGCGCAGAATCGCGAGTCTATGCGGGTAGTGGCTCGGTCAGCTGAAGTTGGGTCTGTGGGTGCTAGTGTCCGGCTCGTGCGACTGCTGCCTGATTGTCTGCGCGCTTAAGAAACCGGTAGAGGCTCGTTCGCCCAATGCCAAGCATCTGCGCGGCCCTCACCCGGTTGCCATTGCAAGATTCCAACACGCGCTGGATGTGAATCCGGCGCACTTCTTCGAGCGGCTGCGGCCGCCAGTCGCTTGGAGCCGTCGTGCCGTGCCGCGCGGGCTTTTGCAGATGTGCCGGAAGATCGCTCACATCAAGAAAATCTCCGGCCGCCGATATCGCGGCGCCTGAAATCACGTTCTCGAGTTCCCGGACGTTTCCGGGCCAGTCATGCTGCAGCAGAGCGATCTGTGCCCGTCGCGTGAGTCCTTTGAACTGCTTTCCGTACGCCTGGCCATACTTCTTCAGGAAATGCTGCACCAGAATCGGAATGTCGTCTCTCCGTTCGCTGAGGCCGGGCACGCGTATCTCGATGCTGCTAAGCCGGTAAAACAGATCCTCGCGGAAGCGACCTGCCGAAACCTCGCTTCTGAGATCGCGATTTGTGGCCGCAATGATCCTCACATTTATGGTCTTGATCTCTGGCGAACCGACTCTCTGAATCTCCCGATGCTGAATCAGGCGCAGCAGTTTCGCCTGCATGCTTGGAGACGTCTCGCCGATCTCGTCGAGAAACACCGTTCCGCCGTTGGCGTATTCGAAGAGTCCTGCGCGCGTGTCGGTCGCGCCCGTAAACGAGCCGCGAATGTGACCGAAGAGCTGGCTTTCGAGCAACGTGTCGACGATCGCGGAACAATTGCACACGGCAAACCGTTCCTGCGCCACGGGACTCAGTTGGTGAAGCGCGCGAGCGACGAGCTCCTTGCCGGCGCCCGTCGGCCCCGTGATCAGCACGTTTGAAAAGTGCCGCGCGACCTTCCTCGCAAGCTCGAGTACTTCGACCATCGCCGCGCTTTTTCCCACGATGCCGTGGAATTGCAAATTTTCGAGAAGCTTGTCTTCAAGATGCCTGATCTCGAGGCGGCGGGAAAAAGCTGTCGCAAGTTCATCGAGCGTTTTCGCCAAGCGTGGAAAATCAAGTGGCTTGCAGAGATAATCGTAGGCCCCTTGCTTGATGGCCTCGGTCGCCGAGTCAACCGAATAAAAGCCCGTCAGCAGAATCACGTACATCCCGGGATCGAGCTGGAGAGCCTTTTCGAGAAATGCGAACCCGTCCATCTGCGGCATCTTCAGATCGACAAGCGCAACGCGGCAGCCGCCGAGTTCGATTTTTCTAAGTGCTTCCTGAGGATCGGTGGTGCCGACGACTGTGAACCCCGCCTTCTCGAGCAGTGCGACTGACAATTCCACCTGATTCGAATCGTCGTCCAACACGCAGATGGAAAGATTTTTTCGCGCGAGCGCGCTCGCCGGCTGTTCCACGAGAAGTCCCGTCCACGGGTTTCTCAGGCACGGCCCGTGCCACAGCGATTTGTGAACGGCGCAATCGCCGATTCTCTTTGCCTAACCTCGGGAATTCGGCCGCGGCCTTCAGTTAACGCTCTTGAATTCTGAGTCTTAGTCCAGACGGACAAATTTGGTCCGCGCAATGTGATTCATGAAACTCGTTGTGCAATTTGTACGACTAATCGCGGCACGTCCTGAAGCGGTATTGCAGTTTCAATCTGGAACCGGTCTCACGCCGTCTTGAAGGCGACCGCCTCCGTCGCATGTGCGGTGCTCTCCACCGAACCGCGCGGGTGCAACTGCACGAGATGAACCACGCCCCGGCCGTCGCCGCTTCGTCCGAGCACCTTTACCACACGGCATGCAACTGGAAGGCTGGTGCCGTCACCAAACGGCTGAAGTAGTCGCATGAAAACCACTGAACCTTCTCGAATCGCTGCTCGCAGCGGGACCTGCTTGGTTTCGTTCTCGTCCCAATCCAGCGCCGTGCGCTCGACGAAAAAATTTTGCGATGCGTCCCATCCCGAAATTTCGACGTTATAACTACTGACCGGATACGACGACAGATTCATGTCTTTGGCCTCTATGAAAGCGGGTGCAGAAGCGCTGCCAAATCCTCGGCGTCGCCTCGCACTCAAGGATAACGACTTCACTCAAGGTTGGACGACGAAACTGCGGCCGCGGTTGTGCCGTTTCTGAAGATTGTTCGCATCTGAATCACGTTGATTGCGCCGTCGCCGGCTTTCACGCTGCAATGCGCTGTGCTAGACTCCGCGAAGCAGTCGCGCCGCGCGAAAAATTTCACGCGCGGCATTCGGTGGAACTTCGGGCTCTGTGCAACGATTCCCCGCAAACCCCGCCAGGCCCGGAAGGGAGCAACGGTAGCGGATCAGCTTCGTGTGCCGCGGAGTACCCGAAGTTCCTTCACCCTGAGAAGGCTCCAGCGGAGCGTTCGGAGGGTTAGCCCTGAGTCGGCTGTTGCGGACGAAGGGTTACCCGAATTCTTGGGGCGCGGCGCAAGGTTTCAATGTAGCGCCGCGGTCTTTAGCGCGGCAGCGATGAAAGAGTTTTCATGAGCTACAAAGTCATCGCGAGAAAATATCGGCCGCAGACGTTCTCCGAAATCATCGGACAGGAGCACGTCACGCGCACGCTCGCCAACGCGATCGAGACGAACCGCGTCGCGCACGCGTACATCTTTTCCGGCGTCCGCGGCGTCGGCAAAACAACTGCTGCGCGAATTCTCGCGAAGGCGCTCAACTGCGCGAAGGGCCCGACGGCCGAGCCGGACAACAGCTGCGACTCCTGCCGCGAAATTTCCGCCGGCACTTCGCTCGACGTTCTCGAAATCGACGCCGCGTCGAACCGCGGCATCGACCAGATCCGCGAGCTGCGCGAAATGGTCCGCTACGCACCCGCCACGAGCCGCTACAAGATCGTTATCCTCGACGAAGCGCATCAACTCACCGACGAAGCCTCGAACGCGCTGCTGAAAACGCTCGAAGAGCCGCCCGAGCGCGTCGTCTTCATCCTTGCGACCACTCGCGCGGAGGATTTGGTCGAGACGATCAAATCGCGAGCGCAGCTTTTCCAATTCCGCTCCCTCACATTCCGCGAAATCTCGGGGCAGATCGAGAAAATCGCGAAAGCGGAAAATCTGAAGATCGATTCCGGCGCGGTGGCAGTTCTTGCGCGCGCGGCGGAGGGAAGCCTCCGCGACGGCCTTTCGCTTCTCGAACAGGCCATCGCGTACGCGGGCGACACGATCACCGACGCGCAGGTCCGCGAACTGCTCGGCGTGGTCGCCGAAAGCACGCTCGATGAACTGATGGCCGCGATCGAGGCGCAATCGGCCGAGCGCGCGTTCAGCCTCGTCCATCGCCTTATCGCCGATGGCCAGAACCTCCAGCATTTTTGTCGCGAAGCGATCCGCCACTGCCGCAATCTGCTCGTCACGCGGGTTTGCGGGGCCGATTCCGAACTTGTCGCCGCACTCGAAGACGAGCGTCCACGCCTCGCCGAACAAACCGCCCACTTCAGCGAAGAAGATCTCACACGCTTCTTCAACATCCTGCTCGCAACGGACGACGATCTGCGGCGCAAGCCCGACCCGCGACTGCATCTCGAGCTCGGCTTGTTGCGAATGATCAACGCGCAGCGGCTCGTGCCGCTGGAAGAAGCGATCAGCGAGCTTCGCAGCGAGCGCACCGGCGATGCGCACGAGAAACGTCGCGCAGCGCAAGCGGCTCCTGCTTCGAGCACTCCTGTTCGCTCGGCAGTTGCGGCGCCCGCGCAATCGGTCTCGTCACATTCCGTAGCGGCGGCCGCTGTTCGCATGGCGCCCAGTCCCGAAGCGAGCGCGCCAGCTACTGCGCCGTCGGCGCCGCCCGAACGCATGTCATCTGCGACGCCGATTCCTGCATCTCCGCCGCGAGTCGTGGCGCGCGCCGCGGAAGAATCCACCGGCGGTTTGGCTTCCGCGCAGGTGGACGCGATCAAAGCAGCGTTGCAAGGACAGAAATTTTTGTGGTCGATGGTCGAACACGCAACGCGTTGGGAGATCGAAGGCGGCGAGCTGCGACTATTTTTCCCGTCATCGAGCCGCGCGCTTGCGGAAATGTTGCAGGCGCGCGATCCAATGGAACGTTTGCGCACAGTCTTGAACCAAGTGGTGGGCCAGCCGCTGCGCGTCTGTGTTAAACTTGAGCCAAGTCGGGCGGCCACGACCCGAGGTTCTGAGTTGCGCGCTCGATTCGAAGAAGATCCCGTCATCAGGGCGATGCTTGATCGATTCGGTGGCAGAATTTCCAAGGTCAAGTACCCGGGCGAGGAATAGGGCATGGAAGTAAAAGCACTGCAGCAAATGCTCGCGCAGTTCCGGCAGGTGCAGGAGACGCTCGAGAAGCGCATCGGCGAAATCAGCGTCGAAGCATCGGCTGGCGGCGGCATGGTCAGCGTGAGGATGAACGGCCAGAAGCAACTGACCGACGTGCGCATCGAGCCGGAAGTCTTCAAGTCGAAGGACCAGGAAATGTTGCAGGAGCTTGTACTCGCCGCAGTGAACGAAGCCGCGCGGCGCGTCGATGAAGAGCTTTCTAAGCAGATGAAAGACCTCACCGGCGGAATGACCTCCGGCATCATGGGTCTGAAAATCCCCGGCCTGTTCTGATCCTCAAGCGTCATCCAGTTCTCTCCCGTACTTTCCCTTTTTGCCGTCGCGATCCGATCGAATTCCTTCTCCCAAAATGAAGAGGGCGGAACGTGCGTTCCGCCCTCTCGACGTTCAATTAGTTTTTCCTGCCGATTCGTTTATCGCGGAGGCGGCCCCATCTGGAAGCCAGGCTGGTGGCTGAACAGTCCGATCAGCTCGGCGGCCCCGAGGACATGGCCGTCCATGGCTTTCGTTACGTCGTCCCGGCTCGCGCCTTCTTTGAGATCCAGTTTCGTGTCCAGCGCGAACAACTCGAACGTGTAGTGGTGAACCGGTCCCGCAGGCGCGCAAGGCCCGAAGTACGAAGGCTGGCGCATGGAATTGTTGCCCTGCGGCGCGATCGTTGAACCCGCCTTGACGCCCTCGGGAAGCGACGTCACATCCGCCGGAATGTTGAAGATCAGCCAGTGGGTAACGTCGTATATGGACTTCCCGGGATGCGGCTCGGGATCGTGAAGCAACAGTACGAAGCTCTGCGTGCCGGCCGGCGCGTTCTTCCAGGACAGCGGAGGCGAGGTCATGTTAGCCGGCTGCGTCATGGTTTTGCCGTCCGGCGAGCAGGTGTATTTGTCAGGAATCGTCGTACCGTCGCCAAGCGCAGAGCTGGATAACTGCAGCGGCGGTCCCATCATCGGGCGTCCGCCACCGCCTCCACCGGGGCCTCCGCCGCCGGGCGGCGGGCCCTGCTGAGCGAGAGCGGGACACATGGCGGCTGTAAACAAGAGTGTCAAAATTGAGAGCGGTCGCGCGATTCTCATTCCGTCTTTCCTCCCTTTCCGCTGCTGGAAGATTTCCAGAGTCGGTCCCCAAATCCTTCCCACGAGGCGCCCGATTGTAACTCGCATGGAGTTTCCCGTGCAATCAAGCGGCTGCGAAGTGAGACGGCTTTCCACCACATTGCGTTTCAGGGTGCGTTTCACGGGTGGCGAGACCGGCACACATCTGCAATAATCTAATCCGCGACGAATTTCATGCCTGACTTTGCTCCGACCGTCGATCGTCTGATCAACGAACTCAAGCGCCTGCCCGGCATCGGGCAAAAGACGGCGCAGCGCCTCGCGTTCTTCTTGCTGCGCGCGGAACGCGCGCAAGCGCTTGCTCTTTCCGACGCGATCCGCGAGGCCAAGGAAAGGGTGCGCGAATGCTCGATCTGCAACAACATCACCGATAGTGATCCGTGCATTTTCTGCGCGAGCGCGACGCGCGACAAGAAAGTGATCTGCGTCGTCGAAGAGGCGACGAACATTCAGTCGATCGAAAAGACGCGGCAGTTCAACGGCGTCTATCACGTGCTGGGCGGCGCGCTGTCGCCGCTGCAAGGCATCGGCCCCGATCAACTGCACATCAAGAGCCTGGTCGAGCGGCTCAAGGGCGGCACGGTCGAAGAGATCATCGTCGCGACGAATCCGACGGCAGAGGGCGAAGCGACGTCCGTTTATCTCTCGAAGCTGATCAAGCCGCTGGGCGTCCGCGTGACGCGCATCGCCATGGGCATCCCGGTTGGCTCGGATCTTGAGTACGCCGACGAAGTGACGATGCTCAAGGCCATGGAAGGCCGCCGCGAGCTGTAGTTTTTCCCCGCCGAAAAGCGCAATCTTGCACATCGCAATTTCTTGACACCCGTTTTGCGCCGCTGTCGTTTGTTTTCTGCGAGTTAGACTGCAAAACACTTGGTTTGGCTTGACACCCTTTTCGGGCCAGAGAAACCGAGATTTGAACCAGGAAATTCGAAAATCGTGCTCGGAGACCCCCCGTTTTGTTTTCGAGTAGCCGAAGCGTCGATCGTTTGTTTTCAGCGAGTTACGGCGACTTCTACTTGTTTTCATTTTCGAGTAGATGTGAAGAAAGTGGCGAGTGGTTAGTGGCAAGTGGCTGGACAGCGAAAGCGCAGACACATTCAGTCGACGCGGCGACCTCAGCGGAAGCGAGAGGTGGGCGAGGAAAACCGCCGATCGCAGATCGGCGCTCCCAGGAACGGCGAAACCCGTCCCTGCTCCTGCCGGAGCGTCGAGCTGCGCGACGACCGCGGTCTCGTGGACCATGCGTCCATGGTTGTAGGCGGGAGGCGACGTGTCAAGCGCGAGAGTCTGTGGACTTTTGTGCGCTCATCACACGGAGCTGCGAAATCGAAGATTTGAGACAAACAACGAAGAAAAGCGATTGGGATTCGTCGCGCCGCTAAAAGCAGATCCCTCGTCGGCCAAACTGCGGCCTCACTCGGGATGACAATCCTGGTCGGATTGTCAGACCACGGGCACCTGTGCCACGCGATCAGGGCTTCGCGAAGAGGGTGTCGTCGACGGGAATGTTGTTGCGAATCTGGGTGACGCGGATGGTGTAGATGTTGCCGTGCTCGGCGTGGCGAATCTTGAAGGGGAAATAGGCGCCGTCGACGGGCCGGTAGTCGTCCACGTCCGTTTCAACGGTGTAGTCGCCGTCGTCGCGCTGAAACGTATCATCGACGCGCACGACAAAGCCGCTGTCCGTATCGAAATAAACCTTGGAGCTTGTCTTCTTATCGGGCGTGAAGCTGACGACGTAGGTGTTGTGTGCCCCCACCCGCTGCGTTCCCAACACGCGGCCCGGCGAGGAGCGCGCCAGAAAATCAGCACGATTTCCGAAAACGGCGGAGTGCAGGCGGCTGTCGAGCGCCGCTCCGGTGATATCGGCTCTGTTGCCGGCCGGATCTTCGAGCCAGGCGGATTTGCCGTCGCAGATTTCGAGGACTGAATTTCCGTTGGAGAATGTGGTCTTCGTGTAGCTCAGATTCGGAGCCTTATTGATGATTTCTATTCCCGCGAAGCCGGAGAGGTCTTCGGTCTGGTAGATGCCTTTGGTCGAGCGTGTGGTGAATTTGGACCAGACTTCGCGTCCGCCGGTGGCGGTGCGATAGTGCTCGAGAATCTCGTCGGTTGTGGGGAGTGGCTTGTCCGCCGAAGCGGCGGGCGCGGCGGCGCTAGCGACCAGCGCCGGCTGCGCGGACGATTGGGCGATCGCCGGATTTGCGCCGAACCACAGAGAAAGAATCAGGACAGAAAGGATCGACATGGGCCCGATGCGCATGGAGTCCTCCCGGAACTGCACGGATGCTTTCTTCATCGCAGTATCGGGCGCGCAGCGAGAAAGAGGAAATTTCTCGCGAGCAGCGATGGCGCATCGGGAAACTGTACGAGAGGACAGGGCGACCAACCACCTGCCGCCGCACTTCCTCTGTGATTTGACTGACGAACGCCAAGGAAATTTGCCGGGCACAGCATGCTGTGCCCCTACAGAGAACTGGCGGCGAAATCGGAAGCAGATTTCTCACCGACATCCCAGACTGACTGAGAGCGTCGGGGCTGGGTTCCCTTCCTTCGTCAGGGCGGGCGGGATGACAAGCGTTGCCGGATTGGTGCGATTACCCTTACGCACAGGGGGGATAGCGGCGGGAGCGGCGTGGTGAGGCGAGTGCTACCCTTGAACTTCAGCCTCTAGGGGAGCTGCCGGGCGGCTTTTCGTCCGCGACAACGGACTTCGGCGCAAACCGGCGCTGCAAAGGGGAAGACGTGGGCGGATCGATGCCATCGGAAGACGCAGGAACACAAAAGCGCCGCAGTACGCGAATCGCGCAGGCGATCCCGATCACCGTGTCGGGAGTCGACGCGCTCGGACAGCCGTTCAAAGAGCGCACGACGACGGTGATGGTCAACGTCCACGGGTGCAAATATCAGTCGAAGCATTACGTCCCCAAGAACTCTATCGTAACGCTGGAAATTCCGCGGCCTGAACCTACGCTGCCTCAGCGGACGATTACCGGGCGCGTCATCTGGGTGCAGAGGCCGCGCGCGGTTCGTGAATTGTTTCAGATCGGGCTTGAATTTGAGATCGCCGGCAACGTGTGGGGCATCGCTTTCCCACCGGAAGATTGGTTTCCGGTGCCCGGGGAAGAAGCACCCGTGATTCCGGCGCCGACTCAGGCCGCAGCGCCAGCTACAGTCCAGCCGACCACCCCAGCGCCGGCTGCGCCGCATGCCGCCGCACCACAGGCCGCTCCGCACGAAGCGCCAGCCGAAGGCAAGATCCACGTTGTCCCGCCTGCTGGTTCGACGCAGGAAGCACAGCTCGCCGCCGCACGGCAAGTAGCGAAGATGGTTGCCGACGCGAAGGATGCGCTCGACAAAAGCGTGCGGCACGGCGCGCAAACGGCGATCAACGAGGAAATGACGGTCGTGCGGCAGCAGCTCGACGCACAGTTGCACGAGGCGGTCGAGCGCGCGATCAAGGTGTCGATGGAGCGGGTGACGGAATCGGCCGCGAAAAGAGTCGTGCAGCAGGCAGCGGAGCGAACGGCGGCGATTGTCGAAGAGGCGCGCCGTTCGAGCGACGCAAGTGCCGCGCAACTCGACGCGAAAATCCGGCAGGCCGTCGACAGCGCCGTAAACCAGGCGGCGGAGCAGGCCGCGCAGCAGGCGGCGCAACAAGCGACCGCGCAGAACTTGAAGCTGGCAGTCGAGGAGGCGGTCGAGCGCGTGATTGCGCAACGCGAGGCGGCCACGCCGTCGCTCAGCATCCTTTCCTCGCCCGAAGCGGCGCAACAGCATCTCGAAACCTGGAAAAAGAATCTCGAGGACGCAGCGCAGAGCGTCCGCAGCCAGACGATCGAACAGGCACAGGCCGACGCGGCGGCTGCAAAGCAGCGCTGGCAGCAGGAGTTCGACGCGACGGTAGCGGGCGCGTCGCACAATCTCGGCCAAAAGCTTGCAGAGGCTTCGCGCGCGGCGCTCGAACAGGCTGAGCGCGATCTGGCGGCGCGGCAAGCGGGAATGGGCCAGTCGCTCAACGCCGCGATTTCAGAGGCGCAGGCGAAGATCGAGTCGCTCGGCGCGGGCATCGAGCAGCAGCGGGCGCGCGCGCAAGAAACGCAGGCGGAGATCCAACAAGCGAGCCAGGCGGCACTCGAACAGACGCGCGCGACACTGGACGAAATGATTTCCGCGCAGCAGGCCGAAATGGGCCGACGCGCGGACCAAGCGATCGCGGACCGGTTGCAAAGTCTCGAGCCGATGCTGCAGAACTCGGCGCAAAAGGTGGCCGAGCGACTTTCGAGCGAGATCGACCAAACGATCGCGCCAAAATTGGACGCGGCGCGCCAGGCCGCTTCCGAGCTAACCGCGATCCGCGAGGCGACAGGGAATTTGCAGGATCAGATTCGCTCGCAAGTGCAGCAGGCGCTCGATCAGGCGGCGCAGGCGGAAGCCAAGGTTCGCGAGCACGCGCGGATTGCCGCGGAGCAGGCGGCACAGGCGCAGGCAAACGTGCGGGAGCAGGTGCAGCAAGCTTCGCAACTCGCGCTACAGGAGTCGCTCGAGCGGCTGAGGATGGAATCAGGCAAGCTGCCTGAGGAATTCGAGCAGTCATGCCGTGCCGCGATGACGAAGCTCGAAAGCGAGCTCGAACAGAAGAGCACCGAAGCACAGCACGAAACGTACGAGGCGCTTTCGAAGGCTGCGGACTGGTATCAGAAAAAGGCGCAGACGACGATGCAGACCGCGCTCGAGAAGGCAGTCGAGCAATCGACGGCGTCGCTGCGCGGACGCGCGGCGGAGATTTCGAGCCTGGTTGCGTCAGAGCTCGATCACTACCGACGATCGTACGTCGAGCACAGCCAGGCGGAGATCGACGAGGCGGCAAAGAGCGTGGTCGAGCGCGAGCGAACGCGCATGGCTGAGTCCGCCGAGACCGCGCATGCGACCTTCGCCGATCGCGTCCACAAAGTCGCCGGCGATTCGCTGCGGCGATTCGAGGAAGCGTCGCGACAAGCGCAGGAGAAGGCGCGCTCGGACATGGAGTACGTGCGCGAGCAGTCGCTCGGCGACTACGAGAAAGCCCTGGAAGAGCGGATGGCGCAGAACGTCGAGCACGCGCACATGCTGCTGCAAAATCAGCTGGGACCGCTCGTAGAGGCGTGGGAAACGAAGCGATCACAAGAACAGCGCGAGTGGATAGAGAAAGTGAAGAAATCGGCGGACGAATCGATCGAGCAGTACAAGGCGCGGCTCGAAAACGCGTCGAATTCGTGGCTACTCGCCTCGGCGACGACGCTCGGGCAGCACTCGCAGGCCGTGCTCGACACGCTGGCGAAGGCGGCCGAAAAGCGGATGCGCGAGACCATTGCGGAGGTGCTCGCCGGAATGGGCGACACGCTCAAGGACCGGCTGCTCGGCCTTTCCACGAATTTCAGCCCTGAGGATGAGGACGAAGTTCCTCCGAAGAAGAAGTAGGCTCCGCCGAAGATAAAGAGAGATTCTTCGACCCTGTGACCGGACGTCCCGCTGTTGCGGGACGAGGCTAAACGCGTCCGGCCACTCCGCTCAGAATGACGATGCGCTTACGGTGTGCCATCGCGGGGACATGTCGTCCCAATTTCCGGTTGTGCCACTGAAGCCGGTATAATGGCGCGCGTGGCAAATCAGGCCTATCTAAGCGTCATCTGCAGGAATTTTCCGGAACATCGCATTCTCGATTATTTCGGTGCGTTCCTCGGCACAGTTCCCTTCTCGGCGTCGAGACCCGGCTTTCACTTTCTGACGATCCGGGCGGTGGATGCGTCGCAATCGCCGATTCTGGAGCATGATCTGCGGATGTCGCCACTCGATGCGGCGGGAATCGCCGCGCTATCAGCTGAACAGTGCCACGGCGACTGTGCGTACGAGGTCGGTTGTTTCTGGGATCTGGCAACGATCGATGTCACTTCCGGGAAATCGAAGGTCGAGCCGCAGGCCCTCGAGGTAGTCTGCCGTGGCGAGAAATACGACGACGAAGAGTGGCGTGATCGCGGCCACTTTGAGGTAACGCTCGGGTTCGAGCATCTCTTCACCGGCCACGCGGGGCTGCTCGGTTCGCGCAACGGGAAAAAAGCGGCCGCGCAAAGCCCCGAGGAGGCTCGCTTTCTCGAAGTAATGGCCTGGCCCGAAAACCTCGACAAATATCAGGAACAGACGCGCGAAAACATACGCAAGCTGCTCGGCTGGATGCGCGCCATCGAGAAGGCGGTGCCGGTCGAGCGGGCGTGGCTGTGGTCCGAGGGCGAAGAGAATTTCGAGGCGCGCATCGAAGAGATCGTGGCTGCACGCTAGCGCACAACGCCCCTTTCGCGCCCGTTTTCGGCGCGATAAAATCAAACTCATTCAAACTGTGGTGGGTGGGTTCGAGGTGCATCGCGGGATGCAGTTTGCCTGTAAAAGCTGGAACAATCCGGTAGCCGGAATGAGGCCCTCGGCGTCTAATAGTCTCCAATGAGCGCCATCGCCCAACCTGCTGCCACTGCGTCTGTTCGCCCGCAGCGCAAATCCTCTGGTTGGCAACACCTGAAGCCGCTGCTTCCCTACGTCGCCCGGTACAAGGGCATGGTTGCGCTGGGTTTGGTCTTCGACATGTTGATGGGAATCACCGGGTCGCTCCCGCAGCTGATTCAGGGCATCATCACGGATTCGCTGACGGGCCTACCGCAACCGCTGGGAACGCTCGGCGGAGTCGCGCGCCGGGCGCTGTGGCCACTTCTGAAGTACTACGCACCGCGGAATACTCATGCGCTCGGGATTTACTGCATCACGATCGTCGCACTGATGCTAGCCAAGGGCATTTTTTCGTTTTGGACGCGGTGGATCCTGATCGGCGTCTCGCGCGAAATCGAATTCGACCTGAGAAACGACCTGTTCCACAAGCTGGCGTGCCTCGATCCCGAATTTTACGTAAGGAATCGCACGGGCGACTTGATGTCGCGCGCGACGAACGATTTGAACGCGGTGCGCATGGTCCTTGGGCCGGGGATCATGTACACGGCAACGACGATTGCGACATCGATCATGGCGCTGTTTTTCATGCTGAAGCTTTCGGCGAGCCTTACGTTCTGGGTGCTGCTGCCCGTGCCGTTCGTTGTCTTCGCGGTGTATTTCTTCGGCAGAATCATTCACCGCCTATCCGAGCGGATTCAAGCGGCGCTCGGTGCGCTTTCAACCCGCGCGCAGGAAAATTTGACGGGCGTTCGGGTGATTCGCGCCTATGCGCAGGAAGAGTCGGAAATCGCGTTGTTCGATCAGACGAATCGCGAGTACGTGGACCGCAACATCCAGTTCATCGGCTCGTGGAGCTTGTTTTTCCCCGCGCTCACGGCACTGATCGGTCTGAGCCTCGTGATCCTGCTCGCCAAAGGAGGCGTGCAGGTGATCGACACCGGAAGGACGCATGTTTCGCTCGGCACGCTGTGGTCTTTCTATTCGTACGTTGGAATCCTTACGTTCCCCATCATCGCCCTGGGTTGGGTGACGAATATTTTTCAGCGCGGGGCGGCATCGATGGGCCGTCTCGGCTACATCATGGAGGCCCAGCCCAACATCGCCGATACAGCCGAGGGTGAATCCGCAGCCGAATCGACCGCCGGCCAGCGGAATGGCGACATGCCGATTCGCGGCGAAATCGAATTTCGGCACCTGACTTTCGCCTATCCGACAGGTCCCGATGGAATGTCCGGGCCGCCTGTGCTGCAGGACATCAATTTGAAGGTCGCGGCCGGTTCGACGCTAGCGATTATCGGGCCGACCGGCAGTGGCAAGTCGACGTTGGCGGCGCTAGTTGCGCGCCTATGGGACGCGCCGAATGGGACTTTGTTGATTGACGGCCGGTCGATCCGCGACTATCCACTCGCGAAGATCCGCCGCGCGATCGGATTTGTGCCGCAGGACACATTTCTCTTCAGCGAAACGCTCGCCGAAAACATCGCCTTCGGGCTGGATGAAGCGACGGAGGACATCATTGCGGCCGCTGCAGATGTCGCCTGCATCTCGGGCGACATCGCCGCGTTTCCGCAGCGCTATGCCACGATGGTCGGCGAACGCGGGATCACCCTTTCTGGCGGCCAGAAGCAGCGCACTTCGATCGCACGGGCGGTGGCTCGCAAGCCCAACATTTTGATCCTCGACGATTCCCTTTCGAGCGTGGACACAGAAACCGAGGAACGCGTCTTGCGCGGATTGCGAGACGTGATTCGCGGAAGAACGACGATCCTCGTGGCCCACAGGATATCGACCGTCAAGGACGCCGACCAGATCGTCGTTTTGCGCGGCGGCCGGATCACCGAGCGCGGGACGCACGACGAGCTTCTCGCGCTCGGCGGCTACTACGCCGATCTGCATCAGAAGCAGCTGCTCGAAGAAGAGCTGGAACGCGAATGAGCGATTTCCGCGAAGAAGAGAAGCTCGGAAAGCTCTACGACACCCGGCTGACGCACCGGCTGACGAAATATCTGCGCCCGTACCGCTGGCCCGTAATTTCCGCCGTGGCGATGAGCCTTGCGGTCGCGGGCGTGGACATTTTGGGACCATTCCTTTTCGGCCGCGGCATTGACAAGTACGTGGTTCCGGGAATGGAAGGTCGAGTGGAACGCCACGCGGCGATCTACGGCCTGACGGCGATCGCATTGATCTATTTGGGATCGATTGTTGCGAGCTTTGGTCTGCAATACCTTCAGATGCGCATCATGCAGTGGGTCGGGCAGCAAACCATGTACGACCTTCGCCGCGAGATATTTGCACATTTGCAACGCCTGCCGATGAGCTTTTTTGACCGGAGCCCCGTCGGCCGCCTCGTGACGCGGTGCACCACCGACGTGGACGCGCTGAACGATCTTTTCGCCACGGGTGTTGCGGCAATGCTCAACGATTTTGTCTTTATCTTTGGGCTGGCGATTTTCCTGGTCGCAAGATGGCATTTCTTGGGTGTAGTTACGCTTTCGCCTTTGCCGTTCATGGTCGTCGTGACGTATTTCTTCCGAAACCACGTGCGCGAGGCCAACCGCCGGATTCGCACGGCCATCGCGCGCATCAACGGATTCCTGCAAGAACACATCAGCGGAATGACGGTGGTGCAGCTCTTCAACCGCGAACGGAAGGCACGAGCCCAGTTCGCCGAGCTGAATCGCATCCACATGGAAGCTTACAAGGACGCGATCGACGCGTTCGCTTATTTCTATCCATCAGTGGAATTCCTGAGCATGTCCGGCGTGGCGCTCCTCTATTGGACAGGCGGCCTGCGCGTGATCACCGGCGTGATTACGATCGGCGTATTGATTTCGTTCATTCAATGGGCGGTGCGATTCTTCCGGCCGATTCAAGATTTGAGCGACAAGTTCAATATTCTTCAGCAGGCCATGGCTGCTTCGGAGCGCATTTTTACGCTGCTCGATGAGCCCGTGGCGGTTCCGGAGACTCCGGCGAGGCCTGCACTTCCCTCACCAAAGGGTGCGATCGAATTCCGCAACGTGTGGTTCGCGTATCGCGGCGGCGCAAATCCGAAGGATGAGGACTGGGTGTTGCGCGATGTTTCGTTTCGCGCGGAGCCGGGACAAACGCTTGCGATCGTCGGCCACACCGGCGCGGGTAAGACGACGATTATCCAACTGTTGCTGCGGTTCTACGAAATTCAGCGCGGGCAGATCTTGATCGATGGCGTCGACATCCGCGAAATGGATTTGCAGAACCTGCGGCGCCTGTTCGGCATCGTGCTGCAGGATCCGTTCCTATTTACAGGCACGCTTGAGTCGAACGTGAAATTGGGAACCGAATGGATCGAGCGCCCGGTGACGGAGCGCGCGCTTCGCGAAGTTGGACTGGGCGAGTTCATCGATTTGCAGCCAAAGGGCGTCGAGACGCCGGTCACTGAGCGCGGCGGAACGCTCTCGATCGGTCAGCGCCAGCTCGTGAGCTTCGCCCGAGCGCTTGCGCACAATCCGAAGTTGCTGATTCTCGACGAAGCGACTTCGAGCGTCGATACGAAGACCGAGCTGATGATCCGCGATGCGCTCGACCGGCTGCTCACGGGACGCACTGCGATCGTGATCGCGCATCGCCTGAGCACGATTCAACACGCGAACCGCATTCTTGTGTTCCACAAAGGCCGCTTGCGCGAGCAAGGTTCCCATCAGGAGCTTCTCGCGATGCGCGGCATTTACTACCGTCTGTACCAGCTTCAGTACAAGGAACAGGAGCTGCCGATGCCGCCTCCCGGCGCCCTGCCCGGCGTTTCTCAGTCGATGCCGGCCGATGACTGATCGGCGGACGTTTGCGCGCTCCAGTTGTCGAACGCTCGAGCTCCGCGAATCGCCAGCATGACTCCACCTGAAATACTGATCTCCGCCGGAGAGGCGTCGAGCGACATGTATGGCGCCCGCCTCGCGAAAGACCTGCGCGAACGGACAGGCGCCCGATTTTTCGGCATGGGTGGGCCGCGCATGGCCGAAGCGGGTGTCGAACTGATCGCGGATTATCACGAAGTCGCCGTTGTGGGCATCACCGAAGTGCTCCACAAGATTCCCACCGTCGTTGGCGTGCAGAGGCGGCTGGCAAGGGAAGCTGTTCGCCGGCGGGCCTCGCTTGCCATCTTGATCGATTCGCCCGGCACACATCTAGGCGTCGCACGGCGGCTCAAAAGGCATCGCATTCCGGTCGGATATTTCATCGGCCCACAGGTTTGGGCGTGGCGAGCCGGGCGCGTTCGCGTGGTCCGGCGGCGCGTGAACAGAATGGTCGTGATCTTCCCGTTCGAAAAGAAGATTTACCGCGATGCAGGCGTGCCATGCGATTTTGTCGGGCATCCGCTGGTGGATGTCGTTCACCCAACGATGTCGCGCGATGAATTTGCGCGGCGGCACGGCCTCAATCCGGAGCGGCTGATCGTGACGCTGTTGCCGGGCAGCCGGCGCGGCGAAATTGCCCGGCACTATTCGCGCGTTCTCGATTCATGCGAACTGCTGTCGCGCGGCTCGAAGGCGCTCGGCGAGCTGCAATTTGTGCACGTGGCAGCGCCCGGGCTGGGAGCCGACTTATTCGCGCCCTATGGCGAGCGCCCGGGTGTGAAAATCACGCGCGTTGAAGGAGGCGTTTACGACGCGCTGGCGGCGGCCGATTGCGCGATCGTCGCGAGCGGTACGGCAACGATCGAAGCGGCGCTGCTGGGCACGCCGATGGTGGTGATCTATCGCGTCGCGCCGTTGACGGCGGCGATTCTGCGGCACATGGTGCATGCGCCATTCATCAGCATGGTGAACCTTGTGGCGGGAAGGCGCGTGGTGCCCGAGCTGATTCAGGATCATTTCACGCCCGAGGCGGTCGCCGCGCAGGTCCGGGATCTGCTGGAATCTTCCGAAACGCGCAACGAAATGAAGGCGGGGCTCGCCGACGTGCGGGCGAAGCTGGGTCCGGGCGGAGCGATTGAGCGCGCGGCGGACATCTTCGCGAGCATGCTGTAGCAACCGCAGCTCGGCGTGGCGTCGGGCAACTGCGGATGCATATCTGGTATCTTAGTTAAGCGATTGTAACTGCTCCTTTCGAGAGAGGTTTTCTTTTGCAAAAACTCTATCGCCTCCCAGCGACGGTAGCGGTATCGCTTGTGATTGCGGCCGCTGCCGCGGCGCAGGCTCCGCGCGGGTTTCCCTTTCGGGCGACAAACTACGACGTGGAAGTGGTGTTGCATCCCGAAGACCAGTCGATCCAGGGGCAGGCGAGGGTAGATTTCGTCGCTCAGCAGGTGGCGAAGACGGTGCTTGTGGAGCTGCACCCGGACCTGCACGTGACGTCGGTCAAATCGTCTGATGGGCACGAGCTGACATTTGGGCGCGACAGCAACAATCCGTTGCTGCTGACGGTCGCGCTGCCGGGAACGCTGACTCCGCGCAGCACGGTCACGCTGGTCTTCGATTACAACGGTCCCGTTTCGAGCGAAGAGGACAGCCCGACGAAAGGATTGCGCTTTGCCTCGGTCGATAAGACTTCGGCGTATCTGCTGCTGCCGGCACGCTGGTTTCCGCTGACAGATTATCCGTCGAATCGCTACACGGCGACATTTAACGTGATCGTGCCGGGCACATTTGCAGTCGCCGGCACAGGCAAGCCCGATCCGCCGACGACACGACCGGGAATTGCGGGATCGGGTGAGCAGACTTCGTATGTTTTCCGCTGCACGCAGCCCGCGCCGGTGGGATCGTTCGTCGCGGGGAGCCTCCAGTTGACTTCGGCGCCGACCGAAGGCTACCAGTTTTCGATTTACACTCCGCCCGCGCAGGCATCCACCGCGAGTTCCTACGCCAGCTCGCTCGGACAGATCATGGGATATCTGGCAGACACATTTGGCCCGCTTACTTCGAGCCAGCCGAGTCTCACCGTCGCGCAGATATCGGACGGCACACTGGCCGGCTACTCGGCGCCCGGGCTACTGCTGATCAGCTCGCGCGAGTGGACACCGAAAGCCAACGACCGCATGCTCACGCAGCTCGCGGCGGGCCAGTGGTGGGGCACGCAGGTTCTTCCCGCGACGGCCGACGACGTTTGGCTCACCGACGGGCTTTCGCGATACGCCGAGGCGATGTACGCGGAGCAATCGGGCGGCGTGGCGAGCCTCAATCGGGCGCTCGAGGATTTTGCGGTCGGTGCGCTGATGTTCGAACAGACGGCGCCGATCGCGCAAGCCGATCGCGTGGGCACCTATTCGGACCGCTATCGATCAATCGTGTACGACAAGGGCGCAATGGTTTTTCACATGCTTCGCGCCGAGCTGGGCGACGACGGATTCAATGCTCTGTTGCGCGAATTCTACAAGCAGCACACGGGCAAGTGGGCCAACATCGACGAATTCGAAAAAATGGCGATGACCAAAGTCCCGCCGCCGAAGAAAGGCGATCCGCCGATCAACCTGATCTCGTTCTTTTCGCAGTGGCTGAACTCGACGGGCGTGCCCGAATTCTCGATGGACTACATCACCTACCGCACGCCCAAGGGATTTCAGGTGGTCGGCAAGATGCACCAGGAGCTCGACACGTTCCGGATGCCCGTGGAGGTGAAGGTCGATACGGAAGGCAATCCCGAGTACAAGAAAATTCTGGTCACCGGAACCATGACGCAATTCCAGATCGATACGTTCGGAAGGCCCAAGCCGAACGGAATCACGATCGATCCGAACAACAATTTGCTCAAGTCCAGCCCGAAACTCCGCATCCGCGCCACCATAGCGCGCGGCGAGGCGCTGGCGACGCTCGGCCGGTATTACGAGGCGATTCAGGAATATCAGCGCGCGCTCGATATCCAGCCGACCAATTCGCTCGCGCATTTCCGCACGGGCGAGGCGATGTTCTACCAAAAGAATTATCAATCGGCTGCGAATGCTTTTCGCGCGGCGCTGGGCGGCGACCTCGATCCGAAATGGGTCGAAGTCTGGAGCCACATCTACATGGGCAAGATCTACGATCTTCTGGGTCAGCGCGAGCGCGCCGTGAATGAGTACAGTCTGGCGCAGCGCACCAAGGACGATACTGCCGGCGCGCAGGCGGAAGCCGCGCGCTATTACAAACAGGCCTACACGGGCGACAATGCCGCTCCAGCCGCGACAGCCACCGCGAGCGGAAATCCGGCAAACGCGGCCCCGCCCGCCGAGAATCCCGCCAAGAGCAATGAGCCTACGCTCAAGCGGCGTACCGAGAACAATTAGACCTCTGCGAATTCGGGCGAGTCAGGAACCTTGACCGGAGAGAAATTCGTTGAACGCCTGCTCGAAAACATCGAGCGCTTCTTTGTCGAACAGCACGAAGTAGATTTTTTCGACCGGCGTAGCGCTCGCAAGATGCTTTGCCGATTCGCGCAGCATGATCTCCGCGCAGTCGCGAAGAGGAAATCCGGCGATGCCTGTGCCGACGGCGGGAAACGCAATCGATTTGAGCCCGTTTTGCGCGGCGATGCGGAGCGAGTGCGCCGTTGAGCTTCGCAGCGACTGCGCGGAAGTGCGACCGCCCAACTGCATGCTGGCCGCATGAATCACGTGGCGCGCTTTCAACTTTCCGCCGGATGTGATCGCGGCGCCGCCGACCGGAATCGTGCCGATCTCGTCGCATTCGGCCTGAATTTGCGGACCGCCCTTACGCCGAATCGCTCCGGCCACGCCTCCGCCGAGCTGCAAATCGTTGTTCGCGGCGTTCACGATGGCGTCCACATCCATTTCCGTGAGGTCGCCCTGGCAGATTTCAATTCGCTCGCGAAGATTCATGCAAAGGTGTGTCTGAGGGACGCTGCGGGAAATCTCCTACAGCCGCGCCATCCCATCCTCATCAAAACCGACGACGACGCGGCCACCCGCCACAACCACCGGACGCCGGATGAGGTTCGGCTCTCTGGCCATCAAGCGAATCGCTTCTTTTCGAGAAGGCGGATTTTCCGCCATCTTCTTCTTGCGGAACAGCTCGTTGCGCGTATTGAGGAAGTCCGTATAGTCGCGCCGCCCGATCAGCTCTTCCAGCTCCGCAGGGCTCAGGCGCTGCTTCGATAGATCCCGGAAGTAGAGCTGATAACCGCGCCTCTGTAGATATTTGCGCGCCTTCCGGCAGGTCGTACAGGTCGGCTTCTGCATGAACAGGACCTTGCGACCCGCCTTGGAACGGCCTGCCGCTTTTGCACTCGACTTTCGTGTGGCCATATTGCTCTCCTCAGTCTTTTGTCAGGCGCTACCGTTCAATCTACTTTTCCCGGAGGCGCAAAGCAACCCTAATGGCCGCGGAACTTCGGAGCGCGCTTTTCGAGAAAAGCACTGAGGCCCTCGGCGCAATCCTCGGAAAGAAAGCAGTGGCCCTGCAATCGGTTTTCCTCGGTAATGGCCGCGTCGAGAGCGCGGTGCGCTTCGCTGATCATGGTGCGCTTCACGTCGCGGTACGCGAGCGGCGGTGCCTGCGACATCTGCTCGGCGAATTTCTGAACTTCAGATTCAAACTGATCGCGCGGATAGACGGCATAAACGATGCCGATGCGGTGCGCCTCTTCGGCCGAGAGCCGCTCCGACGTGTAAAACAACTCCGACGCGCGGGACAGGCCCACGATTCGCGGCAGGAAAAATGTCGCGCCGAGATCGGGATAGAGTCCCAATTGTGCGAATGCCTGTTTGAACATCGCCTTATCCGAGGCGAGCCGCAAATCACAGGCCAGCGCGAGACTCATGCCGCCGCCGGCCGCCGGACCGTTCACCGCTGCGATCACGAGCTTCGGCATCGTCGCGATGGCCAGGCAAACTTCCTTGCCGACTTCCAGCAGAGCCTGGAAATCGCGCACGGATTTGCGCATGCGCGCGTCGTGAATGTAATTGATATCGCCACCGGCGCAGAAGCCGCGGCCCGCCCCGGTCAAGACAACAGCGCGCACAGATTTGTCATCCGACGCGCGCAGCAGCGCGTGGACGAGCTCGCGGCAGAGCTCCGGATTAAGCGCGTTCAGCTTTTCCGGCCGGTTTAGTCGCAGCGTGGTAACCGCGCCGGACCGCTCCTCGAGGACCAGTGGGCCAGTGGCAGTTTGCGTCACTCCCATGGCTGCTATTGTCTACGCGACGGGGGGTCGGAACCAGCTAATCTTTCAGGCTCTTCAGGAGTGTGGCCAGTTGCTTGAAATACTTCTTTTTTACGCTGAGGGTGGTTCCTGCGTTCTGAGCGCTCGTCGACGGAAGGACGAAAACGTGCGCGCCGTAGAGCCGTTCCTTCTGCAAACCGAGCTTGCAGGGGCGGCCGGTGAATTTTTCGTAGACCATTTTGCCGTTGAACGCGATCACCTTCGGCCGAAGGTCTTCGAGCTTTTGGGCGAGCAGCACGCGGCCCTCGGCAAACTCCTGGCGCTCGATTTCTTCGACGCCGCGCGTCGGCCGTTTGACGAGATCGGTCATGCCGATGCCGAACTCAACCATCCGGCGGTCGTCTTCATATCCAATCGGCTCTGGAATCACGCCCGACTCGTATAGGATGGGCCAGAACTGGTTGTTCCTGCCGGCGTAGTAGTGTCCGACACGCGCCGAGCGGTCGCCCGGATTCGCGCCGACCAGCACCATTTTCATCCCTTTACGCAGATAATCAGGCAAAGTCTTCATTGAACGACTAAGGTTCCCCGCAGGATGGTATCCGCCCTCGGTTTCCTTAAGCACCGCTCCCCAACCGAGGGCCATGCAGCGAAGCTGAACGCACGTCCCGGATGCGCGCTCCAGCCCGCATCCGCGCTATCATAATACATTCCGAAGAACGGGGCTGTGAAAGCTGTGCTACCCTTTCCTATGGAAAAATCCCCCATGAATTCGCCGAAACTCGATCCCGTTCAGGCTCATACGCTGCCGTCGCAGGTGGTGAAGGCGGACGAACCCATTCTGGTCGCAGCGGCGAAGGGCGGGGATATTTCCGCGTTCGATACGCTCGTCAATCGCTACGAGCGCAAGATTTTCCGCCTCACGCAAAACATCACCCAGAACCGCGAGGATGCCGAAGACGCCATGCAGGAGGCGTTCCTGAAGGCGTACGAGCATCTGGGCGATTTTGCGGGTAATTCCCGATTCTACACGTGGCTGGTGCGCATCGCCGTCAATCAGGCGCTGATGAAGCTGCGGCGGCGGCGCCCGAATATCGTCTCGCTCGATGAGGAGATCGACACGGGCGAAGATATGATGCCACGCGAAATCGAGGACTGGGGACCCTCTCCGGTCGATCGCTTCGAGCAGACCGAGATGAGGGAGATTCTGTCGAAGGCGATCGGGGATCTCGATCCCGCGTTTCGAATCGTTTTCCAGTTGCGCGACATCGAACAATTATCGACGGAAGAAACGGCTGAGGCGCTGCGGCTTTCCGTTCCTGCAGTGAAGTCAAGGCTGCTGCGGGCGCGGCTCAAGCTGCGCCAGAAATTGAACCAATACTTTCGGCGAGGGGCAAACTCGTGAGGTGTAGAGATATCGTAAAGGAATTGGCAGATTATCTGGACGAGGCGCTTGATCCCACCCTGCGCGCCTCGATCGAAGAGCATTTGTGCAAGTGCAAGGACTGCCGGATCGTCGTGGACACGACGAGACAGACGATCGATATTTATTGCAACTCCGAGCCCGCCCCGCTCCCGCAGACGACGCGCGAGCGGCTTCACCAGGCGCTTGCCAAGCGTCTTCGCCGATCTCGCCCAGGAGCAAACCCTCAGGCCTGAGCGGAAAGAACGTCCTGCCACATCGGAACGTCGCGCCCCATTCGCCGTTCCCGCGCAATTTCGTAGACCCGGCCTCCGACGACAACGTCCTCGATTGCAATGCCGTTGGATTTGAATAGAGTGATCTGATCGCGATTGGTTCGCCCCGGCGCAGTGCCCGCTATAATGTCGGATAATTCGCGAACGCTCGACCAGCGCGATTGGTCGCCTGCGAACGCCTGAACCAAATCGCCCGCCTCGATTTTCGACTGCTCGACCGAGTCCGCCGCGATCACGTCGCAGCGCCCGACGGCCTCGGCGTCGAGCTCCTGCTTTTCCGCAAAATTCGAACCGATCGCGTTGATGTGCACGCCGGGACGCAGCCAGCGGCCCGCGACCACCGGCTTGCTCGCGGTTGTGGATGTGATGACGATGTCGGCGTCTCGCACCGCCTCCTCAGCAGAGTCCGCGGCGACGACCGGAACGCGAAGGCGCGCCGTCATTTCTTCAGCGAATTTTTCGCGGCGGGCGGCGTCACGCCCGTACGCGCGCACCAATTCGAGTTTTCTCGCATGGGAGACCGCCTCAAGTTGCGTCCGCGCCTGCAAACCTGTGCCGACAATTGCAGCGGTGCGTGCATCGGCGCGCGATAGCACGCGCGTGGCGACGCCGGTCGCAGCGCCTGTGCGCATCTGACCGAGGCAGTCCGCTTCGATCAGTGCGAGCAGCTCGCCCGTGTGCGAGCTGAACAGCGGGATGACGAAGCGCACGCCATTTGGCGAAACCGTATAGATTTTCAGCCCCATGTAACCGCCGGCCGAATCCGTCGCAGCCATGTAATTCATCAAGCCTCTTTCGGCCATGCGGAGCCTTCGGCGCGGGTGGCACGTGGCGGACTTGTCCGCCAGGCGCCGGAACGACGTTTCGACGAGTTCCATCGCCATCGGCATGGTGAGAATTGCTCGTACGTCGCCTTCAGTCAGCAGGAGTGCCATCGGTATCAGTTCCTCTTTGCGGAGAATTTCGTGGAAAAAGGTATCAAAAGTTGAGGCGATAGCGAAGCACGCGATCTTCCGGAGGATCGAGCACAAGAAGCTCTCGGCGCGGGCTAACGGCCAGCGCAGGCGCAGATCGTTTTGCCTGACCGAGCTCGGGAGCAAGATCGGTATCCAGCACCGGGTGTCCTTCCGTGGTGAAAACGTGGAGCATTCGGCCATCAAGATCCATCGCGAAGATGTAGCCGCGGGCGACTGCAATTCTGTCGCTCAGCCTCCGGCTCGTGCCATCGGTGTCGGCATTGAGCGCCGCCAAGAATCGGCCCTCGCCAGTAAACCGCAAGATCCGGTTCGATGCGGGGTCAGCGACGTACAAGAACCCGTCAGAACCATTGGCGACAGCCTTCGGTCGCACGGCGGGCAACGGCCCATCGGCTTTGGGCACCCAGGTTGGGAGCAGCCTCAGGCGCGATGAGAAATTGAACATCTTCGCAGCATCGGTATCGAGCACGTGAATCGTGCCGTCGTCTTCTACTGCGACGTCGAGCTTGTCTTCGTAGCTCGGTCGCGTCCGGATGCGCAGCTCGCGGTAGCGGACGCCGCTGGGCAAGTACACCGTGGCGCTGGCACGGCCTGAATCCGTGACATAAATTGCGCCGCCGCTATCGACGGTGATCGCCTGCGGATGCTTGAGTCCGTCCTCCTCGAATGCCAGGAGCGGCGTGCCGCCCGGATCGAATTTCTCGACAAAGTGGCTATTGGCATCGACGAGGTAGGCGTCTCCTACAGAGTCGGCGGCAATGCACACGGGCTCGCTCAATTGGCCCGGGCCAGTGCCCTTCGTTCCCCATTGGCCAATGTAAGAAACCGATGGCGACGGCGCCGGCGGCGATTGCGCCAGCGTATTTCCGTGCGAACATCCTGCCGCCGAAAACGACAGCCAGAGAACGCCGACCGCGGCAATCAGCGCAGGCACACGCGAAGTTGAATTTGAAGCGGCGTTAGCCATGTGCGTTTTTCCGCCTCGAAGGAGAGGAGCCGGGCTCCCTTACTCGCTTGACGACCGTTTGGTGCATCACGTAGGCTCGTGTCTCCGCCGAGCCTCCGCTCGAATCCTGGAACGAGAATGTGACATCGCTGCGCGGTGTCGCCGCCTGCGTGACCTTGACCGGCAGCGTCCCGCACAGATTGCTTTCGACGTAGGCCGTCTCGTAGCGCTCCCGCTGCTTGCCCCACGTGTAGACGCGCATCAGGGTGAAATCGCACGGCTGACCTTCAGGACCGCGGCTGCCCACCACGAGAAACTGAGGCCTTGTCGTACCCGGTGTGTCAGCGACGCGAGCTAGCTCAAACCAGGCGACGATACGCATGCCCGCTGAGCTCGCGTAATCCGGAAGCGGCGCGGGGACGTCGAGATCCACAAAACGACTCAAAATCCAGCCAGAAACGGTGGCCTGGTCGGGCAAGCGAGCACGCACGAGCCACCAGTCTTCCTTTTTCACCTCGGGCGGCGCCGCTTCGGGCGCTGGCGGAGCGTTCGCAGCGGTGCTCTGGGCAGGTGCGGCCGGTGCAGGCGCATTCACGACAGCACGCGCATACAGTTCCAGCGGAACCGCCTTGCTTAGTTGCTGGATGCGCGGAGAATCGCGGCCCGCGTCAACGCGCAGATTGCTGATCGCGTGCGTATGGCCCCGCGCCTCGACGGGCGACACGGCGGCTCTTGCCTCAAGATCGCGCGCCTTTTCCCAAACGTCGGCTGAAAGTAGATTCGATTCTTCAGTCCAGCCGATCACTTTCTTTGCGGTGCGCACTTGCACCTCGTCCTGAGATCGCTGAAGAATCTCAAGTCGGTCGCCATACTTGAGCATTGCCACGGCCTCACGGACCTGTGCGGTGCTGCTCCAAAGTGTCACGTCGCGATTGCCGGCGTATGCGACACCGATCGGTGCGCGGGACGAGCGGAACCGGAAATACAGAATGGCGCCGACGACGAGCAAGACGACGAATCCGATCATCACCTTTCTCATCAGGCGGCGTCCCCGAAACTGATTCCCAGCGCCCTCGCGGTCCTGAGCACTTCATTCTTGGCGTCGACGAGGCGAATCGGCTCAATCGCATCGGCGATTGGAACCGAGGCGATATCCGATCCTTGCAAAGCAACCATACGGCCATAGTTTTCGCGAGCGGTGAGTTCCACAGCTTCTACACCGAAGCGCGCCGCCAGAATCCGATCGAAAGGGCTGGGAGTGCCGCCGCGCTGGAGATGCCCGAGCACTGTTACGCGCACTTCCTTATCGACGCGCTCGCGAATCACCTGTGCGAGGGAGTTCCCTGCTAGCCCGGGAATCGATTTCGGCAACGGTTTTCCGGCAGCGTCGCGCTCGGGAAATTTCGCGCCCTCGGCAATGGCAATCACTGAAAATGTCCGCCCCAGAGCTTCACGGTGATGAAGCGCATCGCAAACACTCTCGATTGAAAACGGAATTTCAGGCAGCAGAATCACGTCCGCGCCGCCAGCGACACCTGCGTAGAGAGCGATCCAGCCGGCGTCGCGGCCCATCATCTCGACGATCATCACACGATGGTGGCTCTCGGCCGTGCTGTGCAGACGATCGACGGCCTCGGTCGCGATATGCAGTGCGCTATCGAAACCGAGCGTGACGTCTGTGCATCGCAAGTCGTTGTCGATCGTTTTGGGAATGGCGACAACGTTCATTCCGAGTCGCCCGAACCGCTCTGCGATTGCGAGCGTGCCATTTCCGCCGATCACGATCACAGCGTCGATCCCGAGTTTCTCCATGCCCTCGAAGCAACACTTCGAATAGTCGCGTGTCGTTTTGCCACCGTTTTCGGAAACGGGAAACGCGAACGGGTCCTTCGAATTCGTTGTGCCCAGGATGGTCCCGCCGAGAGGCAGGATTCCGCGCGTGGATTCAAACGTCAGCTCGCGGCATCGCTCCGGCCAGATGAGCCCGCTGAACGCATCAGTAATGCCGATCACTTTCCAGGAATGCTGCCGTTTCGCCGCGTGGACCACGGCCCGAATGGTAGCGTTTAGGCCGGGGCAATCGCCGCCACCTGTGACCACACCAATCGTGCGCTGGCTGGGCATCATGCTGGACGTTTCCGAGGCAAGCAACGATTCTACACCAACGACGAAAGGCACCCGTCGAGCGGCGTCGCGAAAAAATTAAGGGTGTGTCGCAAAAGATGCGGGCTTGCGGCGTTCTGCTACAATCCGGCGAACCCGTTCCGGCGCAGCGGTTTCGCCGACAAGGAGCGTGTGAATGCAAAGTCTCGAGAAGCTGAAACCGCTGGCGCTCCTGCTGTTGCGTTTGGCGCTCGGCGTGATTTTCGTCTATCACGGTTACCCAAAGTTATTTGGACACACGCGCGAAGCTGTGCAGGGCTTCGTGCGACTCGGATTTCCCGGCTATTTCGCCTATATCTCAGGACTGATCGAATTCTTTGGCGGGTGCATGCTGATCGCGGGGCTGTTCACGCGGGTAGCAGGATTGCTGCTGACGATCGAGATGGCGATCGGAATCTGGAAGGTCGGGCATCTTGCCGCGGACCCGATGGCGGTGCGTAGCTACGAGACGCCTCTCGTGCTCGCGGTCAGCGCGTTTGTCCTAGCGACACTCGGTGCGGGAGTTGTCTCATTCGACCAGGCAATCTTTCGGGAGGGCCGGTCAGGTCCCCGCAAGGCGAAGAGCAAGGAATAGAGTTCGCTCCCGCTCGATCGATGCCGCGGCGTCACACTGCAGGTGTCGAATGCGGAGCAGCAGCCGGTGGCGTCACCTGAGGCGCGGGATACGGCGCCAACGGCATTACCAGCCACGCCACGAAGTAGCCCAGAAACGCCGGCACCAGCGGCACCGGCCACAGGACGAGCATCACCCAGATCAGTCGCACCAAAGTGGAATCGATCTCGAGGTATTCAGCGAGACCGCCGCAAACTCCGGCAATCTTGCGATCCACCACAGAGCGCGTCAGCCGCCTAGCCGCGGTGGGCTGCCCCGAAGGAGTCGGGTGCTGTCTGGCGCCGCAGAAGTAGCAGAAATTCGAATACTCAGCGATCTCTCGTTGGCAATTTCCGCAGATCATGGCTCGAATCTCCCGGCGTGACGGCTCCGGATTGCGTCTTCATATCGATATACGATCTCGAGGCCCAAAAAGTTTCGTTCCGCGGCTCAGTAGGCGGCGAGATCGCGGACCGCCCGCAAGATGTCCTCGGACTGGGGCAGGATCGCGTATTCGAGCTTGGGATGGTAGGCGCAGAACGTGTCCGTGGCGGCCACGCGACGCACCGGCGCGTCGAGCTCGTCAAACAATTCGTCCGCGATCCGCGCGGCGATCTCGGCGCCGTAACCCCACGATTGCGAATCCTCGTACGCGACGATCACGCGGTTGGTCTTATGAACGCTCGCGGCGATCGCGTTCCAGTCGTAAGGGCTGAGCGACCGCAAGTCGATGATTTCAACCGACACGCCTTCGCGCGCAAGCTCCGCCGCAGCGACTTCCGCCCGGTGCACTACCGCGCCGTACGTGATGATGCTGACGTCCGTCCCCTCGCGCGCCACGCGCGCCTTGCCGAACGGGATCGTGAAATCCGGACCCGGATAGGCCGAGCGGCTGTAAGGCTGCCGGTAAAGATGCTTGTGTTCGAGAAACATCACCGGATCGTCTGAGCGAATCGCCGTGCGCAGCAATCCGCAGAGATCGACCGCCGTCGATGGCATCACGACGCGCAATCCCGGAATGTGCGTGAAGATCACTTCGCCGCTCTGGCTGTGATAGATCCCGCCGCCGGTGAGATACCCGCCGATCGCGACACGCAGGACAACAGGGGCCTTGAAATGCCCGGCCGAGCGCCAACGAATGTTGGCGAGCTCGTTGCGAAGCTGCATCATGGCCGGCCAGATGTAATCGAAGAATTGAATCTCGGGCACCGGCTTTAGCCCGCGCACGGCCATGCCGAACGCCCGGCCGACAATTGCGGCCTCCGCGATCGGCGCATTAAAAACGCGTGCCGAGCCAAAGCGCCGCTGCAAACCGGCCGTCGCCTTGAAGACGCCGCCCTTCCCTTTCAATTGCGCAAGATTCTGCTCGTGCGTGCAGTCCGCCACGTCCTCGCCGAATACGACGATTCGGTCGTCGCGCGCCATTTCGTCCGCAAGCGTCGCCGAAATAGTTTCCACCATCGTCTTCAGCTTGCCGGGACCGTTGTGGCTGGATTGGATCGGCGGCGGTGCGGCTTCGAATTGCGGTCCAGTGGGATCGACGTCCGGCGAATATACCGTGGAGTAGACGGAATCGACCGAATCCGCCTCCGCCGCGAGCGCCCGATCAGTGGCTTCGAGGACTTCGCGCTCGACGTCCGCCTCGATCTCTTCCATCTCGCGCTCTTCGAGGATGCCCTCACGGACCAGAAACAGCCCGAAATTCGTGACCGGATCGCGATGCGCTTCCCTTTCGCGGTCTTCCGGCGTCTTGTAAAGTTTTTCATCGTCGGAGAGTGAGTGCGAATACGGCCGCGTGACATGCGCATGAACGAGCGCCGGATGCCGCTGTGCACGGCAGTACGCTGCGGCCCGGCTGACGGCTGCGTAGCTTTCCAGCGGGTCGGTGCCGTCGCATTCTTCCACCATCAGGCTGGGATAGTTCGCGACGAGCTTCGATATGCTCGCGCCTGCCGTCTGTGCCTCGACGGGAACGGAAATCGCATATCCGTTGTCTTCGACGAGAAACAGGACAGGGACCTGGCGCAGACATGCGGCATTGATCGCTTCGTAAAACTCGCCTTCGCTCGTCGAGCCATCGCCACCGGAAACGTATGCGATCTCATCGGAATGATGGGTCACCGAATCGCCGAGCGGAGCTTGGCGGGCCTGTTCGAAAGCTTTCGGGAACCGATCGTAGTAAAGCGCCGCTTCCGCTGCGCCGACCGCATGTAGCCACTGCATTCCCGTAGCGGACGCGCTCGGAACAATGTTCAGCCGCCGGCTGCCCCAGTGCGAGGGCATCTGGCGCCCGCCAGACGAGGGGTCGTCCTTGGCGCCCACCGATTGCAGCAGCATGTCGTACGGGGTCACGCCGAGCATCAGCGCCAACGCGCGATCGCGGTAATAGGGGAAAAACCAGTCATAGGCCGGTTTGAGGACCAGCCCTGCGGCGGCCAGAACTCCTTCGTGGCCGGCACCGCTGATTTGAAAGAAGATCTTGTTCTGGCGCTTGAGCTGGATTTCGCGGTCGTCGAGGCGCCGGGAGAGAAACATCGTGCGGTAAATGCGCAAGAGCGCATCACGATCAAGGCCGTGATACTTCGAGGAATCAAATATGGCCGTCTTGACTTTCGTCTGCGAGGCCATCCCGACCGCCTCCGCTGGAGGGTTTCGCCGTCAACACCGCCGTCCGCCCATTATATCCAAATCGACGGCCTCGGGTGCAACGTGCCCCCCAATTTCCCTGGCCACAGGCTTCATACCAATTATGTAATTGCATCCGGTCTCCGCCGGTGGGAGTATCTGGCAAAGTGCTATTCGGCTTGCTCGGTGGGACGCATGCCTTGTAGCTTTGAATTCGATTGGAAGCATCGCATCCTTCGCGTCCGGTTCCACGGGCGCGTTGCCGACGACGATCTGAGGAGGATGTACGCGGTTGGGTACAAGCTCGTTTTTCGCACGCAACCGCACGCAGGCGTGGTGGACCTTTCGGCGGTCACGTCACTCGAAATCTCTCCCGAGGCAGTCCGGCAACTCGCCAAGTCCGCGCCGATGATGCCAGACCCGAGCCTCAGCCGAGTCGTAATTGCGCCGTCTCCTGAGACGTTCGCTTTCGCGAGCAATTTCGAGATGCAAACAGCAAAGTCGCGCCCCAACTTGTTCATCGTCCGAACGGAGGGCGAGGCGCTTACGATCCTTGGCGTACAGCAACTCCGGTTCGAAGTTCTTGAACAGGATTAGACCACGGTTGTCGATAGCGTGCTCGTTGATGACTGACGAACGAGTGGGCCGGTCTCTCGTGCACTCGTCGAGGTTCAATCCAGAGAATCGAAAAGCTGGGCCGTTTTCGCGAAGTCCGGATCGCCCGTGCGAACGGTCTGAGATCTTACGGACTTGAACGGCTCCTCCGCCGGAATCCGATCGAGCCAGCGCTGATGCGAAAGCTTTTCGTGATCTGAAAAATCGAGACGAACCAGCAGCCGGACGGTGGCAGTCGCGCCTTCCTTTTCGGTGTCTTCCTGTTCCTTGGCTGATTTCTTCGTAGCGGCTTTTGCGCGACCGCCCTCTTTTGGAGCCGCCGAGACCTCGCCGCCTTGAGCGGGCTCTTCCCTCTCGAACTTCAGCAACATTTTGTTTCCGAGACGAAAACCCTGCCGCCACGCGTCTACTTTGTGACGCGCTTGCTGGGCCGCCTCTTCGTTCGTGTCGAAATCGAAAATCAGAATCGATTGGGGCATGCACTCTCTATAGCGGTCCTATGGATGGGTGTCAAGCAGAGGGGCTCTCGAAAAAGGGCGCGCGATCTTGTAGTGTTACCGCCAGCCATCGATCGGATCGCAGCAGGCGCGGCTCGATTTGCGCGCCAATCGTCACAAGGGAGACCAAGAATGGACAAACAGAAATTCCTCCAATACATCGACCACTTCAACAACAAGCGCTACGAAGAGGTGATGGCCTTTTACCATCCCGACGTGGTCATCGAATATCCGACGATGCTAGCCAATCCGAAAGCGCCGCCGGTAACGCGCCGGGGCCGCGATGGATTTCTCGAGCAGTACGTGAATCTCCACAAGCACTGCCGCGAGGCGCTAGAGGTTGGAGCATTTCTCCTGGACGGCAACATGATGGCGGCAGAGATTTACACCGAATTTCACTTCTTCAAGGATTACCAGAATTTCTCCGGACGCGACATGAAGGCAGGCGACATCCACATCACCACGAACTGGTGCATCTATGACCTCGAGGACGACAAATTCAAACGCATCCGTGTCGCCCACTGGCGCCTGCACGCCCCAAGCACCGCGAGGCTATAGCGTGAGAATCGAGCGAGGAGCGGGGAGGGCGAAATGCCGAGGCCGCGCGTCGCAGCCTCTAACCTACTGAAACACTGAGACATAAAATTTGCATTGCGGTGTTTCCGGCCTCTGTGCTAGCGTGAGCGAATAAAAGGCGAATAGATTGTCCTGGGCCGGAGTCTGCGAATCAGTCGATCGGGAGGAACCGTGGCCACACCAAGTCAGGGGCTAGCCGCACGACCGGTATCGACGCTGGACACGTTCCAGGGCGTTCTGAGCGCGCTCGCGGGCCGCTACCGCGGGGACGACGTGCTCACCGCAATTAGGCACATCCCTGCGCGGGACGCCGTTTTTCGCCCGATGCCGGATTGGGCGCGACCTGAGCTGGCCGCCGCGTATCGCTCCAAGGGCATCGACCAGCTCTATTCCCACCAGGCATCCGCTGCGGAACTCGCGCGCGCGGGGAAGGATTTCGTCGTCGTCACACCGACGGCCTCCGGCAAGACGCTCTGCTACAACCTGCCGGTGCTCAATTCCATTCTCGAAGATTCGGACACGCGTGCGCTCTACCTCTTCCCCACCAAGGCGCTCGCGCAAGACCAGCTAGCCGAGCTTCACGATCTTGCGACACAGCTTGACGATCAGTTCGGCGTGTTCACTTACGACGGCGACACGCCCGCCGACGCGCGCAAAGCCATCCGCGAGCGCGGCCACATCATCCTCTCGAATCCGGACATGCTGCACACGGGCATCTTGCCGCATCACACGAAGTGGATTCGCGTGTTCGAGAATCTGCGGTACATCGTCCTCGACGAACTGCACACGTATCGCGGCGTCTTCGGCAGCCATCTCGCCAACGTGCTGCGCCGCATCGCGCGCGTGGCGCAATTCTACGGCTCGGGCCCGCAGTTCATCTGCTGCTCGGCGACGATTGCCAACCCCGGCGAGCTCGCCTCTCAACTCACCGAACGCAAAATGGAAGTGATCGACGAAAACGGCGCGCCCGCCGGCGAAAAGCTTTTCGTCTTCTACAACCCGCCGATGGTCAATCGCAACCTCGGCATCCGGCGCAGCTATTTGAACGAAGCGACGCGCGTCGCAAAGGAGCTTCTCGCTCAGAATTTGCAAACCATCGTCTTCGCCAATAGCCGCCTGCACACCGAAGTGCTGCTCACGTATCTTCAGCAAGCTTTTCCCCCGAAGCCCGGCGCCGCCGAGCTGATTCGCGGCTATCGCGGTGGCTATCTTCCCGGCGAGCGCCGCGAGATTGAGCGCGGGCTGCGGGACGGGCGCGTCCGCGGCGTGGTCGCGACGAGCGCGCTCGAGCTCGGCATCGATATCGGCTCGCTCGATTCCTCTGTCATGGCAGGCTACGCGGGCTCGATCGCGTCTACCTGGCAGCGCGCCGGCCGCGCGGGTCGCCGCAATGGGACTTCTTGCGCGGTGATGGTCGCTTCATCCGCGCCGCTCGATCAATTCATCGTCCAGCATCCCGAATATTTCTTCGGACGCTCGCCTGAGCACGCCTACGTCCAGCCGGACAACCTTGAAATCCTCGTCAATCACCTAAAGTGCGCCGCGTTCGAGCTGGCGATCGCACCAGGCGAAAAATTCGGCATCGTCGATCTGCAAGACCTTTGCGCGCGCCTCGCCGAAGCAGGATTCCTGCATCGTAGCGGCGGCAATTGGCACTGGGTGCAGGAGGCGTATCCCGCGGACACCATTAGCCTGCGCTCGGTCACGTCGGACAATTTTGTGATCATCCTTTCGTCCAGCGAAGACGACGGCAACTTGACCGGCGCAAGAAAGGGCGCCCCCGAAGTGATCGGCGAAGTCGATTTCTCGTCGGCCCTCACGACCGTGCACCCAAAAGCGATCTACCTGCATCAGGGCCAGCAGTATCACGTCGAACGGCTCGATTTTGATCAGCGCAAAGCCTACGTCAAGCCGGTCAGCGTCGAGTACTACACGGACGCGATTCGCTACACGCAGGTGCGCGTACTCGACATCGCCGAAGAGGAATCGATCGCCGGCAACGCCACGCCCCATTCCTCGCGTTCACACGGCGACGTTTTGGTCCGGTCGCAAGTCGTCGGCTTCAAGAAGATCAAATTCTTCACCAACGAAAATGTGGGCGACGGCAAGCTCGAGCTCCCCGAAAACGAAATGCACACCACCGCCTTCTGGATCACGCTTGAACATCCGCTTCTCGCCTCGCTACCCTTCGCGCTTTCCGACCGGCAGAGCGGAATTTTCGGCCTGCTCCACGCGCTCGAATCCATGGCCACGCTATTGCTGATGTGCGACAAGCGCGATCTCGGCACCGCCGTCGGCGAACGACCGCCGAGCCCTGGCGTCGAAACCGAATGGCACGAATACACGGCGGCAACCGATGATCCCGCAAGAATGAAGGAATTTTTCGAGCCGAACTTGTATCTCTACGATGCCTACCCCGGCGGGATCGGATTCAGCGAGCCGCTCTATCGCGTCCACGATCTTCTGCTGCGGCGCACACGCGAACTGATCGCCGGTTGTCCGTGCGACAAGGGCTGCCCTTCCTGCGTCGGACCGGCGGGAGAAAGGAGCGAGCGCACCAAAGAGACCGCGCTCGCGATTCTGAATCATCTTTGTGCGTAGGGATCAAACGTCGATGCCACCATCAATCGCTCCCGGCCGCCTGAAGGCGCTACAGTCCGCGCCTCGCAAACCCAAAGTCGTCGAAATCGGCGCCCGTCACGGCGCCTCACCGGAAGTTCCCGCCGGTGCCGACCGCCTCACTGAACTCCTCGACGCTCAGATCAAGCGCAACGAGTTCGGCGAACATCTCGCACTCCGCCGCTGGTTTTCCGATTCGATTGGCGACGAGGCTGCGCCCGATTGTGCATTCGATCCCGCCGCGCTGCGCTTGCTTGCTCCCGATGCGCCGGACTCCATCACCGATGCCGACAAGTGGCTTTTTCTCGACACCGAAACGACCGGCCTCGCGGGCGGCACGGGAACCTACCCGTTCTTGGTCGGCATCGCCTGGTGGGACGCGGGCGGTCTCGAGGTCGAGCAGTTTTTCATGCGCGAGCAGAGCGAGGAGCACTCTCTCCTCGTTGCGCTTCGCGAACGCATTGCCGAACGCCCTGTGCTCGTCACCTTCAACGGTAAATCGTTCGACTGGCCTCTGCTCGAAACGCGCTACCGCATGACGCGCTCGATCAAGCCGCCCGCTTTGCGCGCGCACATCGATTTTCTTCACCCCGCGCGCAATCTCTGGCGCTTGCGCCTCGGTTCCGTCCGCCTCGCGGAACTCGAAAAGCACGTCCTCGGCTGGAACCGCGGCGCGGACGTGATCTCCGAGCTGATCCCGCAAACTTATTTCGACTACCTTCGCGGCGGGCCGCCCGAGCCGCTTGTCCCCATCTTTCAACACAATCAAATGGACCTGCGCGGGCTCGCTGCGCTTGCGACGCGCGTTCTCGCCCTGCTCGCAAATCCTGAAACCCACGGCCGCGACCCGCTCGAACTTTTCGGCCTTTCGCGCATCTGCGAGCGCCGGGGCGAAGCAACACGCGCCCGGAGGCTTTACGCGCACTCGATTGCCCGCGAACTGCCGCCGGATGCGGATCGCGCGGCGCGTCGCTCACTCGCGCGCTTGGCGAAACGAGACGGCGATCACGATCTTGCGCTCGAGCTTTGGGGAAAAATGGCGGGCGCCTCCCGTGAGGGCCTCGAAGCCTACGAACAGTTGGCCATTCATTACGAGCATCGCTCGCGCGAGCCGCACCGCGCCGCGGCTCTTGTCCGAAAAGCGCTCAACGATCTGCGCCGAGCCAGCCGCATTAGCGCCATCGCGCCTAGCGCCCACAAGGCGTGGCGATTGCGCTTCCAGCAGCGTCTGGCTCGGCTGGAGCGCAAGGCCGGCCGGAGTCTTTTGGATGCGCTGGAATCGGAATCCCAAGCCCTGCCGGGTGAATCCAATTGAGAATCAATCAGGGGGAATTCCATGTCCGAATCGGATAGCACCGCAGCCCGAAGCGCGAGAATCTTGGAACCGGAGAACAAACCCATGGCCGGGATCACCGATCCGTATCTGCGAGAGCAGCTCGAAAAGCGCCGCGAAGAGCTCAGGACCGCGATAGCAGTCGTCCCCGCCGAAGAGGTGCGCACGGCTGGCGCGCCGCTGGTCGAATTACTGCACGAGGTCGACGCGGCCGTTCACCGTATGGACGACGGCACGTACGGAGTATGCGAGGCCTGCAAGGGCACGCTCGAAAAAGACCGGCTGATCGCCGACCCGCTCGTTCAGCTCTGCCTCGACTGCCTCAGTGTCGAAGAACAGCGCGCACTGGAGCGCGATCTCGAGCTCGCTTCGCAGATTCAGCGCGGACTTTTGCCGCAAGCCGACACGCGCTTCGGCGACTGGCGCATCCACTACCGCTACAAGCCCGCCGGAGTCGTCAGTGGCGATTACTGCGACGTGATTCCTCCTGCATCCGCGGACGGGAAATTGATTTTTCTTCTTGGAGATGTCGCCGGCAAGGGCGTCGCTGCTTCCTTGCTGATGACGCACCTCCATGCGATGTTTCGCACTCTTGCGAGCATCGGCTTCGAACTCGATAAGTTGCTCGAAATGGCCAATCGAGTCTTCTGCGAAAGCACAACTGCGGGCCAATACGCCACTCTGATCTGCGGTCGCATCGGCCGCGATGGAGAAGTCGAAATCGCCAGCGCCGGCCACTTCCCCGCCCTGCTGGTCACGAAGGATGGCGTGAAGCAAATCGGCTCGACCGGCCTGCCGCTCGGCTTGTTCACGACGAGCCGATACACGGTCCGCCGCGCCCATCTTGATTTCGACGACAGCCTGCTGCTCTTCACGGACGGAATTTCAGAGGCCGGCGATCATTCAGGCGAACAGTTTGGCATCGAGGGTCTTTCCGTGGTTGCGGGAGAGCGGCACGGCTGGTCGCCGCAGGAGCTCGTCGCCGCCTGCCTGAGCGATGTCGAGAAACATTGCGCGGGCTCTCGCCAGGCCGACGATCAAACGTTAATGGCTATTCAGCGCGCCGGCACCGGCGCAGCCGCGTTCAACGACTAGCCGCGCGTTCGATTCCGATGTGCGTGGAGCCATGCTCGAACACGCGCGCTCCGCTCAGCGGCGAGGCGCCCAGCATGCGCTGCAATTCCTCGACTGTGTACGCCGCACGCACCGACGCGCGATACAGCCGCAGCATTTCGCCCGAATAATGCCTGCCATTTCGCCAGACGTGCCACGGATAGGCCAGCCGCCCCGGCCTTCGCAAATCGCGCAACAGAATCGCTGCCCCCGGCCTCGCGAGACGCGCCATTTCGGCAAGAAGCTTGTCCGGCTCGGCGAAATGATGCAACACCGAATTACACATCACGAAATCGAAGCTCTTTTCCGAAAGCGGCAGCCTGTTTCCATCGGCCATCTGAAACTCCACGCGCCCCGCAAGCCCGCCGCCCGCCGCGGCGAGATTTGCGTTCGCCTGCGCAATCATTCCCTGCGAACGATCCACGCCCACGAATTTCCAAAGCGTCAGCTTTTTCGCAATCTTGATGACGATTTGTCCGGGGCCCGTGCCAATATCGAGCGCGCGTCCTCGCTCGCGGCCCGCCAGCAAACGTAGAGCATGTTCCACGAAAGTGTCGTCGATCGTGTCGAGGTGCGCCTGCGCGGCGGAGTACGAATATGCTTCTACCTCCGCCGACTCCTCCATCACCTCGGGTTCGGGGACGCGGGGCAGGTCGAGAAACGACATCGGAAATTCCTAGTGAGCGGGCTGCGAGGTTCGGGGCAAAAGCTGGACCACCGACGGCGCCGCCTCTTCAGCGGGACCCGGAGCGGGTGGCCAGCCGATCGCGCGATCGACGGCGTCAAACGTCTCGCGCGTCGCGCCTTCAACCGTCAGGCACTGCCGGTCAATGCACCGCAGGAAAACGCCGCCGCTATCGGTCTCAAATTGGAAGAAATTGGGCCGGCGGTAGAGGTGGCTGCGCGTATCGTATTTTTTCTCGAGCGCCTCGCTGTACTGGCCGAAAAATCGATATGCATTGTCGGTCGTTTCGAGCGCCAGAATGAACACGAGGCCGCTGTTCTTCGTTTTGGCGTTCTCAAAAACCGCGTACCTGTCGCCATCCCAGCCAGGCGAAAGATTCTCCGCCCGGTCGGTATCGAGGTACTGCTTCAAGACCTCGTTCAAGCCGAATTCCCCGAGCACGTTTTCTTCGAGCAGATTCCAATCGGCGGGTGCGACACCCTTCCACGCCGGGAGCGTCACTTTCGCAGGGCCCACGTCCTTCAAGTAAAAGTCGGGCTGCAAAATCTGCTGTGTCGAGACCGGAGGTCGCTCGAATACCAGATGCAGATCCTGCCAGCCGTTGTGCGCCTTCAGAAACTGCTGCGAGAAACTCGTGCCGGCGAGATAGGGGAAAAGCAGCGCGTCGCGGATATATAGAGGCGCCTTCTTGAGCTTGGGATCCTGATCCATCTCCGCGACGGCACCCGCGCGGATCAACATCGAGACGTCGCCGATGTCACGCACGCTCATCTTTTCGTCTCGCAGCGCGTAGTCGAGCATCGCGGCGAGCGCAGTGCCTTCGCTAACCGCGTCGCGGGCTATTTCCGCGTCGTCGTTCGGGCGTGCCGCCTTGATCCACGGTTCAACGTTGAACGACTGATCCTCGAGCGCATGCGTCAGCTCGTGCGACATCACCTCTTTTTGCTCATCTGCGGGAATCCAGTCGGCGATGTAGAACTCCTTCGCTTTCGGGTCGTAGAGGCCCGCGACTTGATCGGTGAGGATGTCGAGCAGAAACGAATCCAGCGGAAAACCCTTGGGGATCAGTCCGAAAGCTTCAAGAGCCTTGTCATCCGCGTAGCGCTGCGCCTCGGTGCGATCTTCCTTCTCCTCGTTCACCAGATACGCGCGAATCTCCTCTTTCGAGCGCAGGCTCTTTTTCAGCGGCTGCTTGATCGGCAGATGAAGAATCTCGCTCATCTGCCCGAGCACCTCATCCGCCGCTTTCAAGAATTCGGGGTTTGTTGCAGCGTGAACCTGCGGAGGCGCGCCGGGACTCGCGGGCGTCGGCGCCATCTGCTGCGCGGCCGCGGCGATTCCAAAGATCAGAAGCGTCAGACCTGCCAACCACTTCATCCCTGCCTCCGTGCGCCCCGTTGCCCAATCAGAATAGCAGGTTTCGATGCGCTTCGTTGTTTGCTGGAGATCCAGGCACACGCATTCTTCAAGGTTGCTGGTGGAATCAAGATTCGGAATTGCGAAGGCGCCGGAATCTAGCGCCCGGCGGCGAAGGCCCGAAGCGCCTCGGCCTCATCCGGATAAATCTCGAAGATCGTGTCCAGGTGCGAAATCTTGAGAACTTCGCGAACTTTCTGATTCACGCCGCCCAGCTTTAGCGCTCCTCCGGCCTGGCGCACGACGGAATGACACCGCGCCAGTTCGCCGATGCCATAGCTATCGATCGCGTCCACCCGCGACAGATTAACGACGAATTTCTTAGTCCCGTAGGCAGCCGAGACGTGAATTTCATCGCGGAGTCTCGTGTGGCCGTCAGTCAGCGTGAGCCTGCCTGCTGCCTCGATCACGACGATTTCGCTGACCTTACGCGTATTTACTTGGAAGCCCAATCGAATTCCTCGAGCGGAGACGTCCCGGGGCGCGGAAGAACTGTATTCCATTTCTCCGCCGCCCGTAAGACGCCGGCTACTCCGCGCCAAATGCAAGGAGCGCGTTTCCCGGAATCCCATAGAGGGACCCGTAGCCGGCGTTTACGAACACCATGCCGTCCGCGATTGCCGGCCCGCCGCCGTCGATCGCTCCGCCGTGAGCCTTCACGTGATTCACCGTGTCGAAATCGTGCAGCGTGTCGAAATCCCAAATCACCTTACCGTCTTGTGCCGAATATGCGCGCAGGTGGCCGTCGTCCGCTCCTGAAAAGATCACACCGGGAATGGCGCTGACGGCAGCCGATTGCGCGGGACTACATCGCGGCGCTGTGCATCCTCCGGGCGCTGGATGCGCGACCCAAATTTTTTCGCCGGTGGCGATTTTGATCGCGAATAGTCCGCCGCCAGCCTTGGGATCAGGTATCGTTCCTTCGGGGCCGCTGTTGAACCCGAAGTCGGCCAAAGCTGCGTAAACATTTTCCGAGTCCGCCGCAGGTCCCCATTGGATGCCGCCGAGTGGGCCGCCGTGTCCTATGTTGGTCTTCCAGAGAACCGCGCCCTTGTTATCCGGGTCGAGGGCCAGCACATCACCCGATTTCTGGCCGACGATGAGCAGGCGCTTGCCATCGGGCAACTTCCGAAGAATGGGCGGCGCGGCGAAATCGGTGTCGGGACCCTGCTTTCTAGGACAATTGCTGTGATCGTCGCGGAAGCAGCTCACGTTGTAGGTGTCGCCTGAAGTGATCTGTCGCGACCAGACGATTTCCCCGGTTCGCAAACTGATCGCGAGGATTGCGTCGCTATTCGGAGTTTCGGGATCGGAATAGTTGTTTCCGGCGCCGATGTAAAGCAGCCCGCGCTGCTCATCGATCGTGGGAGAAGACCACAATCCCGCACCGGAAGGTCCCCAGAGCTGCGTCCCGGCGCTGCTTTTCTTCGTGGGACGCGCAGGTTGGTCGATCGTGTAGGTCCGCCAAATCTCCTTGCCGGTGGCGGCGTCGAGCGCCGCAAGGATGCCGCGGAACGTGCAGCACGGATAGAGCGGGCTGGCCGCAAGCCATTCTTCGCGCGACGAGACCGGCACGTACAGACGGCCCTTATATAAGCGCGGCGTTCCTGTGACGCGCGCGTACGGATGCGTGCTAATACGCGCGCGCCAGACGAATTTTCCTGTCCGCGCGTTAACGGCGTACACGCTGGCGCGGAGGTCTCCAAAATAGGCGAGACCACCGGGACTGACGGTGACGGCGGTGCGCACTCCCGCGTCCGCCTGAAATACCCAGTGCGTACAACCGGTCTTCGCATCGAGCGAATACACGTGGCCGACCACGTCACCGACGAAAACGCGCCCCCCTACGACGGTCGGCTGCGAGTACGCCGTGAAATCGCCGGGAAATCCAAACGCCCATTTTAGTTTCAAGTTCGGGACCTGCTCTGCCGTCAAACTGGCTTGATCGGCGGGCTGGAATCGGCTGTTGTCCAGGTCCACTCCCCAGCCATTCCAGTGCGGCCCCGACACACTGACCGATGCTGCCGTCGAACACGAATTCGGAGCTGTCGGCGGAGTGAGCTGCTTGCCTGTAATGTATTCGGCAATGGCGATGCGCTCACGGGGCGTAAGGGACACACCCTGCCTGTGCATCACACCGCGCGAGAGCATGTGAATGATGTACTCCGGCGCGGCCGCTTGCAGCACGAAGTGATTCAGATAGGGCGGACCTCCCGCCTCGTGGCACGCTGCGCATTTCGTAGTGTAGAGCGCTTGTCCGTCCGGAGCGGCGCTGGCAGTAGCGGACGCGTCTCTCGGAGCATTGGTGCCACTTTCGGGAACAAGAGAAAGCACGTATGCCGCGACGTCGTCCAATTGTTCGGGGCCATAGGTATTCTTGTATCCGGGCATCGATGTCCCTGGCTTCCCGTCCGCGATGACGCGTGCGACATTCTGTGGAGTCAACTTGCCCGCCTCGAAGGCCGGTGTCGAACCCACGCCTTTTCCTCCGGGACCATGGCAGAAGACGCAGTTCGCGGGGTAAATCTTCTTGCCGGCTTCGACCTTTGCTTGGTCTCCCGATTGCCTTGCGAAAGCCAGGTGACCAGCATCAGCCGCCAAAAGCATACTCGCAACTAACGCCGCCACGGTGCCGACTATGCGTGTGCCAATTCGTAGCCACAATCCGCCGCAGAGACGTCCGCTCGCACTGCGGCATTTAAGCTCCATCATTTCCTCCAAGGTCGCACTTTCGAGCGCTCGTAGATTCAAGGATTGCGGGCGGAATTGTCAACGAGGTTAGCTAATATCAGTGCGCGAATCACTCGTTTGTGCGACGAAAGTCAAGGTCAGGAGTTGGAAGCGCTTGGGACTAGCGCCGTCAGCACTGCGTGCACAGCTTCCGACAGTTTCTCGATCGGAAATGGTTTGGTCAGGATCCGGCACCCAGAGTTTCGGACCGCATCCGCAACACGATCGCTCGGCTGCGAACTCGTGAACACGATACGCGACGCAAGCTCGGGACGATGATCCTCAATCCAGCGAGCGACTTTCATCGCCCACGCGTCTCCCGGAATCTCCAAATCGGCGACGACTGCGTCGATCGACTCTGTTTTCAGGATGTCGATCGCCTGGTCTGCGTTGTGTGCCACTTTGACTGTCGCCCCGGCCGCAGCCAGCACTTCCCGCTCAAGCTGAATCATCGCTTCATCACGATCGGCGAGCAGCACCGTCCCGGACATTCGGATCATCTCCGTGTTCGGCTTTGCCGGAGCCACAACGGAAGCGTGCGACAGCGGCAGCGTGATTGTAAACGTGGCGCCGCGCTGCGGGGAATTCCGAACCCGAATCTCGCCGCCATGTTCCTTCACAATTCCGTAGCAGATGCTGAGCCCGAGACCCGTTCCCTTGCCTACCGGCTTCGTCGTGTAGAACGGGTCGAAGATGCGGTGCGGATGTGACACTCCCGCTCCGCTGTCGGTGATTTCCACTCGCAGCCGCTCGCCGGCAATTTCCGTGCGAATCCAGATTTCTCCCGGTCCGCCCTTTTCGTGAATCGCGTCCACGGCGTTATTCAAGATGTTCAGAAAGACCTGCTCGAGCTGGTGGAAATCTCCCGATGTCGGGGGCAGGTTTGCATCGAACTCGCGATGCACCACGATATTGTTGAGCTTCAAATCGTATTCCCGCAGCACGAGCGTTTCTTCCAGAATCTGGTTCACTTGCACCGACGCCCGTTGCGGCTTGTGCTGCCGCGCAAAACTGAGCAGGTTCTGCACGATGTGGTGCGTGCGCTGCGCCTGCTTGTAGAGTTTTTCGAGGTAATCAAGTCCGCGCGGCCGCACATAATCTTCCGACTTCAGCAGCTGGCTGTAGCCCAGTATGGCTGTGAGCGGATTATTGAGCTCGTGCGCGACGCCCGAAATCAGTTGCCCGACCGCCGCCATTTTTTCGCTCTGCAACAGCTGCTCTTGCGTGCGCCGCAGCGTTTCGTACGCCTCGCGCGTTTTTTCCAGGAGCAGCGACTTGTCGATGGTCGTTGCGATTTGATTTCCGACGGCAAACAGCAAATTCAAGTCCGCGGTCGAAAATACGCGCACGTCGCGGCATCCGATCACGAGCACTCCCATGATTTTGTCTTTCGCCCAGAGCACGACGACTTGCGAAACCTGAACGTCTTCCGCCCTGTGCAGCTCCCGAAGATTTTCCGGAAGTCCCGGGAGCGAGCCTGACAGCACTGTTGCGTGCGCCTGCCGAATCTGCTCGATCAGCGATGCCGACACCGGTACCTGCTGCTCGCGATCTGCTCGCTCCGACCGGTAACCGACGCTCGCCGCGCGCTTCAGAACTCCCGTTCCTTCCTCGAGGAAATACACCGAGGCGACATCGGCGGAAAATAGCTCCGTAATCTTCAGCAGCACAGCCGCCAAGCCTTCCTCAAGCGCCGCAGACTGGCTGAGCAGCTCTCCGATGCCGTTGAGCGCCAGCAGCGCGCGATTGCGGCGTCGGATGTCCCATTCGGCCTGCTTGTGCTCGGTCACATCGAGCAGGAAACCCTGATATGCGACGATGGCTCCGGTTTCATCGCGCGTCGCGAAGCTCGACTCATGCGCCGTGCGAATTTCGCCGTCTCGCCGGCGGAATTGAAATTCGAAATCGACCACTTCGCCGTAGTCATTCAACAGCCGCTGCCGCCGCTCGCGATCCGCGGCGTTGACGTACAAGTGCGTCGAAATATCCTCGCGCAGCAACTCGTCGTGACTCTCGTAGCCCAGGATTTGCATGAACGCATCGTTGAAATCGATGAAGCGGCCCTCGGGCGTCGAGATGAACACTCCCTCCTGCACCTTCTCGAAGAGTGTGCGGTATTTGTTCTCGGCCTGGCGTCGAAGCGTGACGTCTTTGAGAACGTGAATCGTTCCCAGGCGCCCGCCTGCAGAATCGGTTAATGCGGAATCCGTCGCGAGATAGTAGCCGCCAAACGTCGTATCAAAATCCTCGTCCTTTCCCGCCACGCCCTCGCAATAGGGGCACCGCGTCCACGCGGTTGCGCCATGCCGGAGCACTTCGCGGACGTCGCGCCCCACCAAAGCGCTCGGGACGACGCCCAGCCGTTCGGTCAAGGCTCGATTTACCCGAAGAATCCGGCCGTCGAGCGCATGAACCAAAATCAGATCGTCGATCGAGTCAAATGTATCGAGCCACTGTCGCCGGTTTTCCGTCGCAGTTTCGACCAGCGCGACGTTTTGCGCCGTCAGACCCAGAAGGTTGGCGACGTTGACTAGGTATCTCTCTTCTTCGTCTTCGAATTTTCGCGACGTCGTTGAGCCTATTCCCAGTAATCCGAGCGGTGCATCCTTTCCGGGCACGCGCACGAATACGATCGACGAGAGCTTCTCTGCCTCGAGCCACGATTGCGCGGGCCCGCTATCGTTGGCATGGATCGCCACAGGCGCATCTTGCTCAAACGCGCTCTCGACCCAAGGTTCTGCGGGCGCCATCCGTTCGCTCTGCTTTCGATATCGATCGCCAAAGCCTACAGCCGCCCGCACAAAGAGTGGGGCCGGCTTGCCCGGCTCAGCGGCAAGAAACACCACGCCGTGGCTGGCGTTCAGGCTTTCCACCAGGTGTTGCAAGACGCTTTGCAACGCCTCTTCCACCTTGGGAGCCTGCGTCGCCTCGGCAGTGATCAATGCCAAACGGCGGAGTTTTTCGCTCAAATCCTCGGTGCGGCTCCGGCCCGCTTCCAAGACCAGCACGGCCATCGCAATGCCCATCATGATTCCGAATAGTCCGTGGAAGGAAACCCGGAACAGCTCAACGGAGTGCGCGGACCAATCGGGCCGGTCGAAGCCGTGGAGCCCCCGCAGAAGCAAAGCGCCGGCGAGCAATTTCCATCCGACTCCTCGGTGTCGCGCGTGCCCCCGCCAGAAAATCCAACCCGCCGAGACGTAAAGAAGCGATTCGAGAAGTGCCGCAGCCCATTGTTCGAAGCCGGGCAGGCGCGCCGCCGAGCCCAGCGCGACAAACGCGCTCGCTGCGATCACTCCGAGCGGCCACAATTGCGCCATGGTCCTGCCCGGCCCGAGGCATTCTAGAATCGCCGCAAAGAACAGCACCGCCGCCACCATCGATAGCCACGGTCCTAGGTGAAGGTCGTCCGCTCGTCCGCGCCAGAGTGAATAGATCCGGACCCCCTCGAGGCCCGCATAGACAGTCCAGCCCGCCAGCCAGTATTTGAAGAAGCGTGCGGAGAAGTTCGCGGCGAGCAACCAGTAGATCACGAGCAGGATGAATGCGGCGGAGCCTTCCATGAAGGCGACGGCGAGGAACCCCGGATTGGAAGCAAAGCTCATACCACGCGTTGGAGCCGCGCTCGGCCGCTCTCAGACGTATCTGCTTACAATTCCAAGCGGTTTTGGGGATATCAGGAAGCCATTACGAAACCTAACACAGTGTTTCGAAATTGGGCAACGAACCCAATCCGACTGTGTGCCGTGCCTTATAATGACCCTTGAGTCGGTGGCCACGTGGAAAAAGAAAAAATTCTCGTCGTCGATGATGAAGAGGCGATTCGCGAGGTCATTTCGACCTTGCTCGAAGCGCAGGGCTTCCGCTGCACCACTTGCCCGAACGGCCGGAAGGGTCTCGAAGCCTTTCGCCAGGATACCTACGACTTAGTCCTCAGCGACATCGTCATGCCCGAAATGGACGGCTTGAAGTTGCTGGCGGAGCTGCGCCTGGACGATCCGGACGTGCCCGTGATCATGGTCACGGCGATGCACGACATCTCGATCGCTCTCGAAGCGATTCGCGCGGGCGCGTACGACTACGTTTTGAAGCCGTTCGAAAAAGACCAGCTCTATTTGAGCGTGCGCCGCGCACTCGACCACCGCAGGCTTGTGCTCGAAAACCGGATTTACCAGAGCGATCTCGAACAGCTTGTGGCCGAGCGCACGCAGCAGCTCTCGATCGCGCTGCAGGATTTGGAGCAGTCGTACGACTACACGCTGGAAGCGCTCGGCGGCGCGCTCGACGCGAAGGACGCTGAAACCGAAGGCCACTGCCAGCGCGTCACGGCGTTCACCATCACGATTGCGCGGGCGATGGGAGTGGATAAAGGCTTGCTGCGCCACATTGCGCGCGGCGCATTCCTTCACGACATTGGAAAGATGGGCGTGCCTGATTCCATTCTTCGAAAGCCTGGGCCGCTAACGCCGCAAGAGCGCGAAGTGATGCGCCGGCACTGCGAGATCGGCTTTGCGATGCTTCAGCGGATTCCCTTCCTAAAGGAAGCCGCCGAAATCGTTCTCTCTCACCAGGAATTTTATGACGGAACCGGATATCCCCGCGGATTGCGAGGAGACCAGATTCCGCTGGGAGCGAGAATTTTCGCCGTGGCCGACACGCTGGACGCCATGATTTCCGACAGGCCGTACCGCAAGGCGCTTCCGATTTCCGCCGCACGCGATGAAATTCGCCGGTTTGCGGGACGCCAATTCGATCCGCGCGTCGTGGAGGTTTTTCTCGGGCAGCCGGAGCGCGTCTGGCGCGAACTCCACGAAAAAACGGGCGACCCCTTCCGCCTCGCCCAGCTTGAACACGTTTAGGCGTTCCCGCAGCTGCCGCCGACCAAATCAGGCATTGCCTTCCCGTATCAGAAGATCAGCTTCGCTCCGATCTGCATCTGCCGATTGCTGGTAGTGCCATCATTGCGCGTGATCGTACCGGTTGAGTAGCCGAAAAGAGAGCCATCTGCGATCAGATTGTCGGGCTGACCAAACGCCGGACGATTGAACAGGTTGTAGCACTCGAACCGCAGCTGGAACTTGAGGCGCTCGGTGAGTGTAGAGGTTTTTGTCATTACCAAATCCCAGTTGTTCGTGCCCGGGCCAAAGAACTGGTTCCTGTGCAGGTTCGATGGAACTCCGTAAGGAACCGGCATGATCGTAGGATCGTCGGGATTAAATGCAGCGAGATTCAGGCCTGTAAATACCTGAGTTGTGGGCGATGGATTCGCCGGAGCCGCGCGCAATACCGAGCGGTCCACCAGCGTCGCTCGGTCGGAAAGCCCGGTGTGCTGCGTATCCACGAAACCAAAGACATCGTATGGCAAGCCGCTCTGCGCAGTGAAGATTCCTGCAAGCTGCCAACCTTCCAGAGCGCGGCCCGCGATGCCGTTGTTGAGATGGTCCTTTCCCCGGCCGATGTTCGGGTCGTACACAAAGTTTGCCACAAGGCGCTGCTGTACGTCGTAGTCAGAGTTGCCGTACTCCGCCCTAAGATTGAATGAGTTCCTAGGAAGTCCACGGTTTCCGGCAGCCGGATTGATCGGTTCGGAAGCGTCATCCAACGCATGCGACCACGTGTAGGCACCTTGAATCTGGACTCCGTGTGCATAGCGCTTTGTTACGTTCAGTTGCAAACCGTCGTAGTGAGAATACGCGATTGATCGGATCAAGCTGCCACCGGTGATATAGCTGTTCGAAGAGTCATCGAAGGCGCGGTTGTACACCGCCGGTCCGCTGTCGTCAGGTCCCAAATCCGGCAGCGTGTTGAAAAAATCTCCGACCCAGAGATTCGCAGAGGTTACGTTAGCGGGACTGCACTGCCCATCGGCCGTCCCGAACTGGGCATTCGCGGAATCAGAGAAACCCGCATTCTCCGGATTGTTCGCGACACAAAACGCCAGGAGCTGCTGCACCAGCGCCGGCTGTGGAGGATTCAAATCCGTGTCCCGTGCCAAATGCAAACCGTGAACGCCGACGTAATTCAGTTCCACCGTCAAGTCGTTGCCGATTTGCTGCTGTATACCCACGTTCCAATTCTGGCTGTAAGGTAGCTTGAAAGCCGGATCAAAAAGCGTGGGGCCGAAAAAGGAGAAATCCGGCACCAACGTGGAAGTCGGCACCGTTGTAAGGCCGGTCAAGTCTTGCAAACTGTTGGGATATTCCGGGACCACATACGGCGCCTGCAGGAACGGGGGATTGGCCCGCGTGTTCTCAAACAGGTTGCCATAGATACGCTCGCGAAAAATGCCGTATCCTGCCCGAACTGATGTCTTCCCCTTCTTGAAGGGGTCCCACGCCAGACCGATGCGGGGATCGTATCCCTTGTGATTGGACGGCCAAATCTGAGCTTGGCCTCGGCGAAGGATCGTGAACTCAAAGCCATCCGGGGGAGCAGGGCCTTGCGGATCCTGAAAGAATAGGGACGAAAAATTCCCGTGCGCTTCGTAAGGCACACCAAACCACTCCCATCGCAGACCGTATGATAGAGTAAGGTTCGGCTTCAGCTTCCATGAATCCTGGATGAATAGCCCGAGTTCCTTCTGCCGGAATCCACGCTCATCGGTGGGTACGCGGTTCTCGGCAGCGTCGAAATACTGGCTCTGGGTTTCGCTAGTCGCTACCCCGAGCAATACTCCGATTGTGTCAACAATCGTGGGATTATCGGTGATGTACGCCGGAAGACTCCCTTGAAGAACGGGCACGCCGTTATAGAACGGATCGAAGCCGATTGAAGTGCGCTGGAAGAAGTTATCAAATCCGTTCGAGTAGACGTCACGGAACTCTCCTCCCCACTTCAAGGTGTGATTGCCTTTCGACCATGTGGCATTGTCTGCCAGCTGGTACGTGCCGGTGTGGCGCGCCTCGCTGTCTGCGTCTACCAATCCCTGGCAGCCGAAGCTGGTCAATCCGGATCCGGACGGGCCCACAAAACTGAAGTCAGCCCCGACACCGTAGGAATCTTGGAATCCGAAAGTGTCGAAAAATTTTGCATTATCGCAAGCGAACGGAACAGTCACCCGATTTCCACCTGCTCGAAACTCGTTGACGAGGCGGGGCGAAATGGTGGATGTGAGGCCACCGCCAAAGCTCTGGGTTCGGTACGATTCAGAGACCGATCCCAAGCCGGGCACGAAGTCGCTATGAAAGGGATTACTCGCGCTTCCCTCGTCGATCAAGTAGCGGCCGAACAATGAATTGTTCTGTGTGAGCTCATGATCGATTCGAACCGTGCCCTGATGGTCGGTTTCGGTATCAGGGCTGGGGAAGAAAAGCAGTCCGCGCATACTATCCGGCCCCGGCGCCTTTGGAGAAGGGTATAGGTCGAAAATGGATTGGATCGTCGGATCGGGTCCATACGGCAGAGCATTGTTCCCAGAGTTGGCTGTGGATACATTGATAGGAACGGGTGCGAGATGGTTCGGGTCGGAGTAGTCGAATATCCCTGTTTTGAATGCATCGGCGGGAACAAGCGAATCGTTTGTGAGCGTAGTATTCCACTTGTGCCCCTCATAGTTGAGGTAGAAAAACGTCTTGTCGTGAACAATCGGGCCGCCGAAAGACCCACCCCAGAGGTTGCGTTCGTAGGGATTCATCGGGTTGCCCACAGTGTTGAAGTAGTCTCGCGCACCCCCGAACCCGTTCCAGCGTCCAAAGTAAATCCCGTCACCATGGAAACTGTTGGTGCCGGAAGCAGATTTGACCTCAATAATGGCACCATTGTCCCGGCCGTACTCGGCGCCGAAATTGTTGGTAATGACGCGGAACTCCTGCGTTGAGTCTGGATTGAGCGCCTGCAAACCGGACGCGCCCCCGGGCACATCGGTATCGTTATTGTCGAGGCCGTCGATCAAGAAGTTATTGTTCATTTCCCGCTGGCCGTTGGCCGAGAATCCGCCAAGCCGCGTGTCAGATTCAATAGCGCCCGGACTCAGCAGCACAAGCTGATAGGGGTCGCGGAGGATCAGTGGCAAGCTCTGGATCTGCTCTTGCTCAACAACGTTGCTGATCTGAGCATCGGATGAGTCGATAGGCGCGACCTCGGAACCCTTGACGGTAATCGTGGACGAGACCCCGCTCACCGCTAGTGTGGCATCGAGGGTCAAAGTCTGTCCGATGGTCAGCGTAATGGAAGTGACTTCGACGGTTCGAAATCCCATTTTTCGAACTGTCACGTCATAGACGCCTGGAAGCAGGTTGGGCATCGTGTAGACGCCGGCGCTGGTCGTCTCCGTTTCCCTTTCTGCGTTTGTCTCGGCCAAGTGCGCCACGACTTTTGCCTGCGGCACGACGGCGCCGGTGGCGTCCGTCACAGTCCCGGTAAGGGTGGATTGAGCGACCGCGGTAAACGAGAGCACCAGGAATAGTCCGCACATCACAGCTATACGCACGAAGCTCCGTCCTCTCATTTCGATCCTCCCTGCCAAGTTGATACGTGGCCCAATCGAAACAATGTTCGCGTCTTCAATTAGTTGGACGTTCACCTAGCCTAAAGTACGACTATCCTCGCTTGCGTGCCGCTTGAGGCCTGCAGGGGTCGCGACCATGATCCAGGTCCGCGAAAAACACCCATACGCCCGGGTAATGCCAACATCGTATGCAATCGCTTCCCCAACAGAGCGGCGCGCTGCGCATCATACGTAACCTACTAAAAGAAGTACAGATAAAGGTTGATGAGATTTCGGTAGACAGCCTCTCCGTCCCAATTCTGGAAGGCTCCGGCACAGGAGCGATTCCAAATATGGGAGACGTATAACCTAGATCGGCTCGGGGGCGCTATCACCGGACGGGGTTCCGCCGACGGTAAACGAGGCCGAGGATGCCAACGAAAAGCGTTATCGCGGGAAGTAACAGGACCAGGATGGCGTGGCGCAGGGTGGCGCCACCCTGGGCTCCTGAAGCCGCGGCGTTCTGGTAACACATGGCGCAGCTCTGTGCGGCAGCGCCGGAGGCACCTGCTAGCGTGCAAAAAACTGCCAAAAACGCGCCCCTAAGGCCCGTTTTCGTGCGCAAAAACTGCAAAAATTGACACTTACGTAGAATGAATTCGCGGCGCAACTCGAGCACGAAATCTACGCTATGTCGAACAAAATTTTGAGCGAATAGCTCCTCGATTTTCATTTTATTTTCCGAGCCAGAGCAGCGCGAAAATGCCGAGCCACAGCACGCAGAGAAAATGCCAGTACATCGCCACGACCGTTGTCGCCGTTTGTCGCGTCAAGCGCTGCGGCGGACGAACCGCAACGACAAGCAAAGCCGCGATTCCGCCGAGAATATGCAGCCCGTGCGCCGACGTGAAAACGTAGAAAAAGCTGCTGCTCGGATTTGTCGCGAGGAATAGTCCTGCGACTGCCAACTGGCGCCACGCGAGCAATTGCCCCGCGAGGAAAAACACTCCGAGAATTGTCGTGATGCCCCACCAGTGACGGGATTGCTCGTCGCGCCGGGCGACGAGGCAGCGCCGTGAACGCGAAAGCGTGACGCTACTCACAATCAGGATCAGGGAGTTCAGCCACAAGATTCGAGGCGGCGTGATCGGCTGCCAGTCGCTATTGGGAAATCCTTTGCGCACAACCCAGGCGCTGACGAGCGCCATGAAAAACATCAGAATTCCGCCGAGCGCGAGAATCATGCCGGTGACGTATGCCCTCTGAGGAACACCTGGGTTGCCGCTTCCCTCTCCGCCACCGAGTGGTCCACTTTGTCCGAACCCTCCACCCCCATCGCGTTCGAGGAGTTCCGTGACCGGACTAGCTTGCATGGCTTCGCTCCTTGCCTCCGGACGCCAGCTCCTCGGGCGGCAGGTGCTGCGGCAGGAAATCTTGAGCGGCGCCGGGAACGCTGTACTCATAGGGGCCGCGATAAACGCTCGGAAAGCGCCCGGCGAAATTGCCGGCAAGAGGCGGCGACGCGGTTGTCCACTCGAGCGTCGTCGCATCCCACGGATTTTCGACCGCACGCTCGCCGCTCTTGATGCTGCGAAAGAAATTGTAGAAAAAGATCAGTTGCGCGGCAGCCGTGATGAACGCGGCGATTGTCATGAAGCGATGCAGCGGCTGCAGAGCGGCGAGATACGTCGCGCCGGTCGAGTCGGCGTAGCGACGAATTCCACCCGCGATTCCGACGAAGTGCATCGGCATGAAGACGCAGTAGACGCCGACAAAAGTAAGCCAGAAATGAAGTTTGCCGAGCGATTCGCTCATTCGGCGGCCGAACATCTTGGGAAACCAATAGTAGGTCGCCGCAAGAATTCCGAAGATCGCCGCCACACCCATGACGATGTGAAAGTGGGCGACGACGTAGTAAGTCGCGTGCAATTCGGTATCGACAGCCGGCTGCGCAAGAAAGATTCCGGAGAGTCCGCCGGTCACGAAAAATGAGACGAAGCCGACGGCGAATAGCATCGGCGATTGAAACTGCAATTTGCCGCCACAGAGCGTGCCCAGCCAGTTAAAAGTCTTCACGGCCGAAGGCACGCCGATAGAAACGGTCAGCAAGGAAAACGTGAGGCTGGAATAAGGATTCATTCCGCTGACGAACATGTGATGGCCCCATACGAGGAAGCCGAGAAATCCGATGGCGCAAATCGCGAATGCCATGGCGCGGTAGCCAAAGACAGGCTTTCGCGAGAAATTGGCGAGAATGTGAGAGACGACTCCCATGCCCGGCAGAATCGCGATGTAAACCTCCGGGTGCCCGAAGAACCAGAAAAGGTGCTGCCAAAGCAGCGGCGACCCGCCGCCATGCGTCTGGAATTCGCCGCTCACGACGAGTCCCGCCGGCAAGAAAAAACTGGTTGCGGCGACGCGGTCGAGCACGAGCAGGATTCCCCCGGCAAATAACACAGCGAAAGCCAGCAGACTAAGGATCGCCGTCACGAGCCAGGCCCAAACCGTGAGCGGCATGCGCGTCAGGGTCATTCCCGGCGCGCGCATGTCGATCGTGGTCGAAATGAAATTGATTGAGCCCAACAGTGATGCGACGCAAAAGATCAGCACGCTCGCGACCCACAGCGATTGCCCCATGCCCTCGCCCGGGCCGGTGATGTCTCCCAAGCCGCTCAGGGGCGGGTAGGCCGTCCAGCCGCTGATCGGCGCGCCCCCGGGGACCAGAAACGCCGAGAGCATCACGAGAAATGCCAGAAGCGTGAGCCAGAACGACAGCATGTTGAGGCGCGGAAAGGCCATATCCGGGGCGCCGATTTGCAGCGGCAGAAAATAATTGCCGAAAGCACTCTGCGGGGCGGTCGTGAGAACGAAGAAAACCATGATCGTGCCGTGCATTGTCATAAGCGCGAGATATTGCTCGGGCGTCATGATGCCGCCAGCGATGAAGGGAAGATGCGCGCTAGGCCAGACGAGATGAAACCGCATCAGGAGCGAGAGGACCGTCCCAATCGTGACGGCAGCGATCGCCAGGAAGAAATATTGCAGGCCGATGATTTTGTGGTCTGTGCTGAAGACATAGCGGCGGAGAAAACCAGCTTGCATGTCCTCCGCAGCGTGGGCGATGCGAGAGTCGGAGCTCACTGGTCGAGCGCCTGGCGCTTGAGGAACGCCTCGTAGTCAGATTGCGAGTCGACATGTAAAAGGCCGTGCATCTTGTAATGCCCGAGGCCGCACAATTGAGTGCAGACAATTTCGTATGTGCCGATGCGATCGGCGGAAAAATGGACGGGGATCACCATGCCGGGCACCGCGTCCTGCTGGAGGCGAAGCTCGCGGACGAAGAAGTTGTGCACCACGTCCTGCGAACGGATCAGCAACTCGATTGGGCGGTTGACCGGAACCGTGAGTTCAGCGGCGAGGATGTCGTCTTGGCCTGCGGGATCATTCGGGTCGATGCCGAGCGGATTGCCTGTGGGCGCGCTGACGAGAGCGGGGTCGAGCCGGCCAAATTTTCCATCGGGACCGGCATAGCGGAATGTGTAGACGAACTGATTCGTGGTGACTTCGATCTGAATCGCGTCGGGAGCCGCAGGAGTTAAACGGGCGCCAGCCCAAGCGTTGCGGCCGAGAATCCCCAGACCGACGAAGGCGATGACCGTGACAGACGTCCAGAGAATTTCTAGCGCGACGTTGCCGCGAATGTGACTTGCCTTCTGGCCGCGGTCGCGAAAGCGGAAAACAGCCCATGCGAGGCCAAGTTGCGCGAGCACGAATGCGGCGCCAGTAACGTACAGAGTCAGATTGTATTGGTGGTCGACCTGGACCGCATCCTGCGAGATCGGCGGCGGCGCGGGATAAAGGTGCGCGCCGAAGACGTACACCGTGGCAGCGACGAGGATGGTGAGCAGCAAAGCGAGAAGAAGCGCGACGGATGCGTAACCTCGCAGATGCACGCGAGCGCTTACCTTTGACACGCCATCATACAAACAGAAGCAACTCGATAATTCAAGCGCCGGGCATGGCTAGGACCGCGGCTACCTCGCCGGATACGCTTTACGCATGCCGGCGACGGAGCCTTCGACGAGCTTCTTGAGCGTCGGAAGATCGATGTCCGAAAGCCGCTTGATGTTGACGCAGGACTTTCCCCCAGAATGCTTCCCGAGCTTCGCCATTATTTCCTTGCGGCCCGGAAATTCGGGAAGTGTGTAAAGAGCGATGTACTGCTTGCGCGGAGAAAACGCGACCAGCATCCAATCCATCTCGCGGCCGTTGGGATATCTGAGCCGGCAGTCGCCGAAGCCGACGATTTTGGCGCCCCACATTTTGGGCTTGGCCTTGGCGGCTTTTTCCATGATTGCAGCGATGGTCCAGCAGTCCTTGCGAACTTGATGGTCTTTGATCGCGTTGAGGAAATCGGCGGGAGAGGATTTCGTCAGCTTCGTCTTGATTTCAGCCATGGGATGCTCCGGCTGGAAATGTTGGTGCGGTCGAGTGGATTCGAACCACCACGGTATTGCTACCGCCAGCCCCTCAAGCTGGTGCGTCTGCCAGTTCCGCCACGACCGCAATCCTGGGGGTAAGCACAGAAATTGTAGCAGAAGAAAGCGGAAGCAAGAAGATGGCGACCGAGGGGTGGATGGGCGGCGTCTCGCCAGGGACTTTTGCTGGGCACAGCATGCCGTGCCCTTACGAGGAAAACCCCCGTTCGATGGTGAGCGCAGCTACTTTTTGGGAGGAGTTTGCGGCGCCGGAACGGGAGACTGTTGCGCCGGCGCGGGAGCTTGCTGAGCGGGCGATGGTTGCAGCGGCGTAAGCGGAGTTGGTGCTGTCGGCGCAGCGGGCTTAGCCGGGGCGGTGCCAGCCTTCTGCGTCTGCTCGAGAATCGAGCCTGTGCTTGAGGCGGGAGTTGCGCGCTTGAAAGAAAGCGCGAGCGAAGTGGCCATGAAAACGATGGCACACCAGGTGGTCGCGCGAGAGAGAAACGTCGCCGCGCCGCGGGGACCGAAGGCCGTCTGGCTGCCCGCTCCGCCGAATGCGCCTGCGAGATCGGCCGCGTTACCGCTCTGCAGCATGATGACGCATACGAGCACGAAGCAGACGAGAATGTGCAGCGTCACGAGCACGGGCATCACTCGCCAACCAAGCCAGATCAAACCGGCGGCGATGAGAAAAGATGCGGCCCATTTAGCCCACGACGGCATTCCCATCTATTGCTCCTGCCTTGCTTCTTAGAATTTCGCGTCTAGTAATTCACGATTGCGGCGAACGATTTCGGGTCGAGGCTCGCGCCGCCGACAAGCGCACCATCGATCTCATCTTGGGCCATCAACCCCTTGATATTTTCGGGTTTGACGCTGCCACCGTAGAGAATTCGCAGTGCGGAGGCTATTTCCGACGTGAACAGCGCAGCCACAACACTCCGAATGTGCCGTTGAGCATCCGCGGCTATTTCGGGAGTTGCCGTGCGGCCCGTGCCAATCGCCCAAACCGGTTCGTACGCAATCAGAATACGCGAGAACTCGGCAGGGGTCAACGCGGCGAGGCCGCATTCGCACTGGCGCTGCAGCACTGATTTGGTGAGATCGGATTCGCGCTCGGTGAGCTGCTCGCCGACGCAGACGATGGGCGTGAGGCCAGCTTCGAGCGCGGCTTTGGTCTTGCGATGAACGGTCTCGTCGGATTCGCCGAAAAACTGGCGGCGCTCGGAATGTCCAATGATCACGGCGCGGCAGCCAATCTCGACCAACATGGGCGCGGAGATTTCGCCGGTGAAGGCGCCTTCGCGTTCCCAATAAAGATTTTGCGCGGCGATCCCGATCGCTGTGCCGCCCGCGGATTCGACCGCCGCAGCGAGCGAGGTAAAGGGCGGCGCGACGATGATGTCGCAATGCGTCGAAGAGGCGACGAGCGGCGCAAACGCCTGGAAGAAGGCGCGCGTTTCCGCAGCCGTCTTGTACATTTTCCAGTTGCCGGCGATGACCGGGCGGCGCAATTAGTTCTCCTGTTTTGCTCTAGCCGCCCGCGTCGGTAAGGGCTTCGACGCCGGGGAGCTTTTCGCCGGCGAGAAACTCGAGCGAGGCACCGCCACCGGTCGAGATGTGCGAAATCTGGTCGGCGACTCCGGATTGCTCGACCGCGGCGACGGAATCGCCGCCGCCGATGATGGAGGTCGCACCGGATTTCGTCGCGGCGGCGACAGCGCGAGCCATGGCGAGAGTCCCCTTAGCGAACGCGGGTTTTTCGAACATGCCGAGAGGGCCGTTCCAGACGATCGTCTTTGCTTTTGAGATCTCTTTGCCAAATAGATCGATCGTTTTCGGACCGACGTCGAGGCCCATCCATCCGTCGGGCGTGGTTGTAACGTCCGTGACCTTCGTGGCGCTGGAATCCGGCGATTCGGCCAGAACGTGGTCGACCGGGAGCAGCAGGCGGAAGTTGCGCTTGCGAGCTTCGTCGAGCAGGCCACGGGCGAGATTGAGCTTGTCGTCTTCGACGAGCGACTTCCCTACCGGCTTGCCCTGCGATTTCAGGAACGTGTAAGCCATCGCGCCGCCGATGAGCATCGAGTCGGCGAGCTTCATCAGATTTTGCACGACTTCAATCTTGTCCGAAACTTTCGCGCCGCCGAGAACCGACACGAACGGGCGCGCAGGATTCGAGACGGCTTTGCCCAAATAGGCCAGCTCTTTTTCCATGAGCAGGCCGGCCGCAGCTTGCTTCACGAATTTCGTAATCCCGACGACCGACGCGTGCGCGCGATGGGCCGAGCCGAACGCGTCGCAGACGAAGAGGCCGTCGCAAAGATCGGCGAGCTGTTTGGAGAATTCGGCGTCGTTGGCCTCTTCTTGCGGATGGTAGCGGACGTTTTCGAGGAGGAGCACTCCCCCGTCGGTCAAAGCCTCGCTTTTCGCGACGGCGTCGGCGCCGACACAATCGGGAGCAAAGCCAACGGGCCTTCCGAGCAGTTCGCGAAGACGCGCCGCAACAGGGGACAGCGAAAATTTTGGATCGACCTTGCCCTTCGGGCGGCCGAGATGCGAGGCGAGGACGAGACGCGCACCGCGATCGATGGCGAGGCGGAGAGTTGGGAGCGTTTCGCGGATGCGAGTGTCGTCGGTGACTTTGGCGCCATCGAGCGGGACGTTGAAATCGACGCGGATGAAAACACGCTTGCCTTTGAGGTTGAGATCGCGGATCGAAAGTTTATTCATCGTAATTGTGGAAGCATTCCGGCGATCCGTCTCGCGCTAGAGCTTCGAGGCGAAGAGCTTGATCAGATCGACGCAGCGGCACGAGTAGCCCCATTCGTTGTCGTACCACGCGAGGACCTTGACGCAATTGTTGCCGACAACGCGCGTATAGCCGGCGTCGACGATTGACGAATTCGAATTACCGCGGAAGTCGACAGAAACGAGCTCGTCTTCGGTGTAAGCGAGGATGCCTTTCATCGGGCCTCCGGCCGCGGCTTTGAGCGCGGCGTTGACGCTCTCGACCGTAGCAGGCTTTTCGGTCATCACTGTGAGGTCGACGACGCTGACGTTCGGCGTCGGCACGCGAAGCGAATAGCCATCGAGCTTTCCTTTCAGCGCGGGGATGACGAGATGTAGGGCTTTGGCGGCGCCGGTGGTCGTCGGAATCATCGAGAGCGCGGCGGCACGCGAGCGGCGCAGATCCTTGTGCGGCAGATCGAGCAATCGCTGGTCGTTCGTATAGGAGTGAATCGTCGTCATCGTGCCGACGACGATGCCGAATGTGTCGTGAACGACCTTTGCGACGGGCGCGAGGCAGTTCGTGGTGCAGGAAGCGTTGGAGACCACGTGATGCTTAGCCGGATCGTAGGTCTTGTCGTTGACTCCGAGGACGAATGTGGCGTCTGGATCGGTGGCCGGCGCGGAGATGATCACTTTCTTCACGGGGCCGCGAATGTGCTTGCGCGCGTCTTCGCCTTTGGTGAACAGGCCCGTGGATTCGACGACGATCGAGGCGCCAACAGAAGCCCAGTCGAGCTGCGCAGGATCTTTCACTTTGAAAACTTTGAAGCTCTTGCCGTCGACGGAGATGGAGTCGTCGGTGTGGGTCACCTGGTTCGAAAGATTGCCAAGAATCGAATCGTATTTGAGCAGATGCGCGAGAGTTTTCGAGTCGGTAATGTCGTTGACCGCGACAATCTCAATCGACGGATCGCCAAGAGCAGCGCGGAAGATGTTGCGGCCGATGCGTCCGAAGCCATTAATGCCAACTTTGACAGCCATATGTCCTCCGGGGAAATGCCGACGAATTATGAACCTGCTGGAAGGGCCTGCAGGAGTTACAACCGAACGATGCTAGGGCGGGCGTCGACAAAAGTCAACGCGTTCGCGGCTACCCTAGTTGAACTCTTTGACACGGATGACCGTGTCGCCGGCAAAAGTAACGAACGTGGTGCGGGCGGGAGGGCTGCCGTAAATCCAATCTTCGGTTTCATTGCCCTCCGGGCTTTTTTCGCGGACTTTGTGCTCCGGGCGGCCCATCGCCGCGAGCACCATTTCAGAGTCCATGCCGACGACGGCGCGGTGGTCTTTGATGGCGTCTTGAAATTGCTGCGGGAGGGTGTCGATCCAGTTGACCGTCGCGGAATGCTCCTTGGAAAAGTCGAGCATCGCGGCAAGATCGTGCTTCAGGTCGTCCGGACTCATGTCCGGAACAGGCCGGCCGTAATCGAGGACCAGGTTCGCGCCGGTGACCTGCACCAGCGGCGTCACATCCGGCGGCGGTGTGGCGGCATTGCCAACTCCGAATTGGATGTGCTGGCGCCAGTTGAAGTGTTTCTTCGTGCCGCCATTGATCTGCACAATGATTTCGTCCGAACGAATTTCCAGCCCCGTGATCTGGACCGTCTCGCCGCGCACGGCAGCCGTGCCGTAAAGCCGCAGCGTATCGTTGAGCTTTTGCATGTTCAAAGGCTTGCCAACAACCAGCCTGAAGCCTTTTTTCCCGCCCGGGAGAGACTGGACGAGCTTCGCGAATTCGCCGTCCACGTAACGAATCAGCAGGAGGCGCGATTCAGGCCGAAGAGGAGCGGACGAATGTGCGGCCGATTGCACGCTGGTGTCGGGAACCGTCGTATCGGCAGATACAGACTCAAGCGCCGCGGGAGTCACGGAGGGTGAGTCAAACGGCTGCGAACGGAACTGCATCAAGCCCTGCTGGTCGGCGCCCCATGCCAACAGAGCCACGAGCGCGAGCGTGGGTACTGCATTCATTGCTGTATGGACCTATTCTACGGCCGTTGCGGCTGGAAGTGAACAGGGCCTCCGAATACTGCGGCTTAGGAGGAGGAATCGGCGAGGAGAGCGGCAAACGCGCTGACGACGGAAACGCGAAAGGCGTCGCGCCGGCTGATGATGTCGCGCGTGAGGACGCCCCAGGCGCCCTGCGCGTCGCGGATGCCCTGCGCTCCCGCGAAATCGTCGATCGCTACACCAAGCTCGACGCCGCCATCGACAACGCGTTGCGCCAGCGGCTCTGGCAACAGGACCGCGCCGGAGCGGCCGAAGGCTCCGCGGCCGCTCGTGTCCTCCACGTACGCCCAATTTTCGAGAAAGACCCAGCGCTTGCCGGATTCGCGAACCACGTCAAGGCCGCCTTCGAGTCCCACGAAGTAGTTCCACGGCTCGCCCTTTTCGCGCGCGATGCGAGCAAGCGATTCGGCGCGCCCGCGAGCGCCAGCCATCGATTCCTCGCGCGAAAGCGGAGTGTGACCGACGCCACTTGGGACGTCGACAGGAACGACATCGAATTGAGCTGAAGGGCGGAAGCGCGGGGCAAGAAGATCGAGCGCGTCGCGCACCGCGTCAAGCTTCGGACGGCGCTTGCTGCCGACCGCAACAATGAGCTTTTCCACTGGAAGAACTCGATCGGTCACTCGTTCCACAACTGAGTCTGCTTTTCGCGGGAAAAACGCGAGGCGAGGTATTCCTTGAGGTCCTCAACATTTGAAAATATCTGATCGGAGCAACCGAGCACCCATCCGTCGACCGCTTCGACGGGCAGAGGCGTGACCAAGTAGACGGGGATGCCTTTGCGGTAGGCCGCGGTGAGGGCCGCCGGAGTGGCGCTGTCGTGACTGGCAGCCGGCTCGAGATAGCAGATGACGTAGTCGGCGCGATTCTCGATTAGCCCAAGGTTATGGGCGATAATCTTCCGCACGACGCGCCGGAAGCGGTCGAGATCGGTCGTCTGCCAAACCTCAAGATTCGCGGCTTCTTCGTCGGTAAGGCTCTTCAGGGCGTCTTCGGTAGGATCGTAGACCCGGTGCCCGAGTTGGTCGCGCAGAAATGGCGCGAGCTTGCGGCGCCAGAGCTTTCCACCCTCCTGCGCCGAGTCGATCGGGCCACAAAGATAGGCGAGCATAGGCTGAGCGGGGAGACTCTAGCACGCCTCGGGAAAGCTGGCCACTGGGATTGAGCCGCGAAAAACGGAAACAGGCCTCCTGGCAGCGTCCGAAACGGCGAGCGGGCTAGAATTCGGGAAATAAATACATCTTGCGGGAGCAAGACTTGGAGCGGGATAAGAGAATCGAACTCTCGCCTCCACCTTGGCAAGGTGGCGTACTACCACTATACGAATCCCGCCCGGAGGGCTTGAATCGACTACTTTTTTCTTTATAGCACGGCGACCCACGCGGGACAAGACCTCGCGCCAGAGCGCGGATCGAGGCGGCACCCGCTAAACGGGGTGCGCCGCGCAACCGCCGACAGGCGTCCGGCAGGAGCCTAGTCTACTTCGAGGATGCGGGTTGCCTTGACTACCGGCGACCTTTTCTGCCGCTCGGCGAACCGTTCAGCCCGGTCGCGATCAATATAGACGCGAGCAAACTTCTCGCCGTCGTGGTAGTACACCGTGACCTGCCAGTGCCGATGTTTGCGGCGGCGATCCCGGTGAAGCCGGCTGGATTTGCTTCCCTTGGTCTTCTTAGCCACTGTTCGCCAACTCCTTAAAGGCCGTGACTATGGCAATTTTGCGACCGCTGCGCAAGTAGCAAGATGAAAGATAACCTTCCTATTATTTAGTAATTACGTGGAACGCCATCGGTTCCCGAACTGCGAATGACTGATCGGGAATTCGCCCTTCTCGGCATCGCTACGAAACATTTAGACGCGGCTGCGCGTATCACGGATTGAAAGCGAGGGTAAGTTCAATGGCAGGTTGCATGACGGCTGAAATGCAGATCGACGACCCGCGAAATCACTCCGCGGAAACCGTGCTAGCGCTGCAAGACATTCTTAGCAACGGCGCGACACTCATTCCAGATTCCAAACGGCGCGGATTCTACGAGGTGCACAGCGACGCGCTCGTCTATTACATCCACGTTTCGCCGGCCAGCGGAAATATTCTGCTTCTGGCCACGTGGCCGAATCAAAGCGAGAACTCCAACGGCAACATCCAGGCTTGATCTGACCGACCGCGCCTCAAGGCGCAAGATCGGCAGCCTTGAGATTAAAACCGTCTAATGCGCCTTTCTTGAGTTTAAACAGTGGAGAGCTATCGCTCGCCTGCGCGTAAACGAAATCGCCCACCGCCTTGGACAGCTTTACGGTAACCGACTTTCCGCTCCTATCGGTCAGGACAACCGTCACAGCCGGCTTAGACATTGGCGCGAGAAGGTCCGCCGCCGGATGGTCGATCACTTCCTCAGCGGTCAGGCCAGTCAGCGGATCGAGAATCTTCCAGCTCGAAGCCAGCTTGCCCTTCTGATCGGCGGGTGCGTCGAAGACCCACTCGTCCGAGCCGTCTTTCTTGCGGCTCAGAGAGATCGCGCCATTCGCGTTGTGAAACTCCAACTGCTGGATGTCCGCAGAGGCTGTGCGTACGACCTGCTTGTCGCGCAGATCCGTGAACTTCTCGGTGAGCTTCTTGTAGAGGTCGTCGTTCACGCGAAAAATAGTGGGGCGGGAAATGTCTCGCGCGAAGTAGGCATCGCCATCTTTTTTCCCGACGATCAGCGTGAATCGCCCGCCGCTCGAATCCGTCGCGGCAAATGAAATCGCAGGAGTGGCGAGGCCGTAATGCGCAAGATTGTCGGCCGTTTCACCGGCGACCGAATTGATCGTGCCGCCGCTGACCGCCTGTAACAGCGAGGCAACTGCGTCCTGCGACGCGGGCGTATCGATGGGCTTCGTGAGCTTCCAGTGGTCGTTGTCTTTGGCGGCTGCGACCTCGCCGGATGCGCTCTTGATTGAGAACGACGCGACCTTCGAGCTATCGAGATGCAGGATGGCGCGATCGCGCAGCGTATCGAGAGTTCTGGCGGTGCTAGTCGAAAGCAACTCGGGCAGCAAGGACACGTTCTTCGCTCCATCCACGATCGCGTAGATGGAATTGCCGTCAAAAGACTTCGTGCCGACGAGCAGCGTATGTTTCTGACCATTCGCGAGCTGCAGCTCGAGCGACGCCTGCGCGGGGTCGAGGCCGTAAGCCTTCAGCCTGTCGGGCGTGCCCGGCTCGGTCTGCATGATCTCGGCGCCAGCGATCTGGTCGACAATGCCGTCGACAACCGACTGGTCCGCTCCGGTCGCGACTGGAGAGACGATCTGCCACGAACCTCCGGTCTTTGAGAAGCGAATTTCGGGATCGCCGGGCCGTGCGGGATGCGAGAGCGTGAAGGAAACGACGTCGGATGCCTGAAGCGAGTATGCCCGCTTGAATGTTTCAGGCTTGGCCTCGTTGCCGCGCTTCCAATCGAAGTAGTAGACAGCCCCGCCAAGGACGATTGCGAGGGCGAGAATGATCAAAGTTGGTTTTCGGATGAGCATGGATTATCGCTCTGGCCCTCTACCGATGCTTCCACCAGATCGATACGCCCACAAGGATCACAAATCCCGGGAGGAAGAGGAGTTCGAACCACTGAAGAGCGGCCATCTGGCCCTGAGTGAGCGTAATGCGGCGCGCGGTCGCGGGTTTCGGCCGAATTGAAATCAGATTTTCATCCTGCGCGAGCCAGTCGATCGTATTGAAGAAAAGATCGCCGTTGTGTTGCATACCGAGCCACTGGTTTTCAGCGAAAGCGGAATTGCCGATCACGACCAGGCGCGCGCTCTTATCTCCCACGGTACGGCTGGCAGCCACGCCGAGCGAGAGCGGACCGGCGGTCTTCGGGTCGAATTGGACTTCTCGGACGAGCTTCGGAATCCAGAAGCTGCGCTCAGAGGTCTTGAGCAGTTCGACCGCCTGGGGGTCGGACTTCGCCTTGTCGGCGATCGAAACTGTGCGCGCGAGCTCGAAGAATGTCATACCGCCTTGCAGATTCTTCGTGATGGGGCTCTCGCCGTAATCGACGACCAGCGGCGTACCCGGGCCCGTTCCGAAAAGGCGGCCGACGCCGCTCGCGTCGACGACGACATTGCTGCCGACGTTGATATTCCAGGCCTTGAAAACATCATCGAGCTTGGGATCGGTTTCCGGGTCGATTTCGATCAAGAGTTTGCCGCCCGCATCAAGGTACTTGCTCACCAGCGAAGCTTCCTGCGAGAAGTAGCCCTGCTTCGGGCCCGCAATCACCACGATGTCGCAACTGGCAGGAACGCCATTCTCTTTCACAAGATTGATCGAATTTGTGTTGTAGCCTTCTTTCTTCAGGCCTTGATCGACGAGCGCATAACCCTGTGCGCCACTTTCATCGAGCGATTTTTCGTCGTGTCCCGTGACGAAGCAGACCATCTTCACGCTATTGCGCGTGACCTTCATGATCGTGGCGGTGACGTCCTGCTCGGAAAAATTGCCTTCGGCGCCGGGCTCAAGCGGCTGGTGGCGCGGTCCCGCGGCGACGATAACGTCGCCCATGCGCGTGGCGCCGTACTCTTTGGCGACATCGGGTTTCTCGGTCGGATCGACATTCTGGAATTTGATGTGCGGGCTGAGATTCTTGTACTCAGTCATCAATTCATTGAGCTGGTCGTTCGGAGTCTTGGCAAACCGCGCGATGCTGATGTCTTGGGTAAGGGCGCCGACTACCTTTTTCGTCTGGTCGGAGAGCGTGTAGAGCTTTTCGGTCGTCAGATCGAAGCGCTTGTGATGCCGGTAGCTGACGAAATTCACAAGTCCCAGAATGACCAGAACAGCCAGCGCGAGGACCGTAGTATTCGTGCCGAGTTGTGACGACCGCCGGGAAAAGTATTTGACGATGCCCTCGAAACCAAGAACGATGGCGGCCAGGAGGAGAACACCGCCGCCGATGAGCAGTATTTTGCTGACAAGGAGCAGCTCGCCTTGGTAGGAGTAGCGAACATAGCCGCCGATGATTGCCGCAGCGCCAACGCTTGCGGCAAGCTCGGCCCATTGATTTCGAGTCCACTTCTTCATTCGATGAGTCCCCCACTCTAAGAAGCGCTCGTCGAGCTCTTAATTTGGCCGCGCCGAACTAGGCCCGGCGCCAGCGCAACGAATCGATCGAGCGCACCGTAAGAAAGATGAAAAAGCCGATAAAGCTCAGGTAATAGACCAAACCCGACGTATCGATAATTCCGCGCTCGAAATCGTCCAGATGGCCGATCACCGAAATGTACTGAATAACCTGTCCCAGGACCGATTCCGTATCGCGCGTTCCGAAGCTGATGACCCACAGAAAGAGGAAGATTGCAAACGTAAGCACGGCTGCGATGATCTGACTCTCCGTAAGCGATGAAAGAAACGAGCCCAGCGCGAGCAGGCATCCGCCGAATAGCAAGACGCCCAAATATCCCGAAAGCAAAACGCGCAGCGGAGGGGCGGGATCGGAGTGAAGCCAGACGTACACAACGTAACTCGCAGTGGGGAGCAGCATCACCACGAACAGCGTGAGAGAAGCAAAAAACTTCCCCAATACGATGTCGACGTCGCGGACGGGAGACGTCATGAGCAATTCCATCGTGCCGCGTTTCCGCTCCTCGGCAAACAGCCCCATGGTGACCATTGGCATGAAGAAGAGCGACAGCAGAGCTAGCAAGCCGAGAAACGCGCGAAGCAACTGGCTGGGTCCATCAAAATCCGGACCCATTTCAAACGACTGCTCGACCACAGCCCTGAGGTACTGACTGAACATGAATGCAGTCACGAGGAAAAACAGGCTGACAACGACGTAGGCGACGGGCGAGACGAAGTAGTGGCCCATCTCCTTGCGATAGATCGCGTAAACGCTCCGCATGAGTTCTCCTACTCTCTCAGTTAATTGTTTGACGCTTGAGCGTGCGCCGCGTCATCGGTCGTGAGCTGGAGGAAGATGTCCTCCAGACTCAGACTGACACCGCGGAGTTCGTAGAGCGGCCAGCCCTTTTCGACGATCTTCGCGGCGATGAGGTTGCGGATCTCTTTACCAGCGCCGACCTCGACCGTCGCGGTCACGTGCCCGCTCGCTCGCGCAGGCTCGACCTTGACGGCATTTGCTCCGGCTATCTGCGCCAGCAACTCCGCAAAGGCTTTTTCGGGTGCCTGCGTCTCGACGTGAATCTTTTGTGCGCCCCTGAGCTGCGTGGTGAGGTTTTGGGGTGTGTCCACGGCGACGATCTTGCCTTTGTTGATGATCACCACGCGGTCGCAAGTCATGCTGACTTCCGGCAGGATGTGCGTCGAGAGAATGATCGTGTGCGTGCCGGCCAAGCCCTTGATCAAGTGGCGCACTTCGATGATCTGTTTCGGGTCGAGCCCGACGGTTGGCTCGTCGAGAATGATGACGAGCGGATCGTGCACCAGGGCCTGCGCCAGGCCCACGCGCTGTTTATAGCCGCGCGAGAGGCGCTTGATCAGCTCGTTGCGCTTGTCGCCGAGATTCGTCTTCGTAAGAGCGTCGTCCACCCGCGCGCGTCGGTTGGCGGCTGGGACGTTCTTGATGCGCAGGACGAAGTCCAGGTATCCAGAGACGGACATGTCGGGATAAAGCGGCGGCGCTTCGGGGAGGTAACCGATGTGGCGGCGCACGGAGAGCGAATCGGTAGTCACATCGAAACCGGCCACCTTCGCGGTTCCCGAGGTCGCGGGCAAATATCCGGTCAGGACGCGCATGGTGGTGGTCTTGCCGGCGCCGTTGGGGCCGAGGAAACCGAGAATTTCACCTTCGTTTACGCTGAATGAGACATGGTCCACGGCTGTGACCGGGCCGTAGGCCTTGGTCAAATCCTGAACTTCAATCAAGGCATTCCTCCGAATGAAATGGATGAACGGGAAGAGCTTGAACCATCCGGAAACCCGCCGGACGGTCTGTTATATCAAAACCCGCCTAGGACGAACAACCCGATGAAGACGAC